>JGI20156J14371_10003967_pt1 | contig 10848 bp, 12 predicted proteins | sample COG_06_FD_14371 | JGI IMG/M metagenome (IMG submission 14371) | reverse complement strand
ATCCTCCTTCACAATTTCAAATACCTTGGAAGCAACCACACCGGGAGTGATCGAATAGACCGAATACACCGACCGTATCAGACAGGTGGTAAGCCAGAGAAATAAACTAAGGTATAATAACTTTTTCATACTGGATTAAAGCCCACGGATGGAATGGCCGGACTGGATGGTTGTTCCATCGTTTCCGACAACTGAATGAAGAGTAAAGTCGAGGTGCCCGTTTCTTGAAACCCCCACGGTGATGGAGGCATTTGAAAATTGGTCCAGGGGTGCTGGCAGGACTTTTTCAATGCTCGCAAAAATGCCAGATTCAAAATGGTTGGGCATGACCAGGAACACCTCATCCCCCGACTCGATGGAACGGGAAAGATAAGTGTAATCCACAGGACTTATATTTCTTGGGCGATGCAGGGCGTAGTGATCCAGATCAACAATGGATGCATCCAATTCATTCAGGGATATCCGATCACCGGATGGATTGAGAAAGTAATAATCCCCCATTGAATCCATCGATATAACAATTCCTCCACGTAGGAACAATTGCCTGTAGACTTCTTCCTTCTGGGAAGCACTGCTTATTTCAGTATCCACTAAGAACCTGCCATTGAGCATTTCCGTAAGTGCGGTTTCTGTGGCAGGAGTATCAACAATCAGATTAACAGAGGTTGCCATGGGAACGGCAGGTGCACTCTCTTCTTTTTGTGCGATTGGCTCAGGCTCAACCGGTTCTTTAAAAGCAACACTTTCAGGCTTCGGGCCAAATGCCCAAAGACCGAATAAAGCGACTAAAACGATAAGGGTTCGGATGATCGCTGGTCTGTATTTGACTGTATGCATTAACATGATGCCAATAGGCTACACCTAGGCCTAAGACATATAAGGTCCTTGCCTAATTTATTCTCGTTAGCTACACAGAGTTGATCTTTGCAGAAATGAAATCCGACGATTACTCCACCACTTACTCCACGCTCAAGCGGATGACTGAAATTCACAGAAGACTACTTCCGCCCAGTCAGTTACCCACCTCCAAAAGTCTGGCTGAAAGCTTCGGGGTGTCATCCAAGACAATCCAACGGGATATTAAGTTCATAAGAGATGTATGGGGAGTACCTGTGCACTACAACGCAAGCCTCGGTGGCTATGAATACTATGAGGGCGTGATCGACTTTCCTGCGGTCAAATTAAACGAAGAGGAGATCTTTGCCTTCCTTGTTACCCGTAACTCCATCGAGAAATACCAGGGTACTGCCATTAAAGACCCCCTCAGCAAGTTGTATGATAAATTTGTAAGCCAGATGGGTATACTTGCATCAGAAAGGATGAAAAAGGTGCAGGAGTATGTGAGTTTCCGGACTGCTGGATGGAGCACCATGGACTATGAAACTTTGGAGAAGATTTCAGAAGCCTGCCGTGACCGAAAAGAACTAACCTTCACCTACAATTATCCATGGCGTGGAAAAGAGACCAAGAAGAGAATCCACCCCATACACTTGGTCAACCATGACAATGCCTGGTATGTATTTACAACCAGCGAAAAAAAAGGAATTTACCCAGCTTTTTCGTTGTCCCGCATGGAAAAGGTGAGAGTGCATACTACCACTTTTCCGGAGGAAAAATTTTCCCTGGAGAACTACATGAAAGATAGCTTTGGTATTTTTCGTGGAAATGAGACCCACAAAGTTAAGGTTTGGTTCGATGCCTTTGCCGCCCCCTTTATTCGAGAGAGAAAATGGAATGAATCCCAGAAAGTAAAAACCAAGAAAGATGGATCGCTTGAATTTTCCATAACCGTAAACAGTCTGGTTGAAATAAAAGGGTGGATTTTAAACTGGGGCGAACATGCCACAGTACTTGAACCCAAGGAACTGGTAAGCGATATGAAGGAAGAGCTAAAGAAGATGCTAGCACTATACTGACCCAATTTGCTCCGACTTGCACAGGTCGGTATTTCAATAGAGACCTAAAAAAAGGGACATCCTTTGATTCTAAAGGGTTTGGTCGGAGAAAGATAAATCAAAAGGAAATATATATTATTTAAAAATTACTTTTAATAATAATGACAAAATGACAAAAAGCTTCACTCAGTTGCGGGTTGGCGAAGTCGCAATATTCGTGATGACCTACCCCGCTTTCCTTTCGTAACTACAATTTCAAAGATTTTATTATAGGTAGCTACTACCTCTTCGATTTCTTCTTTCCTGTAACCACTACGACCTAGCTCCCTCATTGTCTCTTCCTTATTTTCCTTATCTTGGAGTACTTTCAACAACTGAGTCCTAAACTCATTGAGAGAAAGTATTCGTCCTGTTTTAATTTCATTCATTATTTTTTGCTGACAGAACTTAACAATATCAACGGCTCGCTTAGTCTGGTCTTCATTAATTTCATCAGGCTGGGAATTCTCAGATTCAGCAATGGCCAAAAGACCAGCCACCCGCATGGCAATCTCACGTGACTTACCAAGCTCATTCCTGTATGCACTAAGATCACCATGAGTCTCCATTCTCCTTTGGTTGTGAAAACCCAGAAGATATTTTCGTGCCTCATTAGTGAACCTCATCTTGTGAGGATGTTGCGGTTTTTTCCTTATTGATAAAATTTCCTCAATCTTGAGATTGTGATTTTACTTTTCTGTCAGGGTCTGGAACATTGTGTGGTGTACACTCGAAAGTGCTTTTTTTATTTTTAAAATGGTACTCTAATTCAGCACAACTTTCCTTATTTGGGGTTATGTAAATCCATTTTGGAGTATGCTTAAAAAAACTGTAAAGATCACGATGCGAATTACGAATGTTGTTCATCAGTCGTAATTCTTCTAATTTATGGGAGTTTGAATTTGCATAATAACCCTTTGCTACATTTGCCTTCACTCGAGTGGGAGAAAATTCTAATAGCGAATTTTCGTAGGTTACAGAAAACAACAAAGAAGATAGAGGGCCGCCCACCAAAATAGCAGCTAAGTTGAAGAGAAATATACCTTTCACCATCCCACAAATACAATAAGGAGTTAAGGCTCGTCAAGATGTGCGATTAAGCCCGAATCCTAAAACGACAGCACATCCAATAATTAAAGCGTGAATTGTCTTCATCTCTCCACCAAAACACTTTCTGACGGGTTAGTCAAACTTGACGAATTTATGGTATTAGGAGAATCTGAACTATAACCCTAATATGCGAAAATACACACAACCAATCCTGTATACTGAGGGTAGCGAAGAACCTGAAGGCTACCTACCTGTTTGTAGTGCATTTGCTGAATACACTTTGTGGTATGACCCTGATCAAGAGTTTGAAGATACGGTTATTGAAATGTGGGAGAGGTACCATGAGGAAGACGACACCGATTGGTTTTGGGAAGAGGTTCACTGCATATAATTGATATGAAGATAGTTCTCTTCCTCCTCCTAGCCCTGCCGTTATTGGGCAAGCAATCCGAGAGGTACTACCAAGAGAAGTTTGCAAGGGAGATTGGTGGACAAGTGGAAGTGGTAATGAAGGACGGCACGAGGTGCGATATTCTAACCGCCACACACGCCATAGAAGTAGACTTTGCAAAGAAGTGGGCAGAAGCGATCGGTCAGAGTTTACATTACGCCTTGCACACGGGAAAAAGACCAGGTGTTGCTCTGATCGTACTCTCTCCATCCGATAACAAAGAAGAGAAAGTGGGATCTGTTAAAAAGAAATAAGTGTTTTGGAATAGTGCTAAGCTATCCCTACCACTGCCCTACTCCACCACTTCAATCTCATCGCTCGGCCCTCGCTTGATTCGGTCTAACTCTCCCCGAACATCGTCAAGGGTGACAGTCTTCCTGACCTCTATGGTCTGAGTAGGCTCTCCCTCAAACTGACGATACTTATCAATCAGTATGCCAGTAGCGATAGGCATGACACCATTTGGTAACTTTCCCTCCTCCAGGGCACACTTTTGGGTATCCGCCTGAAAAGAATGAATTGGGCAAAGGTTTTAAAATTTTCATCGGTAGTGCTTCACCGATAAAACCCACCAACAGGAAGCCGAAATATCGGCGATAAAAGCTATTCAGCGGGTATTAGTTGCCTTTTTTGCGTCTGGCTTTTTCGATCTGTTTTTCCTGAAGAAACAGCACAATGTCCCGTTTGTTTTTTTCGGAAGTTTTCTCAAATTTAAGGGATAGCTTATTTCGAGTCCCACCAAGCGGAGTTACTTGAATGACAGCACATCTCAAAAGAACGGTGGGTTTGGTGTTATCCAGGCGATATAGTATATCTACTTTGTCGGTTGGTTTAGCATTCACATTTGCAGTGATACCAACGCCAGTTGCACTGAGATTGACCCAGCGAAGAGAAATCTCTTCGTTTTGGTAAACCGAATCGATTCGCGCACGGTTAACTTCAGTTTTTTGTTCCAGAAGACGCAATACCTGAGCAACATCTGGGTTGGTTTGCTGAACAAGATCAACCGCTTTTGAAATTGATTGATCCAAAGCCTCCAACTCTGCAGCAATATAATCTGTAAAATAAGTGAAGTCGGGAAAGTTCGGGCATTGAATAACTTTGGCATCTTCTTCAGAAAGGACACGATACAGGAAAGGGATCTGTACATCCATTCGAACAAATTCTCTTTTATCTTCAATTGTCATGGATTTGAATTGATTTTAGATCCCATCTTAAAGCAAGAAATTTTTTATAACCAGCAAGCAGGATCAAAATAAAGGTACAAATTTACCAAGGTTGCCGAGTTGCACTTTTCCTTAACCCAGGCTTAATCACATCGCCTGCCAAGGCATGGCCGTGCTCCACTTCCTTTGCGATAACAATTTGATTTCTTCCAGATTCTTTGGCCTCGTATAGCGCCTTATCTGCAGCCTTTAAAAATGTGGTTAAACTATCATCTTTTTGAGGAACTATAGTAGCCAGACCAATACTTACAGAGACATAGGAAGCAGAACTTGAACTACTATGCGGAATATGTAAGTCCGCAACATTATCCAAGCATGATTTTGCAACCATGGAAGGATCGTTTGTGTTAGGCATAATAAGACAAAACTCTTCCCCACCATATCTGCCTATTAAATCGACGGATCTTGTTGCTGCTTTCTGTAAGGCTTCTGCCACTTCCTGAAGACAGCGATCCCCAGCAACATGACCATAGGTATCATTGAACTTCTTAAATTCATCTATATCAATCATGCAGATACTTAAGCTCTGTGTGTCCCGCATACATCTTTTCCACTCATAGTTGAGACAATCTATAATTCCACGCTTGTTGGCTACCTTTGTTAAACTGTCGAGCATGGTGAGAGCTTTTAATTTTTCCTGAACCACCAAAATTCGAAATAAATAACCAAAAGTTGTTACGCATAAAAATGTACCGAAAATGGAAACCAATAAAGGGGCGAAGGTTCTTCGTTGCTCAACATAATCTTGAAAGGGAGTTCCCTTTATTCCCCAGGAACGATTAGCAAATGTGATCGTATCAAATTCACCAAAGTCTCCAAGCGTTGGGAAAATAGCAGATTCATCCTCAGAAGAGCTGTAGATGGATTTAAAGGAATTCCCGGTGGGCATTTCAATAATTGACGCTTTACTCAATACTCCGGGCTTGGGTTTAAGTTTTGCGGGAAACTCCCCCTCAAGTATTTCAATAGTTAGATTCTGGGCAGCTGTACTTCTTAATGCCTTATCAACCATTCGATTAACATTGAAAACTCCAACAACCACACCATCCAATTGTTCGATCCGCTTTTCCAATGTCTTGGGTTTCCCTTTGTATATCGGAGCGATGACCAACACTCCCTTACCCCTATGTTGGACTAGATCGATTGTAGGGGTTGCATGAATCTCTCCGGTCTTCATGGCCGACTTTATGGTTTCATACCTTTCAGGATCTGAGGCTATATCGAAACCATGTGCCACTTCATTGCCAATCATTGGTTCAATAAAAGCGATCGGAAAATACGATTCACGATCCAATTTTGCCTTCACCAGCAAGCCTTGCTCGTTTCTTTCCGAAATTTCAAATTCTTTAAAATCAGGGGAAAGACTACGGATGCTTTCTAAAAATACAGGTATACTTTCAGTCGTTTCACGGGGATTCCATGACAAGGCTTGTATTTTGTCGCCATGCCTTGTGAGAAAGGAATGAACATTGGTAATAAATTCATCATAATCTACATTATCCGAGCAATCATACAGGTTTTTGACTCCATAAACGACCTCCACCATGAGAAATAACTCCCTTGATAATGCCTGTACCTTATCACTAAAATCTCTTCTGAACGAGAGATGGATTGCATCTGTCTCTCGGTTGTAAACTAATTTTCCAGCATAAACAGAAACCAATACTCCAATTACTAAAAGAATGAGGAGCGTGGTCTTGTTTTTGACTATATCTATAAAATCTGAAAACATAAAATTCGGTTATGAGGAATGATATCTATGCATAAAAACTAGTTTAATAAAAGATAAGTTTTAGCATCTTGTCATTTGGCAAACATGAACCTTGGAATTTACCGCAGTATATCCAAAATAATTCCAATTATCTAAATGGGCTAATAATTTTGATTAGTAAAAAGTTTTTGTTGTTATGGATTTATTTGCAAAAGCATTAATGCTCGCATGCATAGCCCTGAGTGCCTGGTTACTTACAGGATTTGTCAACCGGGCGACAGGTGGTTGGATTGCCAGACGGCATAAGTTTATTCAGTTCCTTATCTACCTTGTGCTTGTGCTTATCGTTATGAGCCTGGCTTCCTTGATTAGGTAGATTAAAAGATTGAACTGCCTGGAGTGAAAAACTTACCGCCAAGAGATTAACATTGCCCGAATATAATTTCCCCAATCGCAGTTCACTTTGATAATGGCTGCAAAGTAGCTACTCAAGGCAGGTTGGAAGTACTACCAAGTAACAACATCTCATACAGAGCTAAGCAAAAAGACTTCGCGCTAGATTTTTTACTTCAGTGATCCAATTTATAGATCGACAAGGAGGATTCACTTTTGGCCAAGATTATAAAATCTCACATAATCAACATACATTTTGGAAGGAAGTTGTTCATCCCGTACCGGCCCACCCGCCCATGCCGCATTTCGCATCGCGTAGTTTACATTTACCTGGGCATGTAAGTTTTTGGGAACTTCTCGCTCCCACTCAAAATCTTCGACTTTTCCGTATGTTCGGTTGTGCACCTTACCGCCCGAAAAATGAAAATAAGGCTCAGACTTCCAAGCCGGTCCGTCCTGGGCAAGGTACCAAAAGAATTCATCATCCGTGACTCGTAGACCAAAGGTGAAAAACTCGTAAAAATTGACCTTATTTTCTTTTATATGATGACCATGTCCATGATGGGCTTTGTAGACTCTTTGCTTGATAAAGAAATGATCGTCCGATCGTTTCACCATGGATTGGGAGGGAATGCCTTTGTGAATTTCCTTGGCCCTAAAATCATGCCACCATAAACCACTCCATAATCTCGTCTTCTCACGGGCAGCAATAAATTCAAACATATCAATTTCCAAAAGATCTTCGGGCGACCAGCCCTCCACTTTGTGAGAAACCGTCCAAAAAGCACCATACCCCCCATTATTTTGTGGTAGTTTGCAACGCAGTTCCAAATACATGTTATTGCGAAGTGAATAATCCTTTTGGGTATGCACGCCACCAGAGGAATAATTAAAGGTTGTTTCTTTGGACCATGTATTGCCGGCGACTGGCACGGGTTCCCGCTTTTGAGTGAGGATAAGAAGTCCATCCTCTAAAGTAATATTTTCTTTTTTATAGATGCAGTCGACCCCCTCGTTTTGAAGGTTTTTCTTATTGATTCCCAACCCCCATATTTCTTGGTTAAGTTCAGACCCAGAAAACTCATCCCCAAAGGCATACCTGGAACCAGGAGGACCCTCAAATTGATTATTTTCAACAGCCAACAAAGGCATAAGAGCAAACACCCAAAAGAAAGTTACTATATACTGGGTAATTTTAAGAAATACAGGGCAATGGGATAGGCGAGCAATCATATGGCTAAGGCTTGGCACAAACAAATCGTAGTTTTGGAATTAATTATTATGTTTCCATACAATAACGAAGATTTGATTGGGTCAACCCTACCAAAGTTCTTCCAAGTGGTTTTTTTAAGCCCTACCTCAAATTACTATTAGGTGAAAGTTTGTACCAATAGAGTAAAATAAAATATATAAATTAACTTTTTTTTCACTAATGCGTCAGATTTTATACTTTTATGTTATATATTTTTAGTTAATGATTAGAAAAAAAAAATTGGATCGTTCGCATTTCTTACGGTTATTGGCGAAAAGTGAGCCTGTTATACGTTCCTACCTGCGTGCACTGGTGCAGGATTATCATGATCATTCTGAAATCATGCAAAATACCTTCATTACTGCATGGGAAAAATTTTCAAAATTTGAGGGAGACGAGAATGACTTTTGTAAATGGGCGTGTGTCATCGCCCGCTACCAGGCATTAAAACATCGGCAGACTCAGGCGAGAGACAAGTTGGTGCTATCCGAAAAAGTTTTAGAAAAAATTGCCTCAGAAGGAATCGAAGATACAGCCTCGTCCCAGCAGTGGTTGGAAAAGCTTGAGGACTGTCTCAAGGAACTGCCCGAGCCCAACCGAGACTTAATCAAACAGGCCTACTCGCCCGAAAAATCGATCAAGGCGATAGCGACCGAAAGGAAAACCACTCCCGATGCCCTCTATCAAAAACTACGGCGCATCCGCAAAGCACTTTCCAAGTGCATGGACCTCCCCCCCCGCTCCCCCAAGAAAGACTCCGAACCCGCTTACTCCATCTGACCTACCCTGCCCGATGAACGCCTCCGATCACAACCTCATTGAACTTTACCTCGAAGGAAACTTACCTGCCGACAAATGGAAGGAATTTTCCCACCGCCTCGAACAATCAGCCGATATGCGTCGGGAATTCCGTAAGCTTTCGCTATTGGACGAAAACTTGCGCGCCCAAAGCATTGGCTTCCCAAACCTTGCCGAGAGAGAACAAAATCATACACCGCACCCCATTCTTCCATGGATCATCTCCGCAGCCTGTATGGTGGCATGCTTTTTTATCTGGGAAATTAATCAGAAGAACCAACCTTTGGAAAAGGCTGTAATCGCCGATACTAGTACTGCTACCCCGTCTGCACCTATTGCCGAATTGATCGATTTCTATGATTTACAGTTTAAAAATACCACAAAACCGGTTGAAAATATTCGCTTCGATCAAGGAAAGTACGAAATTGAGAGTGGTCAACTTCACCTCAGGTTTGACGACTCTGTGGAACTATTATTCAATGGTCCTGGATCTTTCGAAATTCTCAACCCGAAACTTGTCAGCGTAACTCAGGGCAATGTTCGTACCATCGTTCTCAATGATGAGGGTAAGGAATTCACTATTCTTTCTCCTACCTCAAGGTACATCGACTGGGGCACTGAATTCTCCCTCAATATTTCCCCAAGCGGTGATGATTTGGTCAATGTTCATGAGGGTGCAATCGAAGTGCAGAGCATGGTTACCAAAAACATGTCCAAAATGCTTACCCGCTTTTCGAAGGTTACTGATAGTCCGGAATTTACTCCAGTACTTGTTGATAAACAGTTGGAAAACATCATGCCTGGCGAGATGGGGGGCAACCGTAACCGGGTATTATTGGATGAATTTGCCGCAGACCCAGATGTAATTGGGCTCTACAATTTTGAACACCCGCTACTAAGCAAAGACACACTTCTGCAAAGAATCCCTAAGGCGTGGGAATCAAGCAAGGGTAACATGCTTCCACATAGGTGGGTAACTAATCTTCACCTGACCAACACCGATGCTTCGCACGGCATTTTCCATGGGGCTAACCGTACCAATGGCAGATGGCCCCAAGGAGTTGGGCTGAATCTTTTCCAAAAAGATGCCCACCTGAGCCTCGATCTGAAGGGGGAGTATGAAAACTTTTCCTTTTCTTTTTGGCTAAAGCCAACCGGAAAATTGGATAACCCTTTAAATAGCTTAATTAGGCCCTTCCGATGGGAAAAAATGGGGAATTTATCCATTGAGGTTACCCGTTCAGGAAAATTAAAACAATTTTTGTGGGGAGAATCCCATATTCAGGAATTCCAATCTTCCAAAAGAAAATTATCCAGAGATTGGAACCATATTGCCTACACCTTTGGCAAAGTTAATGAAAAGACGGTTAGCAGCCTCTATTTGAATGGCAAATTATACAATAGGGTTTTTCCAAACTTTACCGATTCGATCGTTATGAGAAATGTGATTATCGGATGCACTAACAACAATTATGGGAAGTATTTGAACCAGTTTAATGCCGTTTTGGATGAGCTGGTCCTGTGGAAGAAAACTCTTAACAGAAAGGAAATTACGAAATTTTACCGCTCAGGTCTCCCCACCTATGAGTTAAATGACCTCACACTCGCAGCAACATCGATTTCTCCATAGCCAAACTTAAATTTAACCAAGTATTATCGAAGTAGAAAAACTATACCAACTAATAAACTAAGTAGCCTAACTGAAATAACAGCCGCCAACCAAACGACCCTAGACGATGAAAAGATTGCAAAGTGCCAACACTTTTTAAGTTTGATTTTAATACAATTGTTATTTTTTTTATACTATTTCTAATTAACATTATGTATAAATAATAGACTTTATGAAAAACACATACATTTCCTGTCAAGAGGCCAAAAGAATACTCGGCTATAAAAACCACAACTCAGTTAATTATCTCGTTCAAAAAAACCAACTTAATCAGTATATGATCGGGCCTTTAAAACGCAAACTCTACAGCCTTCAAGAAGTACGAGCCCTGCAAGAAGTTAAAAAGGGCTCCAACAATTCTGTT
>JGI20156J14371_10003965_pt1 | contig 10848 bp, 10 predicted proteins | sample COG_06_FD_14371 | JGI IMG/M metagenome (IMG submission 14371) | reverse complement strand
CCCTGATGGCATTACCGTGAACAACGTCCTGCCCGGTGCCACCCGAACTGCNCGNNTGGACCAGATCGCGGAAGCCAAGGCCACCAAGACCGGTCAAACTCCTGCTGAAGTGCTGCACGCTATGGCACAGGCCGTCCCCTTGCGCCGCTTGGGAGAGGCAGAAGAAATCGGAGGGGCCATTGCATTCCTATGCAGCCCAGCAGCGGCGTACATCAGTGGCATCAACTTGCCGGTGGACGGCGGCCGCACCCGTTCGCTGTAACCCCTGATGTGTCACCCCTTTAGTTCATCACCACGCCCCGGTCATAAACTTCATCCTGCGGATGGTCATTTCCACACCGCGGAAAGCTACTTTCGCACCGCACGTCAATCGAAACGTCACCTTACGTCCCATGGAGCACCCCAGTGTCCAGGCGTTCATGGCTGAAGCCCAACGCCGCAATCCCAACGAGCCTGAGTTCTTGCAGGCCGTAGAAGAGGTCGCAGAGACCGTCATTCCTTTTATTGAAAACAACCCCAAATACGATGGCCATGCCCTTTTGGAGCGCATGATCGAGCCAGAGCGCGTGATTTCGTTCCGTGTTCCCTGGACCGATGACGCTGGAAGGATTCAAGTCAACCGCGGATATCGCGTAGAGTTTAACTCGGCCATCGGGCCGTACAAGGGAGGACTGCGTTTTCACCCCAGTGTCAACTTGAGCATCCTCAAGTTCCTCGGGTTCGAACAGGTCTTTAAAAACTCGCTAACGACCCTCCCTATGGGAGGTGGAAAGGGTGGCTCTGATTTTGATCCAAAGGGCAAGACAGATGCCGAAGTCATGAGGTTCTGCCAGAGCTTCATGACCGAGCTGAGCCGCCACATTGGTCCGAATACAGATGTCCCTGCGGGTGACATTGGTGTTGGAGGCCGTGAAATAGGATACATGTTTGGCCAGTACAAGCGGCTGCGCAATGAGTTTACGGGTGTGCTTACCGGCAAAAAGCCCGCTTGGGGCGGTTCCCTCATTCGCCCTGAAGCCACCGGCTACGGAGCGACCTATTTCATGGCAGAAATGCTCGCCATGAAAGACCAGTCCATCGACGGCAAAACTGTGGTCATCAGCGGTTCTGGAAATGTGGCCCTCCATGCTGCGGAGAAATGTCTCCGTTTGGGTGGAAAGGTGATTGCCCTCAGCGACAGCAAGGGAAGCATTCACGACCCTGCTGGCCTCACAGAAGAAAAACTCGCCTGGCTCAAGGACCTCAAAGAGGTACGCCGGGGGCGCATCTCAGAATACGCCGATGCCCATGAGGGTGTGACCTTCCGCGCCGGCCAAGATCCTTGGGACTTGACCTGCGATCTGGCCTTTCCTTGTGCAACGCAAAATGAGCTCGACGGAGCTGAAGCCCAAACCCTCGTGTCCAATGGCTGCAAGGCTGTGGCGGAGGGGGCCAATATGCCGTGCACGCCTGCAGCGGTCGAATGCTTCCAGAAAGCAGGGGTCATGTTCGCTCCTGGCAAGGCTTCCAATGCCGGAGGTGTCGCCACTTCTGGTTTGGAAATGTCCCAAAACAGTTTGCGGATGTCTTGGACCTCGGAAGAAGTAGATGGACACCTGCAGCGGATCATGAAAGACATTCATGCACAGTGTGTTCAATACGGCCGAACGGACGGGGGCACCACAGACTATGTGCGCGGCGCAAACATCGCAGGCTTTGTGAAAGTAGCGGACGCCATGATCGATCAAGGAGTGGTGTAACCGTTTCTTACGGACTGTAGTCCGATGATGACAACAGGTGTGAAACTTCCTCCTACGGCATAACAGACAGAAGCTCGCTACGTTTGGTATGTCAACGGCACGCATTAAAGCCGTTGGTGCCACGAGGCAAGCGTGGCTGGCAAGCAATTTGGTTAAGTGAAGCGCCCTGGAAACGTCCGGGGCGCTTTCGTTTTCAATACAGTTTATGAAAAGTAGGCAGGGACCGACAAGAAGCAAGTCTGCAGGTCCTACAGCGTTCCTTGACCTGTGGCTCTAGCTTTGTAACGTCAACGGCATGCATTAAAGCCGTTGGTGCCACGACGCAAGCGTGGCTGGCAAGCAATTTGGTTAATTAAAGCGCCCTGGAAACGTCCGGGGCGCTTTCATTTTGAGAAAATCTAGAGCGGAGTGTGGTTCAGCCGTTGGTGCAGAGTTCAATCAGCACTTTGGCGGTGTCGCTGGGGTGAAGAAAGGCAATGCGTTTGCCATCGGCTCCTGGCTTGGGTCCCGTGACCACCCGATAACCTTTTGCAGTGAGGCGCTCGAGTTCGGCCTCCAAGTCGTCCACATGAAACGCCACATGGTGCAGACCTGCCCCTCGCTGCTCCAAGTGTTTTGCAATGGCGCTGTCAGGAGAAGTGGGAACCAGCAGCTCCACTTTGGACCCGCCCGCCTCAAAAAAAGACGTCAAAACGGCCTCCCCCAGGACTTCTTCTCGCTTGTAAGAGGGTGTTCCGAGCACCTCGCCAAAGATTTTCTCAGCCGCTTCGAGGTCTTCTACGGCAATGCCGATGTGTTCGAGCTTCTTCATGCCGTCGGATGGGGCAGCCTTTGCGCAGCCAGGGTCAAAGCGTGTTGGGCGACTTCGTCGCTGTCCCAGCATTCGCCAATGTCCTCGCGGTCCATGACTTCTTCCATGATCCGGTCTTGGATGGCGCCTAGGGCCAGGGCTTCGTGATAAGGAATATGCGAGAACGTGACCATCGAATACAGTGGTGTCCACTGTTCTGGGAAGCGTTCGGTGAGTTGGCGTTCAATCCGCTTGCGCAAAAGGAAACGGGGGTCACCCGTTTTATCCCGCATTTCGATGAAGTTGCGGAGTGCCAAATCTCCAATGGCGTCTCCATTGGGCTTTCGGCTCCGGCCGAATGCTGCAAATAAGCCGTCCCAATTTTCTGGCGTGGATGCACCTTCATGGGCATCCAACATGTCAGCGAGCACCCGGACATCTTCAAAACCACTGTTCATGCCCTGGCCGTAGAAAGGCACAATGGCATGCGCCGCATCGCCAAGGAGTACGATGCGTTCTCCGTGGTTCCAGGGGTTGCAACGGGTGGTCACCAATGAGCTGGTAGGGTGTGTGGCCCAATCGGCTTCGAAATCAGGAAGGTGCTTCAGCACATCGGGGAAATGCTGCTCGAAATAACGGCGGGCGGCGGCAGGCTCTTCGATATCGGCAAAAGCGTCATGGCCTTCGTAAGGGGCAAACAACGTGCAGGTAAATGTGCGGTCTGGGTTCGGCAAGGCCATGAGCATAAAATGCCCGCGCGGCCAGATGTGGAGCGCCTCCGGGTCGATGGCAAAGTCACCAGCGGAATTGGGCGGCATGGCAACCTCTTTGTAGCCATGCTCCAAGTAGAATTGACTGAAGTCAAAGCGGTCCGTTCTCATCATGCGCGACCGCACTGCACTAAAGGCGCCGTCGGTTCCAAAAACACGGCTGTGTTCCGCAGTTTGACCGTCCCGAAAACGAAGTGTCACACCGGCACCGTCTTCGGAAAAGTCTTGGAGTGCATGGTCGAATGCTACGTGGACCATGCCGGTGGCTTCGGCCTCTTCGAGGAGGATGCGGTTGAGGGGTCCCCGGGCCACTGAATAGATGCACTCGTCGTCTCCAAATCGTCCGCGACCTGGCAGTCCATAGGGCTGGTAGGTCAGCTCGCCAGCTTGGTTGTGCATGCAACGGGCCTTGACAGGCATGGCGATTTGGCGCACGGCTTCCATGGCACCGGCGACTTCAAGGGCGCGCCACCCCCTTTCGCTCAGCGCAAGGTTGATGGAACGGCCAGCGGCATCGCCCACTTTGCGCGGGTCTGATCGGCGCTCATACACGGTGACATGGTGGCCCCGATTGGCCAATACCAAGGCCAGCAGACTTCCTACAAGCCCAGCACCGACAACGGCTACAGACGGTCCGCTTTCCGAACTCATGCGTCGAGGGCCTGAGCGAGATCGTCGATGAGGTCCTCCGGATCTTCCACACCACAACTGATGCGAATCAAGCTGTCATTGATGCCCAACATGGCGCGTTGGTCCGCTGGAACGGAGGCGTGCGTCATCAAGGCGGGGTGCTCGATCAGACTCTCAACGCCACCGAGGGACTCGGCAAGGGCAAACAATTTTGTAGTCTCACACACTTTGCGGGAAGCCGCAAGGCTGTCATCCACAAGGGTAAAGCTGATCATGCCACCAAAGTCGCTCATTTGTTGGGCGGCCACTTCGTGATTGGGCGATGATGTAAGTCCAGGCCAATACACGGTGTCCACTTTGGGGTTGGCATCGAGCCATTCGGCAACGGCACGGCCATTGATGCAGTGCTGGCGCACACGGATGCCGAGGGTTTTGATGCCACGCAATACGAGGAAGCAATCCATGGGTCCGGGGACGGCACCGACATTGTTCTGCAGGGTGCGCAGGGCGGCATCGGTTTCAGCGTCTTTTGTCATGAGGGCGCCCATCACCACGTCTGAGTGGCCACCGAGGTACTTGGTAACACTGTGCATGACAATGTCTGCACCGCACTCCAATGGGCGCTGCAACGCGGGGGTTGCAAAGGTGTTGTCGACAGCAAGTTTGGCAGGATGGCCCGCCAGAACTTGAGCCACTGCAGCGATGTCTGTGATGCGCAGCAAGGGGTTGGTCGGGGTTTCCACCCACACCAAGCGGGTGCGCTCATTGAGCACCGCTTCCACGTTGGCTGCATCTTGGGTGTCCACAAAGTGGAAATGGATGCCAAGGGGAGCGTAGTGCGTGGTGAACAGCCGTCGCGTTCCCCCATAGAGGTCATCTCCAGCGATCACTTCATCACCAGGGCGAAGGGTCATCAGGACCGCGTCTACCGCAGCCAAACCGCTGGAAAAAGCCAATCCATGTTGACCTCCTTCGAGCGCGGCAAAAGCGGCTTCGAGCGCGTCGCGCGTGGGATTCGAAGACCGGCTGTATTCGTAACCTTTGTGCTGGCCAATGCCCTCCTGCACATAGGTAGAGGACATGTATACAGGGGTCATGATGGCACCTGTACTTGGGTCCGGCTCTACTCCGGCATGAACGGCGAGGGTGCTGAACCCAGGCGATTTTTTATCGTTCGACATGCCACAAAGGTCGCAACTCCGACCCTACTCTGAGCGGCGGGTTCGCCTCAACCATCCGGGAATCACCAACACCCCCAGCAGCAGGTAGATAAAATGGGTGGCCAAGCGCCAGAGGAGCATGGTCATCGCGGGTGCAATCAAGGACCCTGACAAAGCGAACCAAGGCTCAAAAAAAGCGCCGAGCAACCACTCTGCCACACCGCTAGAGCCTGGCGTAGGGCTGATCAGCAGGTATACCCACATCACGAGCTGACGGGCAACAATGGTGACAGGTTCCAATGCAGAAAAAGGCGCCACGACCATAGCCATGACCGCCACCAGCGATAAAAACCGCGCTGTCCAGCTCGCCATGGTCGCCAAAAATGCCCCCGCCCAATGCCCCAAAGGCAAGGACTTCATTTCGAGGGAGCTTTGTCGCAGGTCGCCTGCAAATTCCGACAGGCTGTCCCGCCATCGAGAGAGCCATTTGATCTGTGCGCAGCGCAAGATGAGCTTTTGCGTAGAGTAGGGAGCGAGGAAAAGGCCGAATCCAATGATGCCAGCCAATAGCAGAATCAGGCCCCAACCCACCCAGAAAAAGCCCCATCCGATGGCGCTGTCAAAATCAGGGGGTGCGACGGCGTCGCCCAGGAAGAAAAACAAGGGGGGCACGGCCAAGACATAAAACAATTCGTCTAGAAGGGCCGTCGAAAACACCAGCGCTGTGCTTCGGCCGGCATTCATTCCTTGGCGGTGCAAGCCCCAAATGGCCACGGCACCGCCTCCCACAATGCCCGGTGTAATGGCCGATGCGAATTCCCAAACCACAGTGGTTTCAATGGCGTTGCGCCACGTTAAGCTGCCATTGGAAAGCCATTTTAGCCGAAGCACGTAACCCAAGTCGCGGATCAATACAAGGCCACACAAAGAGAGCAATGCGACCGGCCAACCCGGCAAGGTAACCGACCCTTGAACCGCTGACCAGCCTCCGTTTTCCTGAACGGTCTGATACAGCAGCCCGCCCACAACAGACAAGCCGATGGCCAGCGGGATGAAGGCACGCAACAGTTTTGGAGGACGGTTTCCAATCATGCCCAGACTTCCGTCCCCTCCGAGCAATTGCGGCACATTTCAATCCCCGCACGGTGGGTGAACACCGAGGTGCGGAATTGCTGGTAGCGCTCACTCTGCCATATTTCCCGGAAAGCAGCTCCGTTGGAAGCTTGTCCCATGCCGTGCTGGGCGTCTTTGTCGAAACAGCAGGGCACGACCTGTCCGTCCCATGTCACCACCGCTCCTTGCCACATCCGCCAACAGCGGTCGAGCATGGGGTTGCGCAGTGTCCACCGCCCTGAGGGATCGCGGTCATACCTGCGTAAGCGTGGGTCTTCGGTCAAGAGGGGGTGTCCATCCCGGGGAGCATCGAGCTGGGCCGTCTTGACCACAAACTCATCCACACCCCAGCGCCGAGCCATGGCCCTCATGGTGGGGAGTTGGTGTTCATTGGGCCCAACAACAAGGAACTGCCACACAACATGCGGCCGTTGTCCACGCAGCTTTTTTCGGGCATCCAATATGTGGCGGGTAGCATCGAGCACTTTCTCCAATCGACCACCTACCCGGTAGGACGCATACGAGGCCTGATCGGCACCGTCGATCGAAATAATNAGCCGGTCGATTCCACTCTTCACGATGCGCTCTGCGCGCTCAGGATTGATGTGGTGCGCGTTGGTAGAAGTGCTCACGTAAAGGCCTTCGCGCTTGCCGATGGAGACCAGTTCATCCATTCCAGGGTTGAGGTAAGGCTCACCTTGGAAATACAAATTGAGGTACACCAAATCGCGCCCCATCCCTTCGGGACCAGACAACAAGTCGGACAGCTTTTCGGGATTGAGCATGCCCGTGGGACGCGTAAACGAACGCAAGCCACTGGGGCATTCAGGACAGCGCAGGTTGCATGACGTGGTGGGCTCTACGCTGAGGCTCATGGGCCAGCCTGTCATGGCGGACATTTTTCCTCCCCCAGAGGCTTGGGCGGCCCGAAATCCCCGCAAAAGGCGCACAGAGTTGGCCAGTTTTCGGGCATCCAGAGGGGCAAACCTGGATCTCCGGTCCCTCCATTTGGCCCAGGCCCTCGAAAGGGCCTTTCGCTCGGGTCTTGAATCTGGTGGAGAGAACGGTGTTGAAGTCACGCTTGCAAGTTACCTCACCCGTGTTGCGCAGGGCGAGGTATCGGCGCCCGAGAGGCTTAAATTGCACCTGTGATCCTCATAGACGACACCCTCCTTTCGACCGAGTTGTTTGACAGGAAATTTTGCTGCGACCTCAAGGCTTGTAAGGGAGCCTGCTGTGTAGAAGGCGAAAGCGGGGCTCCGCTGGAGCCCGAGGAGCTGGCCGAAGTTGAAGCGGCTTTTCCGATCATCAAAAACCGGCTGAAGCCCGACAGCTTGGCGGTCATCGAGCGGGAAGGACTGCATGTGATCGATGCAGACGGAGACCATGTCACACCGATTGTCAATGGCAAAGAATGTGTGTATGCGACGTTCGACGAGGACGGCACCGCAAAATGTGCTTTTGAGCAAGCTCATTTGGCTGGGGAAATTGAATGGCGCAAGCCCATCAGCTGTCACCTGTATCCCATTCGACTGACGCCGCTCAAGGACCTCGTGGCAGTGAATTACCACCAATGGCCCATTTGTGATGGCGCTGTGAGTTGCGGTGTGGGCCTCAATCTGAGCATTCTTCAATTCTGTAAGTCCTCGTTGACCCGCCGTTTTGGTGAAGCTTGGTTTGCCGAAGCTTCCATTGCAGAGCGCGAATGGCGGAAGGCCACACAAGACCGAGACCAAAAATCCAACGGCACCTCCTGACCACCATGATCCCGAAGGGTTTCTCTTCCACCGCCGGTCTATTGGCCTTGTTCATTGCGGCTGTCGTGCCCCTCGGGGCACAGCCAGATATGAAGTTGCTGGAACAGGCGGCGACTTCAGACGACGAGGTCGTGCTGGGCTTGGATGGCGTTCACCTGATGTTGCGGACACGTCCGCAAGGAGAGTCTGGAAGCGTGTGGGGCGGAGAAACGCGCATGGCACAATTGGACGGCACACCTTGGGCAGTGACCCTGCCTGAAGTCTGGGGGCATGTTCCACAGCGCGAACGTGCATGGGAAGGGCTGGGCGAAACCGTTCACCTCGACATCGATCCCGGTTGGGGAATGGCGGTGATCACCCTGCATTCCGAGGGGGCGGGCCGCGTCATGTTCGCGGGCAAGACGGGCCGCGATGACCCCGCTTGGGGCCGTCCGTGGAACGTCCCGGCTCTTGCCCGATTTTCTGGGACCTGTGGCTTTGCTGTATTCGATGTTCACCCAGGTCGCGAAGGAGACTTGTTGGTCGCCTTGCGGCCCAAAATGCGCGGCGGCACAGAGACATTGGTGCCTGCTGCAGGACAATGGAAGGGGGGCTACGATATGGCCCGAATTCCGCGCAACGGAGGCTACACCGAAGTCATGTTGTTGGACGCGATCAACAGCGCAGCCGATGAAGTGGCCCTCGTTCCGGGGCCTGATGGGGGAGGTTGGTTGTCGGCCGAGCGCTTGCGGGGCGCCGGAGGATTGGACCCTTGGTGGGTTGCGTCCATTCCAGAAGGGAGCGAGGCGGTGAATGCACCAAGCGAGGGCATGTTGGCTGGTCACACCTTGCAAGTCAAGTGCGGCGGACAAGCGGTTTTAAATGCGGTCTGGCAGGTCAAGGTTGATGGAGTGCCATTGAGCCAGCTGCAAAGCGATGCTCTGGGCTATGCAGATTTGAGCGCGCTGGGTGCAGACAAGCGTTATGCATTTGAATGGGTGGGCAGGACCCCGGTTTCATGTTCTGACGCGGTGGCGGAGTGGCGCGGTGCCGATGGCCGCCTGTTGCGCCGCATGGAGTTGGCTGGTGCTGCGTGGAGTTTGTCTTTGTTGACGGCGATGCCATTGGGCGGGTGGAGGCCCCTTGGAGGCGACCATTCGCGCTTGCCGAGGGTTCACTCTGCGACCGAGTCGCGTGTTGTAGAGCAGCCCTCCGTTGTGCGAGATTCAATGGCTGAATGGGCTCCGGCATCTTCCAATGAGCCTGCCGCTTGGGTGGTGTTTCACAGGGTCGGACAAATGGCCCTTTCGCCACAGGACCGCATTCACATTCGGACACTGGCGGGGCAGTTGAAAGGGCGCCCTGGAGACGTGATTCGCATTACCGGCCATGCCAGCATCGATGGCGATCCCCAAACCAATTTGACCCTGGCATCAGAGCGTGCCCGACACGTGGCGGCACAATTGGAATTTGCCGGTCTTCAGGCTGCACAAATCCGATTCGAGGGCATGGGGACCAGCCAGCCCTTGAACGTCTGCCCCCCCGGTGTGGTCTGCCCTGAGGACAAGTTGGAGCGCAGCCGAAGGACAGAGCTGCACATCGAACGCGGCAAGGGTGGTGATGGCCGTGCCATGCAGTAATTTTACGCCATGCACATTGAAGTTATGCGGGCGAAACTGCACCGCATCACGGTGACAGAAGCCGACCTCAACTACATCGGGAGCATTACGCTCGACCTTGACCTCATTGAGGCAGCTGGCCTTGTAGCTGGCGAAAAGGTTCAAATCGTGAATTGCAACAACGGAGAGCGCATCGAAACCTATGTCATTGAGGGAGAGCGCGGGACAGGCCAAGTGTGCCTGAATGGTCCCGCTGCACGGCGCTGCCAGCCAGGGGACATCGTCATCGTGATCGCTTATGGCAGCATGGAGATGGAGGCGGCCAAGACATTTAAACCGACGGTGGTATTTCCAGACACCGCCACCAACCTCATAGCCCCATGAAAAGCAAGCTCGGTCAGGTTGTAAAGTACATCTTGATGCTGGGCATCGGGGTGCTGTTGATGGCCTTGGCGATGCGTGCGGTTGAGGATCCACAGGCGCTGTGGGATGACATGCGCAGTGCGAGTTGGAAAGGCATTGCGGCAAGCTTTGTCATGGGCTACCTCGCCATTGTCAGCCGGGGCATGCGGTGGCTCATTCTGTTGGAGCCCCTCGGCCATGCACCCAAAATGGGAAACAGCATCCACGCAGTGGCCTTCAGTTACTTCTCAAACGCCTTTGTTCCGCGGAGTGGAGAACTGGCGCGGTGCGGTGCTTTGAATCAAACCGACAACATTCCTGTGGACGAGCTNTTTGGAACCGTGATCTCTGAACGGGTGGTAGACTTTGCCCTGTTGTTCTTGTTGACGGGCATCGCCTTGTTGTCCAACATGGATTCCTTCTTGGCGTTTAGCGCGTCGTTCTCATTGCCCGGTGGAACCGGACCTTTGCCTTGGTTGGCAGGGGCAGCCGCGGTGTTTGTGATCGGTGCAGGGATGGCTTGGATGAAGCGCGAGGCCCTAGCTCAGGTACCCTTCATCGCCAAAGTATTCGGCTTCATTTCTGGCATTGGACGTGGGCTCGTGAGTGTGCGGCACATGCGCAGAAAGTGGGCTTTTCTGGGCCACACGGCCTTCATCTGGACCATGTATTTCATGATGACCTACGTGATTTTCTTGGGCATCGATTCTCTCGATGGCATCACAGCAGCCCAGTCTTTGTTTGTCATGATGGCCGGAGGGTTCGGAATGGTGCTGCCTTCTCCCGGAGGCATTGGAAGTTATCAGCTGGCCGTTCAATACGCCTTGGTGGCCCTTGGGTACAACGAGGTTTTGGGACTGGCGACAGCCAATGTTGTGTGGGCAACCCA
>JGI20156J14371_10003962_pt1 | contig 10851 bp, 7 predicted proteins | sample COG_06_FD_14371 | JGI IMG/M metagenome (IMG submission 14371) | reverse complement strand
CAAATGACTTTTTTGATGGGTGCTTTTTTCACGGGTCTTGGACTTATTTTCTTTATATTAATATTCCAGTTTAACTCAGTATCAAAGCCAACAATAATAATGTTAGCAATATTCTTAAGTTTAATCGGAGTATTTGGTGGATTAGTAATTTCTGGAAGTGCATTTGTAATAATGATGACCATGGTTGGTATTATTTCTCTTGCAGGAATTGTAGTAAACAACGGAGTTGTTCTGCTTGATTATACACAACTTCTTATTGATAGAAAAAAGAATGAACTTGGATTAGAAAAAGAAAATTACTTAGATAGAGATGACCTTTTTAATGCAATAATAAAAGCCGGTAAAGCACGCTTAAGACCTGTTTTATTAACCGCAATTACAACAATCTTAGGGTTGATTCCTTTAGCTATAGGTCTTAATATTAACTTCTTTACATTATCCTCAGATTTTAACCCAAACATTTACATTGGTGGCGATAATGTTGTGTTTTGGGGACCATTAGCATGGACCGTAATTTATGGACTATTTATAGCAACATTCCTAACACTCATTGTAGTTCCAATATTTTTCTACTTGAGTATGCAATTAAAGGTGCGATTAAAATCTGGGCCAAGTACAACTCAAGATTTATCAAATCTTGAAACTGAGATTTCTGCAGCTTAAACTAAAGCTCTAATTGTTAAAAAAGGAGTCTGCAAATGCAAGACTCCTTTTTTTACTCAAAATAATTATTGATTTTTAATTTTCGTTCTCAGTTAGTGGCACTGGGAGTACATTAAAAATTTGATCTCCTGATCTATCAATTGGTAATGTATTGGATAAACCATAACGTCTTAAATCAAACATTCTATGATTTTCGCACCACAATGAATAACGTCTTTGATTTAATAACTCAGTCGTTAACTCAGAAGCTGATGTAGCATTTCCAGAAAAATCAGATAATGACGCTGAACCTCTAATTACATTTAAAGCATCTTCTGCATTAGCTAAATTAGATGAAAGAATACTAGCTTCAGCATATAGTAAAACTAATTCTTCATTTCTAATCATGTCAATCGGGGAGACATTACTTGCGTATAATTCCGTTTGGTTAGTTCCATTTAAACCGTCTTGAGACGTAGGGTTAGATCTTACAGACGTTTTGGAAGTTAAACGTGTATCTCCAGATTCGGCATCAGCAATCCAAGAATCATGAACAATAATTTGATCTCCATTATTATCTGTAATCTTAAATAAATCATTAGTACCATCTCCAGCTCCAAGACTAAATACGTGCTTTGGACCTACTGTTAGATCACCGTTTAAATTAAAAAAAGAGTTGTTTAGCGCTGTCAATGCAGATGTTCCATCACCATCATAAACATAAGCTGCTGCTGCAACTGCTCTATTAAACTCCGCGAAAGTTGAGGGCGTATCAAATCCTGCAAAACCACCTAAATTGAAGGCGAAATCACTTCCCGCTGCATTTAAATCTGACATACCATCATTTAGCATGGCAATTACCGCATCTAAAGCTGCATCAAATTCTAAAATAGGACCAAGGTTTGCCGGATCAGCAACATCAACTCTAGCTCTATCATAAGACTTTATGACATCCATTAATTCATGGGCTATAATTGTTTTTGCAAAACCACTATAACCTGCGCGTTGAGCATCTGTTATAGAACTGGTATTAGCAATTGATTCCAACAAGGTGTTTGCATTTTTAATTGAACGATATCTACCCGCCCAAGGAGCTGTTGAATAAAATGAATTATTATCTAAGTTACCACCATTTGCTCCTAATAAATCTGCAGTATTTCTTGGATCTGCGTCAAATAAGTACAGTTCTCTAGCCATAGTACCAGATCCCGTTGTTTGTATACCTAAGCCATTTCTCATGGTTGCCTCAACACCAACGACCAAATTGTTTAATTGATTTACTGATGCATTGGTTAATACACCTTCTAAACTTGCCCTGTTAGGATCTACTTGTTCATCAAAACTACAAGATGTTACGCTAAAAACTAGAGCAATAGCAGCAAGTAATTTCAAATACGTTTTGTTGTATATATATGTTTTCATATTTTTCTTTTTTTAAAAATCAACTTTTAGGTGAAAGTAGAATTGTTTAGAACTTGGGAATGGTGTAACCTCAATTCCACTAGATAATCCAGCGCCTCCATTAACAGAAACCTCTGGGTCATAACTGCTATAATCCGTTATTGTAAATAAATTACGAGCTGATAATCCAATTTTAACACCACTTACATCTTTTCCTAACCACCTATATGCAGTTTCGGGTAATCTGTAATAGGTACCAATCTCTCTTAATCTTAAGTAGCCTGCTGGCTCTACAAATCGAGTTGCAACAAAGCCTTGTCCTGCTCTATCTTGCCCTGCAGGCGTGTCTAAATCTGGAGATGTTCCTCCTAAATCCGCTAATAAACGTGATAGGTTTAGGTTATCACCACCTTCTTTCCAATGTAATAAAAATTTGATATCCCAATTTTTAAAGATTGTAAAGGAGTTATCAAACGCCATTTGAAAATCTGGTTCAACATCACCAACTTGTGTAGGTACATTATTAATGTTTCCTACTAACTGTGTTACTGGAGAACCTTCCTCGATAAAAAATGTTCCTAATCCTAAACCAAAACCAGCTCCTGGTTGAGGAAAAGCAGGCACATCTAATCGCGTCACCTCAGATCGGTTTAACCAAAAATTAACGCCCGTATTCCAAATGAAGTTATCATTTTCAATAGCATTAATGTTTATTCCTAATTCAACACCATTATTTTTTAAATCAGCAAGATTGGTAGTTTCAGTTCCAAAACCTGAAGATGTTGGCAACACACGACTTAATATTAAATCATCTACCGTTCTATTATAATATGTTAGTTCTACGTTTACTTTATCAAATAATCTTGCATCTATACCTAATTCCAGCTCAGCAGATGTTTCAGGGTCAATATTAGGATCTCCTTGAAGACCTCCAATTGTGGAACCACCATTACCACCAATGGAAACCTGGTTTAAACTTGTAAAAGTCGCTCCAAAGTTTGCAGAATTTCCTGACTCACCATAGGCTGCTCTTAATTTTAATTGTGAAATGGCATCACTATTCCAAAAATCCATGTTATGTAAATTTGCTGCAATTGCTGCACGTGGAAATGCATAAAACTTATTTGGATCTCCATTTAAAGTAGACTTATCAAAACGAATTCCTAACGTTCCTATCAACATGTCTTTATAGTTAGCCTCAGTTTGTGCAAAATATCCAAAATCCTTAACCACTTGTTTTGTTTGACCTATTTGCTGCGCAGCACCCTGGCCTAGTGTTGTTTGACCCGGAATAAGTTGTGTTGCTTGAGTTAATACAAAATCACTTTGATTTTCGATATAGATAAGACCACCTTGTGTAGTGAAAGCTAAATCTCCATTCATAGCATCATGATTCCAAACCGCTACGATTTGATGATTAAAAAAAGTGAAGTTATTTTTACCAACACCTATGAAACCATTTTGATTACCACGCTGAGCTTGATGAATCTCTGGGACATAAACAAAAGTTTCATTCCCCAAATAATCTAAACCACCACTAAATGTAACTTTAACTCTATCTTTTTCAGTTTCTAATATATTAGCTGTTAATTTTACACTCTGAATGAAACGGTTATTTCTATCTTTGTTTTGCGCTAAATCTCTCACTAAAATAGGATTACCTGAATAATTTGGATTATCTGGGTAATTCCCGTTAGCATCAGGAAATAAATTAATCCATGGTCTAGTGAATGCCAGAGTGTAACCATAACTCAATCCACCTTCATTTTCATTACCTGTAAAACTTCTGCTCGAGTTAGATCTTACATAGTTTGAAGATACAGATGCACTAAACACATCTGAAATTTCAAAATCAACATTTGCTCTTAATGAAAAACGATCAAATCCAGTATTTTTTATAATACCTTCTTCATCTCTGTAAGAAGCACCTACATAATATTTTGTGTTTTCATTACCCCCACTTACATTAATTTTAGTTTCTGTAATCAAACCTTCTTCACCATAAATTTCATCTTCATAATCTATTAAACCACCATTAGCAATAGCTTGATTATAAAGAGGCACTTCAGAAGCTCCAAATTGTGCCTCTACATTTTGGGCATTCCATGGTCTTAGTCCTAATTTGTTTATTATAGTATTAAAACCAACATCTTGGCTAAAAGACACTTTTGCTTTTCCATATTTTCCACGCTTAGTTGTAATCACTACAACACCAGCACTAGCTCGTTGCCCATAAATTACCGATGCTGCCGCACCTTTTAATACCTCTACACGCTCAATATCATTTGGATCCAAATCTGCCAATCTGTTTCCAGAATTTTCTTCATTTCCTCTATTCGCTCCAGAGGCAAAACGTAAACCAGATGGGATTTCAGCATTATTTACATAAACACCATCAATTATAAATAGAGGTTGGTTGTTACCATTTATAGAAGTTATACCTCTTAATCGCAAGGCAAAACCACCTCCAGGTGCTCCAGAAGATGCTGTTAAATTCGCACCAGGAATTTTTCCATAAAGCGCCCCGTCTAAAGTTGGCTGTGCTGTTTTTCCGACTAATTCATCAGCTTTGACAACTGCAATAGCATTGGCTGAGTTAGCTCGTTTAACAGAAGTTCCTAAACCAGAAATTACAATTTCATCTAAAACTTCTTGTGACTCTAAGAGTTTTACGTTAACTGTTGATGCAGAATTAACTGTCACTTCTTTTGTTTCGTAACCTAAATAGGAAAACACCAAAACAGCAGGAAACTCAGAAATATTAATAGAATATTCTCCATCAAAATTAGTACTCTGTCCATTTGTTGTTCCTTTGACTAATACTGTAGCCCCTGAAACTGGTAGACCAGTTGCTTCATCTGATACCGTTCCTGTAACTGCTTGCCCAAAAAGGAAAACAGGTAAGAACACAAATGAAAACAAAAGCCAATTAAAAAATAGTTTTTTACTCATTTCATTATATTTAATTGATTATTATCGTGAAATTAATGAAATATTCTGAACATTTTAACGATTTTTAAGAAATTAATCTTAAAAAAGCATCAAATTCAAGGCTAGGTGATTATTAAAAATGGTATTACGCATAATAATATTAAATTTGCAATCTTAATATTTTAATATGTACAGAAGTCATACATGTGGTGAGCTAAGAGCTTCACATAACTATACAGAAGTAACACTCAGTGGATGGGTGCAAGGTGTAAGAGATAAAGGATTTATGGTTTACGTAGATTTACGTGACCGTTACGGTATTACCCAATTGTATTTTGATGAAGAACAAACTGCTAAGCAAATTCTAGAAGACGTTCAAAAATTAGGACGAGAATTTGTAATCCAAATCACGGGAAAAGTACAAGAACGCGCTTCAAAAAACCCAAATATACCAACTGGTGATATTGAAGTATTGGTCTCAAAATTAACTATTTTGAATAGCTCTATCGTACCACCTTTTACCATAGATGATGAAACTGATGGTGGTGACGATTTACGTATGAAATACCGTTATCTAGATATTCGTCGTAATCCAGTAAAACAAAGCTTAATCTTTAGACATAAAGTAGCACAAGCTGTAAGAAATTACTTATCCAATGATGATTTCATAGAAGTTGAAACACCTTATTTAATAAAATCTACGCCAGAAGGTGCTCGTGATTTTGTGGTGCCATCTCGTATGAACGAGGGTCAATTTTATGCCTTACCACAATCACCTCAGACTTTTAAGCAATTGCTTATGGTTGGTGGTATGGATAAATATTTTCAGATTGTAAAATGCTTTAGGGATGAAGATTTACGTGCAGATAGACAACCAGAATTCACACAGATTGACTGTGAAATGGCGTTTGTTGAGCAAGAAGATATTTTAAATACGTTTGAAGGTCTCACACGTCATTTATTGAAAGAAATAAATGGTGTTGAGGTTGATAAATTCCCAAGAATACTTTACGATGACGCAATGCGTTTGTACGGAAATGACAAGCCAGACATCAGATTCGGGATGGAATTTGGTGAGCTAAATGCAGTTGCACAACACAAAGAATTCAACGTTTTTAATTCAGCCCAATTAGTTGTTGGTATTGCTGTTCCAGGAGGAAATGGCTATACTAGAAAAGAAATTGACAAACTCATTGATTGGGTAAAACGCCCGCAAGTTGGTGCTTTAGGTATGGTGTATTGTCGTGTAAATGATGATAGTACTTATAAGTCTTCAGTAGATAAGTTTTATGACCAAGACGATTTGGCTAAATGGGCAGAAGTTACTGGTGCAAAAGCTGGCGATTTAATTTGTGTACTTTCTGGCGAAACCAATAAAGTGCGTGCACAATTAAGTGCGTTACGTATGGAAGTAGCCGAACGTTTAGGCTTACGTAAACCTAATGAGTTCGCTCCACTTTGGGTAATGGATTTCCCTCTTTTAGAATGGGATGAGGATACAGAGCGTTACTATGCTATGCATCACCCTTTTACATCTCCAAAACCTGGACAGCTAAGGTTGTTAGATACAAAGCCTGGCGAAGTAAAAGCCAATGCTTACGATTTAGTATTAAACGGAAACGAAATCGGTGGTGGTTCTATTAGAATCCATGATAAAGAAACGCAAGCAATTATGTTAAAGCATCTAGGTTTCTCAGAAGAAGAAGCCAGAGCACAGTTTGGTTTCTTGATGGATGCTTTTGAATATGGCGCACCGCCACATGGTGGTATTGCATTCGGTCTTGACAGATTGGTAGCCATCTTAGGCGGACAAGAAACCATTAGAGATTTTATTGCGTTCCCAAAAAACAATTCAGGTCGTGATGTTATGATTGATGCTCCTGCGCCGATTGATGATGAACAATTAACAGAATTGAGTTTAAAACTTAATCTTAAATCATAAACTTCAAAATCCTGCAAATTGCAGGATTTTTTATTAGATTTAAGCAATGCCAACTAAATCCAACTTTTTTAAACGCTTACTGATTTGGAGATATAAACACATCTCCGAAAAAAACTTTGTGTTTTTATTAGCATTACTTATTGGATTATTGGCTGGTTTAGTAGCTGTGTTTATCAAAAATATAACATATGCTATAGAGGCTATTTTCGAAAAAGGCATTATTCTATCAGAAAATAGCATCTATTTTATTTTGCCTGTTGTTGGTCTATTTTTAGTCTATCTATTCGTAAAATATATATCTAAAAAACCAAGTGAGCATGCCATTCCTTCTATATTATATTCATTATCCAAGCAAAATGGCTTAATTAAGAAACGAAAAATTTATTTACCACTAATAACAGCACCGTTAACTGTAGGTTTTGGTGGTTCTGTTGGATTACTTGGTCCTGCAATTGCATCGGCATCAGCTATTAGCTCTAACTTAGGGCAATTACTTCATATTGATAGAAAAACTCGAAGTCTATTGATTGGTTGTGCTTCTGCAGGTGCCATCGCTTCTATATTTAAATCGCCAATTGCTGCTATTATATTTGCTATTGAGGTATTTAGTTTAGACTTAACTTTTGCTTCTTTATTACCGCTTTTAATAGCTTCTGTTTCATCTGTAATTACCTCTTATTTCTTTTTGGGAGACAGCGTACTTTTTGATTTTACTGTTTCAGAAAAATTTCAGATTAGAGATACATTATTTTACGTTTTATTGGGTATAGGTACAGGTGTTGCCTCAATATATTTTACCAAAATTTACTTTGGTATCACTTCAATATTTAATCGGTTTAAATCTGCTCGTCACAAATTAATTGTTGGAGGGCTAGCTATTGGTGTGATGCTCTATTTTATTCCACCACTTTACGGTGAAGGTTTTGGTTTTATAAATGATTTAATGTTAGGTAACGACACTAAAGCCATTGGTACTTCTTTATTTGATAATTATATCGATAATATTTGGGTCGTTATTTTACTGCTTTTTGGCATTACAGTCTTTAAAGCTATTGCCATGACCACAACACTTGCGGCAGGTGGAACTGGTGGAATCATTATCCCAACTTTAGTTATGGGAAGCTCTTTAGGAAACCTATTTGCTAAGATTATTAATAATTGTGGTTTAGGCGTTTCAGTTTCTGAGGCCAACTTTACTTTGATTGGTATGTCAGGCTTAATTGCTGGTGTATTACATGCACCACTAACTGCAATTTTCTTAATTGCAGAAATCACAGGCGGTTATCAGCTTTTTGTACCATTAATGATTACAGCTTCTATGGCGTTTATTATTAATAAGAATGTATTAAACCATACAATTTACACTAAGGAGCTACTTGAAAAAGGTGCGCTTTTGACTCAGGATAAAGATAAAAGTGTGCTAACCTTAATGAATCTAGATAGTGTTATTGAACAAAACTTTGTTGTCCTGCAACCCGAAATGACACTTGGGGACATGCTTAAAAATGGTGTGGCTAAATCTAGTCGAAATCTTTTTCCGGTTACGGATAATGAGCAAAATTTTATGGGTATCATTTTGCTAGATGATATCCGAACCGTGATGTTTGACCGGGTACTTTATGACTCTGCAACTGTCGAAACTTTTATAAATCGCCCTCCAGAATTCATAATATATGAGAAAGATAGTATGCAAAAGGTGATGCAAAAGTTTAAAGATTCAGGTGCTTGGAACTTACCTGTAATTAAAAACGACAAATACTATGGATTCGTTTCAAAATCAAAATTACTAACAGCTTACCGTAAAGAATTAATTAACTTTACATCCTAATATGAAAACCCTAAAAATTATAACATTTATCGCCTTGATAGCTTCAATTGCTTGTGTCATCTGTGGTTATATAATGGATGTCGATTATTCAAAAAAGCTTATTGGGTTCGGTGTTTTAGGCATTTTCTTTATTGTTTTTCCATTATTTTCTTATTACAGATGGAAAGATAAAGACCCTAAAGATTACATGTTAACTCAGGATAACATTGATAAAATGCGCGAAAATCAAAAAAAACACAACTACTAAGTGCTTGTTTTTAAGTCATTAAAAATCAGAAAATTAAAATAAAACAATTTATTAACATTGGTAATGTTTTTAACTGTATCTTTGCACTTTAATTTTTATTTATATTTATAATGACTGGAACAGTTAAATTTTTCAATGATTCAAAAGGATTTGGATTCATTACAAACGAAGAAACAGGAAAAGACATCTTCGTACACGTATCAAACCTTGATGGTATTGAGCTTCGCGAAGGCGACAACGTAGAGTACACAGAAGAAGAAGGACGTAAAGGAATGGTAGCGGCTAACGTTACTGTTTTATAAGTTAAGAGATATACTTTATAGTTTCAACGCTCAACCGAAAGGTTGGGCGTTTTTGTTTTCACTCAATTCAAATTGCGTTTCTCTATAAAGAAGCGTTTCATTAAATCAGAGGCTTCATCTTCCAAAATACCACTTACAACCTTTGTTTTTGGATGTAATTTTGTTCCCATAGTTTTAAAACCACGTTGGTCATCACTTGCGCCATAAACGATTTTGGAAATCTGACTCCAATACAAAGCACCAGCGCACATTTGGCAGGGTTCTAAAGTTACATACAAGGTGCAATTATGAAGATACTTACCGCCTAAAAAATTAACAGCGGACGTTATAGCTTGCATCTCGGCATGTGCCGTAACATCATTTAGCAGCTCTGTTAGATTGTGCGAACGTGCAATGATTTTATCGTTAATAACTACAACAGCTCCAACAGGAATTTCACCTTTTTCATAAGCAGCCTCAGCTTCCTGAAGTGCCTTTTTCATAAAGTATGTATCATCGAATGGGTTAATCATGGATGTAAAAGTAAAAAATCAAATAGAATTTACATTCAGATATCAACATCAATTATTGTAGCTTTGCTTTATGAGCAATAGCTTACTCAATAACATCAATCTCCCTAGAGACCTGAGGCAATTATCACAAGATGATTTGCCTCAAATAGCCAAAGAGTTGCGCGACTTTATCATAAATATCGTAGCAACTAAAGAGGGTCATTTAGGTGCAAGCTTGGGAGTTATAGAATTGACTATAGCTTTACACTATGTGTTTGACACACCTAGAGATTTACTCATGTGGGATGTTGGACATCAAGCATATGGCCATAAAATTTTAACAGGAAGAAAGAACGTTTTTGATACCAATCGTCAACTAGATGGTATCAGTGGTTTCCCAAAACGTGAGGAAAGTGAATACGATACTTTTGGCGTTGGGCATTCCTCAACATCTATTTCTGCAACATTAGGTATGGCAATTGCCTCCAAACTTTCTGGAGATTTAACCAAACAACATATTGCAGTTATCGGTGATGCTTCTATTGCTAGTGGAATGGCTTTTGAAGGCTTAAATCATGCTGGTGTTACAGACACCAATTTACTAGTAATTTTAAATGATAATGCTATTGGTATTGACCCAAGTGTTGGTGCGCTTAAGCAATACTTAACTAACGTAAAAAAAGGCACTCAAAAACAAGACAATATTTTTGAAGCCTTAAACTTTAATTATTCTGGACCGATTAACGGTCATGATTTACCAAATTTAATTTCAGAATTAGAGCGTCTTAAATCTGTAAAAGGTCCAAAATTTTTACATGTTATTACAACTAAAGGAAAAGGTCTAAAACAAGCAGAAGAAAACCAAGTAAAATATCACGCCCCAGGAAAATTTGACGCAAAAACTGGCGAACTTATATCTAAATCTTTAGCTAATGAGCAACCACCAAAATTTCAAGATGTATTTGGCAAAACTATAGTAGAACTAGCAAAACAAAACAAAAAGATAGTGGGAATTACTCCTGCAATGCCAACTGGTAGTTCTCTAAAATATATGATGGAAAAAATTC
>JGI20156J14371_10003957_pt1 | contig 10859 bp, 10 predicted proteins | sample COG_06_FD_14371 | JGI IMG/M metagenome (IMG submission 14371) | reverse complement strand
TAGACAATCCTAAAAATTGGGTTGGTTTTGTAATGGTTCAATTTACAATTGATGAGCAAGGAAATGTGCTAGAAACAAAAGTATTGTATCCTCACTCTAAAACAACAATAACTTTAACGAGTATGGATCAAAAATTTATTGCCAATGATTGTAAAATGAAATTTAAGTTTACTCCTACAAGTTCTGGAATTACAAAAGACAGACTAGTAAAAAGAATTCAATACATCGAAAAATAATGAACAACTACAAAGAGGTTGTAGAATTCTTATTTGAACAGTACCCATCTTACCAAAAAAAAGGAGTTAATGCCTACAAACCAGATCTTAGTAATATCCATGGGATTTGTAAAATTATAGGCAATCCACAAAACAAGCTTAAATTCATACATGTAGCTGGAACTAATGGAAAAGGATCTGTATGCAATTTTTTATACAACATCTACCAAAAAGCAGGCTATAAAGTAGGATTATTTACTTCTCCCCATTTAATAGATTTTAGAGAAAGAATTGTGGTTGGAGAAAAAGAGATTTCTAAAGAATATGTAGTAGATTTTTACAAGCAAAATCTAGAAAGATTTAAAGAAATAAGTCCATCATTTTTTGAGTGGTCTACTGCCCTAGCATTTTCTTATTTTGAAGATTCTAAAACAGAAATAAACATAATTGAAACTGGTCTAGGTGGGAGACTAGACTCCACCAATATAATAATGCCAGAACTTTCTATTATAACAAGTATTGGAATGGATCATGCATCTATTTTGGGAAATACAATTGAAAAAATTGCCAAAGAAAAAGCCGGGATAATAAAAGACAATACACCTACTCTGTTAGGAACAGAAATGGAGCAAGAAAGTGTATTTAAAGAAATTTGTAAGTCAAAAAATTCAAAACTTTACAAAGCACAGACAGATAATAAATATCCAGAATCTTCTCTACCAAATTATCAAATTAAAAATTGGAATACCGCTAAGAAAGCAACTGAAATTTTACAAAATAAATTTGAGATTGGGAAAATAAAAAACGAACCTCATAAATACTCAACTATTAAAGGAAGATGGCAAATAGTAGGTGAAAATCCATTGATAATTTTAGATATTGGACATAATGAACAATGCATACTAGAGTTAAAAAAACAATTAAAAAAAGAGAACTTTAATAAGCTTTTTTTAATTGTTGGATTCTCTAAAGACAAGGATATATCTTCACTTTTAAATTCACTTCCAAAAGCAGAGACTTACTATTTCACAAAATCCAGTAATGACAGAAGTATTGGTCCTAAAATATTGAAAACAAAATTTAATAAAGAAAATTCTAGAGTGTATGGTAACTACAAAGAGGCTTTTGAGGAAGCAAAAAAACAGGCAAAAAAAGAAGATATGGTATTAATAACTGGGAGCGCCTTCCTTATTGGAGATATACTGAATGAATTTTATTAGATTAATATAAGAAGAATAAAAAAATAAATATATTTGCAGTCCTTAATTTAGGGCGATTAGCTCAGTTGGTTCAGAGCACCTCGTTTACACCGAGGGGGTCGGGGGTTCGAATCCCTCATCGCCCACTAAACCTCCACTGGAGGTTTTTCTTTTTATGGGCAATTAGCTCAGTTGGTTTAGAGCGCTTGCTTGACAGGCAAGAGGTCACAGGTTCGAATCCTGTATTGCCCACCTCGGTTATTTTAGAATTTTCAAATTAGTATTGAATTTTTTTTGCATATTTTTTGCATATTCAGAATGAGAAAACAAATGAAACTCAAAATGATAAGCTATCTATGTGGGTTTTTAAGTCCTAATCAAATAAATGGTGACTAAACTAACCTCCCTTTGCTTTCTTAACTAAGTCAACTTTTTCTTAACTTTAGTAGTTTAAAACTTATAAAATGAAGAAACTTGTAGTAATAATGTTCTCAGTAGTTTTATTTGGAGGTTGTGAGTTTTTATTGTCTGAGGGTGTTGAATCAAACATCAATAAAGAAAATTTTAATCAGGATGAAAAAATAAATATGAGCAAAAGAGATTTTGTTTGTTATACTGAAAAAGACTTAATGGAGCTTAAATCGTTTTATGAAGATTCTATTGAAAACATATATAAAAGACAGTCAGTTATAAAAACTGAGATTAATCAATCGTTATACCTAGATTGGAATAATTTATTTAGCGTTAATGCATCAGGATATAAGCTTGAGACTGTTAAACTTTCCTCAAGTGGAGGTGTTTCTATTAAAGGCCCAGATAGAAAAGGTTTTTATAGTGCAGTTGTTACTAGTAGTAGAGCAAAAAAAGTTAAAGTTATGGTTTCAGCCACTAATAAAATGGGCGAAAATATAGAATTAGCTAACGAAACTTTTAGAGTTTTTCCACTTCCTAAACCTACAGCATATTTTGCAGGAAAAGCAGGAGGAAATCTTAAAAAAGTAAATGCGGTAAGTTATTCAAAGCTTAAAGCATCTCTTGGACAAAGTCCTTTGGATGTTCCATATTCCGTTGTAAGCTTTACAATGTTTACTACTAAAGGAGGTGCTCCTATTGAATTAAATTCTAAGTCTGACAAATTAACTCCTCATATGAAAGCAGCTTTAAAGAAGATACCTAAAAATGGTAGTTTAATTTTTACTAGAGTTAAAGTTAAAGGCCCTAGAGGTAGAATTTCTCAGTTAGAGTCTAGTATTGTACTTAAAATGATTTAGAGCTAAAAAATTAACCCCCCTTTGCTTTCTTAACTAAGTCAACTTTTCAAACTTTATTCAATTCAAATATCTCATAGCTTGAGATTACTTCGTCAAATACAGGTCCTGAAACTGGATTTGAGCCGTTCACAAAGGCCTTCAAAGCAATTTCGTCGTGAACATAAATTTTAAACATTACATTACTCTTATCAGGTGAAACTGTAGCTATGGTTTTGCTTAAATCTGCAACTTTACTTCTCTCCTTAATTGCTTCTTCAGATTGCATAAATCCCATAAATTTTTCAAACTTACCTTCTTTTAGTTTTGCAACTACAAGCATATCTTTCATTTCTTATTATTTATAATCGTTATTTCCTTAAAAATAAAAAAAATTATTAAGTACTAAAAACATCAGATTACAAGGTTTAAGGATTACTAAGTCAACTTTTTCTTAATTTAATGGTCTAAAACTTATGAAATGAAGAAACTTATAGTATTTATGTTCTCAATAGTGTTATTGGGAAGTTGTACTAAAGAAAGAGTTTATCAAGATTTATGTATTAATGGGGATTGTGAATCTCAATTTATAGTAGTATATGAAAACCAAGAAATTTTTCCTAATGCAAATGGGCATTATGAAGTTGAATGGAATGGGTTAGAATATTTTCAAGTTAAAGGTCAATTGTCTCATTTAAATAGCGACTATTGTAATGCTGATGGTATTCCATTTATAGAAACAAGATTTGATTCAGATTATTGGGTAGTATTTAATAATCTATATTTTACTACTCCAATGTATTCATTTTTAGGTTGGTTCAATGATAATGGATTAAATAATCCTATACCAATAGGGCAATATACCTACACTATGACTGAATTAACAAATTTACATCCCCCCTTAAACGTAGTTGGTTATCAAATCCCTATGCACTTTTGTTTTGACTGCCCATACGCTTCATCTATTGTAGGAACTTATTCAAAATATAATTACGGACCAACTCAAAATATATTATTAGATGATGAAATGTCAGGAGATACCATAAACATATTTATCGAGTCAGTTTTTAATACTGAAGGCGGTACAAATATGTACGACCCTAATTCTACAGTTCCTCAGGAAATCATAGAAACACAAATAAAAGTTATAGTTATATAAATTCCAAAAAGATTGGTTAAACATCATTTTTTTACATTCTAACCTCTCTTTGCTTTCTTAACTAAGTCAATTTTTTATTACTTAGACTATACTTATTAAATCTGAGTTAGGATAATTAACCTAAATTCACCTTTTTTTTAAAGGTTGAGAACTAAAAAATTAATGTAATTTTAAGCTAACTAAATTTTTACTCAATTAATCTGATTTCCCTAAATGCACCTGTTTTTTTGTTTTATTTATCCAAATTTACTGTCATGAAAAGATTACTTAATTTTATAAAACCAACTATTGATGTGGATTCTGTTGAGTATAACCATATTAAAGAATATAATAAAGGAATAGTCACCAAATCTGAAGGAATAGTCGGTTATAAGGGAGAACCTTTTAGTGGAATTTTAACAAAATCTTTTGAAAACGGTCAGTTAAAATTTAAAAAACCCTACAAAGACGGAAAACAAGATGGTGTTTTAGAAGAATACTTTGAAAACGGTCAGTTAAAATTTAAAGTACCCTACAAAGACGGAAAAGAAGATGGTGTTCGGGAAGAATACTTTGAAAACGGTCATCTCCGGTTATAGAATCACTTTGGGATTCAGCTATTTGTTTACCATTATTTGCGTTTTCAATTTTAATATTAGAGTATATAGGGTTATTTGTATTCTTATCAATTATACTCCGAATTGAATACAGTCAAATGCTCTCTGAAAATAGAGCCAAAACAATTAAAGATTTCTTAATTAAGAATGGAATAAATAAGCAAAGATTAGTTTCAAAGGGTTTTAACTGCTCTAAAATGCTCTATCCTAATATGAAAACCAATTCTGATTGGGAGAAAATGATGAATAGGAGAGTAGAAATATTGGTTTTAGATTTTTAACAAAAATAAGTATTAATAAAAAAAATAGGTGGTAAAAGGTGTTATTACCTATTTAACAGTGTTATATGATTGTTACACAAAACTTTTTTTTGTTTAATTGAAAAAAAAACAAGAATGTACAAATCGAATTATATAAACATCTATTATTTGCTAGTGATTATTTTATTAATCCAATGTAAGCCTCAAGAAACAGTTGCGCCAGTATATTATGAGATAATACCACAATTTACAACTGTCGAAAAATTAGGAACTTTAAAACCTGGTCATTCTAAGGCCACAGTTATGAGTAAGTTAGGTGTAGCCCCTTGGGATGTTTATTCTTTAACTGAAAATGGCTGTCAAACATTTGTATATAAGTACAAAAAGCTAAAGCACGAAGTTGGCAATTATGAAATGGCTAGTAATTCTAGTTACATAAGTGACAAAGTTCTTACTACTGATTCTAGAAAATATGAAGATGGCGAAGGTAAAACAGCGAATTTGGTATTTAGAAATGGTGAATTAGAAAGTATTATCACTGAAGTTGGTAATGGTTTATACAAGGATTTGGTATGGGATATAACTAAGATCAATGAAGAATGTGACAAACCTGTAATTAGAGGATGTACAGATCCAAACTCTTTAAATTATAATCCTGATGCAGTTTTTGACGATGGAAATTGTGAATATTGCCCATGTGGATATGAACTTGTTAAAAATGAAAATAACGATAACCCAAATTGTAACGAAAAGCCTAAGTGTGTGAAAATCAAAACTGATTCCGTTGTGGTTGAGCCTGAAATTAAAGAACCTATTTTAAAGAGAAAGCCTAAATGTACCAAATGTGATGTAATTGATAAAGTTCTCCAAAACGGTTCTGGAAACCTTGACATGAGAATAATAATGAATGGTACAGATTTTGAGGATGGTGAAATAATTATAAATGAAAAAGGAGAAATTGTTGAATAATAGAAAGCATATGAATTATCTAAAAAAATATAATAAAATGAGAACTGTAATTTTAACATTATTAATGACAGTAGTATTTACTCAATGTAAAACCCAACAAACTGCCTCTCAGACTCAATCTCCAACAGCAAAATATAATTATTATACTTCTGTAGAGAAAATTTACAAGCTTGAAAAAAATATGAGTTATCTCAAAGTAAATGACATATTAGGAATTCAACCTCATGATATTTATGTTGACTTCAATAATGGAAAAAAAATTGTAACATATCTTTACAAGAACACTTGGCATGAAGTAGAAAATACTTTGACAGATACTGAAAAAGGATTAAATGGAGGAACTCCAAAATATTTAACCAGCTCTGAAGATGATAAAAGCCTTTACTGTGTTTTTGATCAAAATACTCAGCTTCTTAGTTCTTATGTGACTGATTTGGGCAGGAATCAAGCTAGTGAAGTACTAAAGGATGAACAAAATTTAAAATCTTATGTAAAGAATCCATCAAAGCCTAGAAAGTTGAAAATGAAGAAATCTGAAGGAAAATTAAAGCTTAAATCTTTTGGAGGTTCTAAAATTTCCTCGCTTGGAAGCGTTCCTAAATTAGGTTTTAACAAAAAATAATCTCATATTTCAAATGTATGAGAGTAGTATTTGTTTTATTAATCCTATTCGAGGCTGTAAATATATCTTCCCAAACAAAACAAACTAAATCCTTAGTTTCTGAAATTGTAGATCAATTAAGTCTTTCCGATGACCTACAAGCAAATATATTCAGTGGAATCTATAATTCTAATGATGTTAGAAACGTATTAAAAGGCAATAGAATTAATTATAAAACCTTTTACTATAATCTTAGAAGTTCCGTAAACGAAGATTTTTCTAATACTGTAAATTACGCATATTCAAGAGCTAATTTTTTATTCGATGAAGATGAAGAAGTCATTTATTGGTTAAGTGAATATTCTACTTATTTAAGAGGCCTTAAAAACAGAATTAGTAATGATTATTCACAACCAAACTACCTAGCAAAAAATAATTCCAAGGCTAAATCAATTAGAAATAAAACCAATTCCAAAAAAAATTCTTTTACTCCTATTGTCAAAAAAGTAACGCCTAAAAAAGAAATTATTAAAGAACTTAGCGCAGAAAACAGTATTGAAACCCAACAAACCACTATTGAAGATACTCAAAGTCAAAAAAGCAAAGAAATAGCCAAAGAAATTGTTCAAGAACCTAGCTCAGAAAACAGTATTGAAACTAAAAAAATCACTATTGAAGATACTCAAAGTCAAAACAGCGCAGAAATTGTCGAAGATGTTATTCAAGATCCTAACACAGAAAACAGCATTGAAACTAAAGAAATCACTATTGAAGACTCACCAGCTGAAAACAGTACAGAATTAGCCAAAGAAATTGTTCAAGAATCTAGCGCAGAAAACACCATTGAAACCCAACAAGCCACTATTGAAGATACTCAAAGTCAAAACAGCACAGAAATAGTCGAAGAAATTCTTCAAGAATCTAGCACAGAAAACACCATTGAAACTCAACAACCCACTATTGAAGATACTCAAAGTCAAAACAGCACAGAAATAGTCGAAGAAATTCTTCAAGAATCTAGCACAGAAAACACCATTGAACCCCAACAAGCCACTATTGAAGACTCTCAAAGTCAAAACAGCACAGAAGTAGTCGAAGATGTTATTCAAGAACCTAGCGCAGAAAACAGCATTGAAACTCAACAACCCACTATTGAAGACNCACCAGATAAAAACAGCACAGAAATAGTCGAAGATGTTATTCAAGGATCTAATGCAATAGTAACCCCCAAAGAAAATACCCCTAAAAAAGAACAACCAATTATTACTAATGACTCTAACTTTGAACTTTCCTATTCTGCTAAAGTTGAAAACGAATTGGCAAACAAAGCTATTTTATATTATACAGTAAGAGTAAAGTCTGTTTCTAATCCTACAGATGGACTAAAATTTCTATCGAAAATAAAAGACAATGATGCTGTTTGGGACGAACACACATTTCATTTATTCAAAGATAAAGAGAAAGAAAATATTACCAATATTACTATCGGAAAATTTGTGGACAAGGAAAATGCAGAAGAATTAATGGCGTATTTAAAAACAAAGAACATAACAAATCCATCTATAGAAATTCATGAAAATATTATTAAAAGTAGTGTTAGCAATTTAAAACCAATATCCAAACCAATAAATACAACTAAGCCTAGAGCTGCAATTGAAAACCCCGTAAATAAAGTTGTGGAAAGTACAGAAACAAAAAAGGAAGTTTCTTCCAACAAAAATTTACTTGACAATATATCTTCCAAAGTAGATGAGTCAGAAAATTATTTTTCAGTACAAGTTGGAGCAAATAATAAAATATCTAGCACTAACATTCAAGGATTAAATTTGAATAAGGAAAAACTATTTTTTGTGAATATTGAACAAGGGAAATATGCTATGAACTATGGCAAACACAATGACTACGGTTCTGCCCACAAAATAGCTTTAGAGATTCATAAAAAAGGATTAGAAACAGCATTTGTGACAAAATACGAAAATGGAGTTAGAGTCAAAATAACTAAAAACGATTACTTGTCAGATAAAACTCCTAAAAAAACTATTAGTGATGATATAAATCAACTGGGTTATATTCCAATTGGACCTAATGATAAAGGAAAGTTCATTCAAATAGGAACTATTTACAATTGGGATGCTCATAATTTTAAGTCATTGTATGACCAATTGGAAAGAACTATTTATTATAAAATAAAAGAAAACAATTCTGTAATATTTCTTGTAGGACCTTTATTAGAAAATGAAGTATTTATAGAGCTTAGAAATATTAAACAAGTCATTTCTGACGCATTTATTAAAACCATATAGCTTTGAATAGTGGCGTGGTATCTGGAACAAGTGGATGATGTTGTAGTCTTTGGGATAAAAGTCTAAAATTTCTTAACTTGAAAAAGCGAAATACAATTAGTAGGACCGCTTTAAAATCGAAAAACAAGACTCATGAAATACTTTTTTCTCTTATCAGGATTAGTTTTTGGCAATTATTTCTTCTCCCAAAATATTAAAGACAATAAAATATCTATTAATTATATACAACTGCCTAAGCAAAAAGTCGACGAATCTATTTCTACATTTTTTACTATCTACAAAGACTCGTATCTAGACAAAAACAACCAACAGTTGTCTATTTATCAATTTAAAGTTGACTCTGCAGAAGCAGAACAACAAATAAAAATTAAAACTTGGAAAACACTAAAAAACACTATCAAAAGAAATTATTTGGACAGCCTAAGTGTTTGGAAACAAAATATTGCAAAAGGTATAAATAGAGCAAAACCAACTGAACCAATTTATCCTGAATACCCAGAATCTTATTTTTTATTCCCTCCAGTTTTGTCAAAGTCTCTAAGTGAATTAATGAGCAATAAATCTATAAAAATTGCAGGTTTTAGTGAAGGAAATAGTGGAGTTAGAATAGAAATAGACAATTTGGGGTTGGAGGTGATTTCTATAAAAGGAAAGTATGCTAACCAAGGAAAATCTTATGTAGTTACAGCAAGATATAAAATGCCAATAGTTATAAAAACATTTATAAGTGGAGACTTATTGCACCAAAAGCAATACCACAATAAAATAGCAAATCATGTTGTTTTTAAAGGCAAAACTGAATACGATTATGAAATATGGAAAATGAATGTTGGAGAAAGCAATAAAGATATCTGGATAAATCTTCAAAGAAAACTTTGGAATACGGCCATAAACAATATTTCTTCAGTACTAGATTCTGAGATTGGTTATCCTAAAAAAAGGGAGAATACTGAAGTATATATTGTTAAAAAATTTCAAGATTATAATTATGAAAAGTTACTATCTGCTTATAATTATGCAGAATCGGGATATGGACAAGTTGGTTTAGATAGAAATAAATCTAGAGCTAAAACTCAACTTATTAAAGCAATAAATATTTGGGAACAGGAAATGAAAGAAAGTGATTTAGCAAACAAAAAATCAAGAATAAATTCCAAAATATCTGGGCTAATAAGTGCCAATCTAGCAGATGCATATTTTTGGATGGAGGACTTTGAAAAAAGTAATTTTTACATCAATAAAGCAATTAATCAAGGAAATTTAAAAGCTAAAAACCATTGTAAAAAACTTAAAAGGGATATTCCGAATTTTAAAAAAAGATACAATGTTTATATCCAATAAGAATAACGCTAATGTTGAATAAGTAGCTTTTCTACTTTTTGTATTTCACCATACATTACTTTAATCGTATAAAGATTACTCGAAAAGCTAGAAATATCGATAGCTATGAAGCTTTGGTTAGGGTATCTTTCAAATACAACTTCTCCAAGAATATTGGCAATTGTGATTTTACTAATTAGTTCTTGAGAATTTATATTAACCAAATTATTTGATGGGTTTGGATAGATTAAAATCTCACTAAAATTTATAATTTCCGTACTAGTAGTAGATTGACATACAGAAATCCCATTGGTATTCAATGGCCCATTATTTACCGAACCAAGTTCATATGCTACAGTATTTCCCAAATTATCCATTAATTTATATCCATTTTGTTCTTGATCGTTTGCTCCATTTTCATGGTAAGAAATATCAATAATTGTATTAGAATCTACCATAAATGGAACTATTTGAGTGTTACTTCCACTGTACATAGTTAAATTATGAGAAGAAATCCCATTCAAATCAATGGAGATGTAGGACCCATTCCAACCATCTGCTAAGGAATCATAAGTTTCAAGAATAAACCATCCACATGGAGCATTAATTGTGCCGCTTCCAGCTGACTGACAGCTAATAAGTCCGTAAGTATCTGATGGACCATTTCCATTAGAACCCGCTTCAGATGCGACCATTACACCTAGCTCGTTGTAAATCTCGTAAGAATTTTCGTCATCCCAATTTCCTGGTGAGTATATAACATTTATTACGTCTCCAGAATCTACAGAAATATCAAAATATTCAGGACCAGAACCTGTTTGTAAATTAACTGTTTGTGTAAAAGAGTAATTAACTTCTATATCTAAATAGCCTCCATTCCAACCATCGCCATAACTATCAAGTAAAGCAATTTGAAAAATACCACAACTACCTGCAATTGTCAAGGCATTGGTAGTAAAAGTATAGGGCCCGGCCCAAGAACTAATATCA
>JGI20156J14371_10003955_pt1 | contig 10860 bp, 10 predicted proteins | sample COG_06_FD_14371 | JGI IMG/M metagenome (IMG submission 14371) | reverse complement strand
TTGAGGCAACCTAGACTTTAGCCACATTGCCTCACTTAGCAAGGTCTAACCATGCTGTGATTTGCGCGCTTTACGAGCATCTATTCAATAAATAAATAGAATATTGAATTTTGTGGAAAAATCGCTTCTCTAAAATTCTAAACCGCGTCATCACTTGCTTTGAAAGTAGTATTCCCAGGCCAAGATTTTACACGTTTTTGTTGGGGTTTTTCTATGATGTTAAGATTGTACTAGGCTGTTATTCCGATGGTAAGGGGAAGGTGGTTGCAATGAATATTTTAACCAAACTCGGACTTGGTGCTTGCGTAATTTTCGGCGTCTTGTCGGGCGGTTACTATCTGCTGGATCACAGGGCAAATGCGGCTGCGCGGCTTGCCGTTGAGGCTTTCAAAAAAGATTTTGAAGCTAGCGTCCCATCCAGCACAGTTGATATTGGACCTGTAAAGGCAGCCATTTTTGATCAAAAAGCAACGGTTGGGGATTTTTCAATCAGAATTGGAGAGTCGGTCAAACTGTCTTCACAAGCCATTGTTTTAACCTTGAAAGATGGCGAGATATATTCAGGTGAATTCCGTGATGTCAGCTTTAAAGGCTATTTAAGCAAAAATGAAAATATTGATGGTAAGGCTGACAGCTTGATCGTCAAAGACATCGATGTCGCGCAAATAAGATCGATTGCAGAATCGATAATCGCCAACGCTAAGTCGGTTCCGAATCAAATCGATCGATTGGCGTTTGGGCAAATCAAAATTGAGGATCTGCGGTTTGATATTTTTCACAAAGGTAAGCCAAAGCTGGCATTAAAACCGTCTTCGTTTGATTTCCTTGGCGTAAAAAACAGTCAAATCGAAAAGCTGACCATGGCTGGTGAAGTTGAAGTGAGCAAAAATGGATTTGCCGAATATCAAGCGCGTTTTCATGTTGGAAATTTAACCTTAAATAAATTTGATTTTTCCAAAATCGTCACAGCATTCGTTTATGACAGGGAACAAGATTTGTTGGTTGGGCTGAGTGATGGATTTGGGTTGAATGATTTGCACATAACTGATTTGCACTTTTCTGACGGCGAGGATGAGGCTTATCTGTCCTCTGGTAAAATCATGGTTTCAAAACAAAAAATGGCCGATTTGGAGGTGAAAGGATTTGCGGTCAAAAATAGCAGCAAAACCGGGACGATAAGCATTGGCTCGGCGTCTTTAATGACGCTTGATCTGACGATGCTTGACCCTTTGGTTTTGACCGTTAGGGGGCGTGCCAAAGCGATTAGCACCTATTTAGGTGTCACTGAATTTAGGCTGAAAGATGCCTTTGCGCAAAGCGCGGATACCGGTCAAAAGCGGATGGGCGTGATGGGGATTACCCTTGATAATATTTCTAGACATGAAGGTCTGGTCACGGCGGCAAACCTGAATATTGAAAAATTTATTGTTCCTGTCGACCTAATAGCGCAGGAAAACCAAGATTTTGCCCTAATCGCCAAAGAGGTCACTGGTTCCGATGAGGTGATGGTGAGCCTTGAGGTGGGAAGTGATTATGACGTAAGCCGCAGCGCATATGACACGGTTCTTGGTGTGGATATTGCCGCGTTTGGCGATCTGACGCTAAAAGTTAGTCTGGAAGGTGTCCCTTTTGAGAAGCTGGAGGCGCTTTCGAATGCAAATGACCCGTTGAAGACATTGACAACCCTTGGCGAACTCAATCAAACCGTTTCCCTTAAAGAGGTTTCGATTGATTATGTCGACGGAATGCTGGTGGATAAAATATTGGAACAAGCGCCGCCAGCAAGCCAGTTGAATGCAATCATCAGTCAACAATTAACCTTGTTTCTAATTGCCTATCCGGCTGAGCGCGAGCAGATACTTGCTGCTGCTGCTGGTTTTCTTGAGGGCAAAAATGCCTTTTCGATGAAACTGAAGGCAAGCACTCCAATTCCGCTCAAAGATTTGCCGGAAAAATTCGCATCAGGTCAAATCAACAGGGATTTGGCGGTTAGCGCAATTGGTAGGTAACGCAATATGAATCGTCACCGCTGGATAAGGCGGTAATAGGTCAGCGCTGATGAAAAATAAAGAAAATGGCGGAGAGGATGTTTGCCTTATAAATAATCAAATTATTGATTATGTTGTATTTTATGGATGTGGAAAATCCAACTCCACATTTTACCCCGCATAAAAGTCAGGGTTACTGAGGGAGTTTCTCTGTCACCTATGGACCTGATTATAGGGAGTGGGGCCGTAGGACGCATGGGCTTGGATCTCGGTCCGGGAGCCTGCTTGATTGGTTGGTGGACGCAACAGGGGGTGATACCGTTTTAATTGAAGTGAATAACACTAAAGAAACCCATGGTTATGTTTATGCGGAATTCTGGCATGTGTTTTTTTTGTATGCAGCCACTCTAAATTGCGCCAAGGTTACAGTAAACTAGTTGCAAATTATGCCCTAGCCGGTCGTTTCGGCTTTGCCTATCACTAAAGACAGCGGCAACAGGGGTGATGTCCGGTCCAATAAAGGTGCCGGGGGATAAAGGGAGCAAAATACATGATAGCCAGTGCTTTTGAATATCACAAACCTGACACAGTCGATGGAGTTGTCAGTCTATTGTCAAAATGGGGTGATGATGCGCGCGTCATTGCTGGGGGCCATAGCTTGATCCCGGTGATGAAACAGCGGATGACCGATATCAGCCATTTGATTGATCTTGGTGGCATTGCCGAATTGAAAGGCATATCTATCGATGGAGATATGATCACCATAGGGGCAATGACAACACAGCACGAGTTGATCACGAGTGAAGCGCTAGCCAAAGCGGCGCCATTGATCCATGAGGCGTCACTTCAGATCGCCGACCCGCAAGTTCGCTATATGGGGACAATTGGGGGAAATGTCGCAAATGGCGACCCAGCCAACGACATGCCCGGTTTGATGCAAACGCTAGATGCGACCTATCATCTGGCAGGGCCAGAGGGCAGCCGTACGGTTAAGGCGCGTGATTTTTACGAAGCAGCTTATTTCACCGCGCGTGAAGATGACGAAATCCTGACCGCCATTTCGTTCGCAAAACCCTCGGGCGGCTTTGCCTATGAAAAGCAAAAGCGCAAAATTGGAGATTATGCAACAGCAGCCGCCGGGGTGATGATCACGATTGAAGGTGGTACATGCATAGCAGCGTCGGTGGCATTGACCAACCTTTCGGATACACCCGTTTATTGCGCTGCTTCGGTTGACGCACTTTTGGGTAGTAGCCTTGACGATGCAACGATTAAAGCCGCGGTCACAGCGGCCGTTGACGCGTCTGATCCGGTAGCCGACACACGCGGTCCGGTCGATTTCAAAAAACATGTGGCTGGCGTCATTGTCAAAAAAGCCATTANCAGCGCTNTAGCGCGGGCTTAGTTCGGGAGACTGACATGGGAAAAACACACTTGAAAATGACCGTCAACAGCAAAGAGGTAGAACTCTTAGTCGAACCGCGTCAGTTGCTGATCCACGTGTTGCGCGAGGAACTCAGCCTGACCGGCGCACATATTGGTTGTGAGTCATCGCATTGCGGTGCCTGTACGATCGATATGAATGGCATGTCNGTAAAATCATGTACCGTTTTTGCGGCGCAAGCCCAGGATGCAGAAATCACAACGATTGAAGGGCTGGGATCGCCCGATGGGCTGCACGTATTGCAAGAGATGTTCAAAGAGCATCATGGCTTGCAGTGCGGCTATTGCACCCCAGGAATGATCACCCGCGCACACCGGCTTTTGCAGGAAAATAGCAACCCAACTGAAGAAGAAGTGCGGTTTGGCATTTCAGGCAATCTGTGCCGGTGCACAGGCTATCAGAATATCGTCAAAGCAATTCTGGCCGCGGCGGCTAAAATGAACGAAGTGAAGGAGTCAGCGTAATGAATGAGTCTACACCTCCAAAAGAAGAACGTATGGCCGCGCTTAGCGGTCTTGGAACGTCACGCAAACGCGTTGAGGATGCGCGCTTTACCCAGGGCAAAGGTAATTATATCGATGATATGAAAATGCCGGGCATGCTGTTCGGTGATTTTGTTCGCTCGCCCTATGCGCATGCGCGGATTAAATCAATCAATACCGAAGCGGCATTGGCGCTGCCGGGTGTGCATGCAGTGTTGACCGCAGCTGATCTGGAACCGCTTGGCCTGCATTGGATGCCAACGCTGGCCGGCGACAAGCAGATGGTTCTGGCTGACGGCAAGGTATTGTTCCAAGGACAGGAAGTGGCCTATGTCGTCGCTGATGACCGCTATGTCGCCGATGACGGCATTCAAGCCGTTGTGGTCGAATATGAGGAATTGCCAGTTATTGTTGACCCGTTCAAAGCGGAACTAGATGACGCCCCTGTATTACGTGAGGATATTGCCGACCAAAGCGAAGGGGCACATGGTCCACGCCGCCATCCCAACCATATCTTCACATGGGAATCTGGTGACCGGGCCGCCACTGAGGCAGTGCTGTCAGAAGCCGAAGTTGTGGCTGAGGAAATGATCTATTACCATCGCACGCATCCATGCCCGCTTGAGACTTGCGGCTGTGTGGCATCAATGGACAAGGTTAATGGCAAGCTGACTGTTTGGGGTACATTCCAAGCACCACATGCCGTGCGGACCGTGGCGTCATTGATCTCCGGCATTGCCGAGCACAACATCCGCATTGTTTCGCCTGACATCGGCGGTGGCTTTGGCAACAAGGTTGGTGTTTATCCGGGATATATCTGTGCCATCGTGGCATCGATTGTGACAGGTGTGCCGGTTAAATGGGTTGAGGACCGCATGGACAATCTGATGGCTACGGCATTTGCCCGTGATTATTGGATGCAGGGCAAAATATCAGCCACAAAAGAGGGCAAAATTACTGGATTATGGTGTCATACAACAGCTGATCACGGTGCCTTTGACGCCTGTGCAGATCCAACAAAATTCCCAGCAGGGTTCATGAATATCTGTACTGGTTCATATGATATCCCAACTGCCTATCTGGCCGTTGACGGTATCTACACCAACAAGGCGCCAGGCGGTGTGGCCTATCGTTGTTCGTTCCGGGTGACTGAGGCGGCCTATTTCATCGAGCGCATGATCGAGGTTTTGGCGATCAAGTTGGGGATGGATGCTGCTGATTTGCGGGTGAAAAATTTCATCCAAAAGGACCAGTTCCCGTATCAGTCCGCTTTGGGCTGGGAATATGATTCGGGCGATTATCATACTGCATGGAGCAAAGCGCTGGCCGCTGTCGATTATGAGGGGCTGCGCGCAGAACAAGCCGAGCGTTTGGCTGCATTCAACCGCGGCGAGACACGCAAGCTGATTGGTATTGGGCTTAGCCACTTTACCGAGATTGTTGGTGCGGGTCCGGTGAAAAATTGTGACATTCTGGGCTTGGGCATGTTTGATTCATGCGAAATCCGGATCCACCCGACCGGATCGGCGATTGCCCGATTGGGGACGATCTCGCAAGGACAAGGGCATGCAACAACCTTTGCACAAATTTTGGCATCTGAGATTGGCATTCCAGCAGAGGATATACGCTTGAGGAGGGTGATACCGACACGGCACCATATGGTCTGGGGACGTATGGATCACGCTCAACGCCCGTAGCCGGTGCCGCAACAGCCATGGCTGGCCGTAAAATCCGCGCCAAGGCGCAGATGATCGCAGCCTATCTGTTGGAAGTGCATGATAATGACGTCGAATGGGATGTTGATCGCTTTGTTGTTAAAGGTGCGCCCGAGCGCTTTAAGACAATGAAAGAGATCGCNTTTGCGTCCTATAGTCAGGCGATCCCAGGTGTCGAACCAGGTCTGGAAGCAGTCAGCTATTACGACCCNCCAAACATGACCTACCCGTTCGGAGCCTATATCTGTGTGATGGAAATCGATACCGATACCGGCACAACTGAAATTCGCCAGTTCTATGCGCTGGACGATTGCGGTACCCGGATCAACCCGATGATTATTGAAGGCCAAGTGCATGGTGGGTTGACCGAAGCATTGGCGATCGCCTTAGGTCAAGAAATTGCCTATGACGAGCAAGGCAACGTTACCACCGGCACATTGATGGACTTTTTCATCCCAACCGCTTGGGAAACACCAAACTACCAGACGGACTTTACCGAAACACCAAGCCCGCATCACCCAATTGGTGCCAAAGGTGTGGGGGAAAGCCCAAATGTTGGTGGTGTTCCAGCCTTTTCAAACGCCGTGCATGATGCGTTCAAGAGCTTTGGCCTGACGCAAAGCCATATGCCGCATGACCATTGGCGGATCTGGAAAATAGCGAACAGTCTTGGGCTACACGACTAAACCAAAAGAATTGGCAGAGGGAATATTTTCCTCTGCCCATTATTTTTTTTTGCGCAGGCAGTCATGAATTGGCAAAATTTACAAACTAAGCTGGCTGGCAAAGGCTATATCGCATCGTCCGAACTGGCGATGGCGATTCATATTGCGCTGGAACTGGAACGGCCCATTTTGCTTGAAGGCGATGCAGGTGTCGGCAAAACCCAGATCGCAAAGACACTGGCAGACATCCATAATACCGAATTGATTCGGCTGCAATGCTATGAAGGGCTGGATGCGTCGGCAGCAATCTACGAATGGAATTACCAGCGCCAACTACTGTCGATCCGGGCAATGGCGGAGCGGACTGGTGACAGCGGCAACGCCATTGACGATATCGAAACGCGGATATTTTCAGCCGACTATCTGATGGAACGCCCCCTGCTGCGCGCGATCCAGCAAAAAAAGCCGCCGGTTTTGCTGATTGACGAGATTGACCGGGCTGACGAGGAATTTGAAGCCTATCTGCTTGAAATACTATCCGATTTTCAGGTGACCATCCCCGAAATGGGCACCATTACCGCAAAGAGCAAGCCGATTGTTGTGTTGACCTCTAATGGTACGCGGGACCTGTCAGATGCGCTGAGGCGGCGCTGTATTTATAATTTTGTTCCCTATCCCGACCGCACAACCGAATTAGCTATACTGAGGGCCCGTTGCCCGGCGGTTGAACCCGCACTGGCAGCCCAGATCGTCAGCTTTGTGCAAAGCTTGCGCAAAGAAGATCTAGAAAAAAAGCCGGGCATTGCAGAAACGCTAGATTGGGCCGCGGCGCTGGGTGGTTTAGGGGTGAATGATATCGCCGCCGATCCAGTTGCATTGAAGTCGTCGCTTGTGTGCTTGCTGAAAACTGAGGCCGATCAGGCGGCCATTCCCAGCGAGGTTGCCCAGCGTTTGGCTGGCAGGGCAGGATAATGGCTGTTACGCGTTTTTTAACTCGCGCTGGCATTGCTGAGCGCATGAGCGATTTTACCCGGCACCTTCGCGCGCATGGAGTTCGGGCCGGCATGCCGGAAACCGAGTCTAGCCTTGGGGCTTTACAACTGGTTGATGCAGGCGACCCAAATGATGTAAGACTTGCATTAAAGGCCATTTGTGCCAGTGACGTTGAGAGCTTTGCCCGGTTTGATGAATTATTTGCTGCTTATTGGTTGAATGCCGGCAAACAACGCCATGATCACACATCAACGCAAAGTCGTAGCGACCAGAAAAACAGTCTGACCAATCTGTCGCAAAAGTTCAGCGCACCACCCGCCGACGGCAGTGGCAGCATCGATACTCCCGATAATGATAATGATGGCGAGGCCGAAAGTTCTGGCGAAGGGAAACTGATAGCGACGCAGGTGACCAATCGCAATGCCACCGATATGCGCGAATTCATTCTGCCTGAAGATGAAGCACGCGCCGCCGAAACCGCCCGCCGGATCGCCACCGCAATCCGGTATAGGCGATCACGCCGACGCAAAGCCGCGCGGCAGGGTGATGGGCTGGATATGCGGCGGATCATGCGTAAATCGGTGGCCACAGGCGGCGAACCGTTGCATCTGTTGCGCCGCCGCCGCCCTGACCGTCCCGTGCATTTGGTCAGTATTCTGGATGTTTCAGGGTCAATGCAGCTTTATGCCAGGGTATTTTTGTCCTTTGTCAAAGGGTTGGTTGGTAATGACCAGCGCACCGATGCGTTTTTGTTTCATACCAGCTTGATGTGCGTGAGTGATGCACTTCGCGACAATGACACTTTGCGGGCGGTTAACCGATTGTCCATGATGGCACGAGGGTTCGGTGGTGGCACGAAAATCGGCGCCAGCTTACGCACGTTTAACAACCAATATGCCAGTCGGATGGCCGGACGCAAAACCGTGGTCATTATTATGTCGGATGGTTATGATACAGGTGAAGCCCACGAGGTAGGAGACGCGCTGGCGCGATTAAAACGCCGTGGATGTAAAATTATATGGTTAAATCCCCTATTGGGCTGGAAGGATTACGCGCCGGTCGCCGCCAGCATGGCCGCTGCGTTGCCGCATGTTGATTACTTTGCTCCATGTAATACGCTAGCCAGTCTAGCGGCCATTGAAGGGGAATTGGAGCGCTTATGACACGTCAGAGCAATACATATATGGCGCATGCGATTGCTGATCAATTACGCGCTGAAGGCACCCCTTTTGCCGTGGCAACGGTGGTGCGGACATTGGCATCAACCGCCGCAAAACCAGGGATGAAAGCCCTAGTGTTGGGTAATGGTGATTTCGCCGATGGCTGGCTGGGTGGTGGCTGTGTGACTGCAGCAGTGAAAAAAGCAGCAATCGTAGCCATCAAAACAGGCAAGGCAACGTTGGTTTGCCTACGTCCTGAGGAATTGTTGGCCGATATTGAGGATGCCGCCGAAGATGGGATGGTGCAGGTGGTGTACAATGGTTGTCCGAGCAAGGGTTCAATGGATATTTTTGTCGAACCGGTGAAGCCGCAGCCCGAATTGCTGGTATTCGGATCGGGGCCGGTAGCATCGGCCCTATTGCGGATCTCATCGTCATTTGGCTTCAGCCTTGTGCTGTGCGGGGAGATTGAACATGCCATCGCTGATCGGCAATATGCCTCACTTATGGAAATGGATAGCGCTGCCCTACCCGATGTTGACCGCTATGTTGTGGTTGCCACCCAAGGCAAGGGCGATGTTGCTACCTTGACAGCGGCGCTGAAAATGGGGGCGACGTATATCGCTTTTGTCGGTAGCCGCCGTAAATTTGCCAGCTTTGAAGACAAGCTGACAAACGCTGGTGTGTCTGCTAAAAAAATCGCCGCGGTGCGATCACCGGCTGGGGTACAAATCAATGCGGTGACACCCGATGAGATTGCTCTGTCGATTATGGCTGAAATTATCCAAACACGCCGCACAGCCGGACAACAACGTGGCACCGATGATGCTTGCTGATATGGTGCCCGAAATCACAGCCATAAAGCAGCGGCCCAAAATTATTTTACTGGCCGCTGGCATGTCACAGCGCATGGGCGGATTAAACAAGCTGTTATTGCCGATAAACGGTGTGCCAATGGTCCGGCACATGGCGCTAACATTGGTGGCGTTTGCCGATGTGTCACCGGTTGTTGTGCTGGGCCATGAGGCAGAGTGGGTGGCGGCAGCGTTGGATGGGATTGCGCTGACCATGATTACCAACGCACATTATCAATCCGGGCAGATGAGTTCGGTTACAGCTGGTCTCATCGCCGCAGGACAGGCGGCCAATTATATGATCTGTTTGGCTGATCTGCCATTATTGACGGCCGCAGATTGCGCGACATTGTTTGCCGCCCATAAAAAAGCTGGCGTTGGTCAGATTACCGTCCCGGTGCAACGCGAGGATGGTATATTTGTGCGCCGTGGCAATCCGATTATTATGCCCGCATCAGCGAGGCACAAAATTCTCAAGGAGAAAACCAACCTTGGATGCCGAGGATTACTGAACAATCACCCCGACCTGATTTACCCGTTTGATAGTTGCGCCAAGGGATTTTATGTCGATATAGACACACAAGACGCCTTTTGTGAGACCACTGGCCAGAAGCCAGATTTACGAATGACTGCTTCCTGACAGGAGAGACTAATGGAACTAGCCGACGAAATCACAATCCACGCCCCATTGGACAAGGTTTATGAGGGATTAAATGATATAGCCATTCTGAAAGCCTGTATTCCGGGATGTGAGGAGCTAAACTGGACTGGCGAAAATGATCTGGAAGCCAAAGTAACATTGAAAATTGGTCCTGTGAAAGCAAAATTCAACGGTAGGGTGACACTGGATACGACGAATGCACCGACGGGATTCAGCCTGACTGGTGAAGGTGATGGTGGCTTGGCCGGATTTGCCAAAGGCGGTGCTGATGTCGAATTATTCGCCGACGGGGACAGCACAATATTGAAATATGTGGCCAAGGCCGAGCCAGGTGGTAAAATTGCCCAGCTTGGTGGACGTTTGATCACCAGCACAGCACGTAAATTGTCGAAAATGTTCTTTACCAAGTTTGAAAAAATTATGTCTGGCGAGGAAAGCCTACCTGAAGAAGATGATACTGACGAAACAGCACCGAGTGATCCGGTACCGGCGTGATGCACCATCAGCCCGTTTGCACCAGATGAAAGAATGTCTGCCTTACATAGGTTCAAGTCATTGATTATATTTATTTTTTTAGATAAATTGGATCTTACCCCACATTTTACCCCACATTAAAATCAGGGTTACTGTGGGCGTTTCTCTGTCAGCTTTGGACTTGATTATAGGGGGTGGGGCCGCAGGACGCAGGGGCTTGCGTCTCAGAGGGTCGTTACTTCGATTGGTTGGCGGGTTTAAAAGTTAATGTTAGTGTTTTGCATTAGACATTTTACTAGGTCGAAATTTTAAGGTTTAAACGAAATGCGTCCTGACCCGTTTGATGTTCCCGCAGCTTGGTATGGTCGAGATATCAGCAAAAAACAAAAACTGTGGAGCTATGAGTTTAATTTAAATGAAATCA
>JGI20156J14371_10003951_pt1 | contig 10868 bp, 9 predicted proteins | sample COG_06_FD_14371 | JGI IMG/M metagenome (IMG submission 14371) | reverse complement strand
GATAAATTTAGTTTTTCAATGTTTTCACCTTTAACTTTTGCGGAGGCACCAGTGAGTTCCTTACTTCGAGAACTTCCGTAACCTACAATAACCACCTCATCCAATACCTGATCAGTAGACATTTTAATATCAATCGTAGTTCGATTTGAAACAATGATTTCTTGCTTGTCAAAGCCTATGAAAAAATACGTTAACGTGAGTTCTTCATTATTTTGAACCGTTATGGAATATTTACCATCAAAATCAGTAAGTACTCCGTTGTTGGTTCCTTTTTCAACAACTTTGACGCCTGGCAAAGGAGCTTCCTTATCGTCGGTTACGATACCCGAGACCGTGATCTGTTGAGAAAAAGAATTGAAGTTAAAGGCAATTATTAGGCCTAAAATCGTCATGAAATTTTTCATAAATTAGTTTTTTGAATAGGTAAATATATTACAATATTTTTAATAAGTGTTAAAATTACACTATCTAATTATAAAACATTGATTAACAGGTTTTCAATTTAAATAATGTAATGTTTTATTATTTGGTATTTATACATTTGTACGTATCTAGGCTCTGTTTTTCAAAATTAATGATCACATAAGAATAATGAAAATTCGACTAACACTTCTATTTTATTTTTGTATTCATCTGTTTTTTGCTCAGGTAGATACACTTATCGTGTATAGTGAGGTCATGCAGAAGGCTATCCCAAACTTGGTCATTAAGCCCAAAAACTACAGTCAGAATGGTCATTCTTATTCTGTTTTATATCTGCTTCATGGCGCAGGCGGGTACTTTAGCAATTGGATGTTCCGTGTACCCGAAATTGAGCAATATGCGAGTGACTATAACCTCATCATTGTATGTCCTGATGGAAATAAAACAAGCTGGTATTTTGATAGCCCCATTGATTCATCAAGTCAATACGAAACCTACATAGCCAAAGAACTGATCAAGGAGATTGATCATAAATACAATACCATTAGAAATAAAAAGGGAAGAGCCATCAGCGGGTTAAGTATGGGGGGGCATGGCGCTTATATCTAGCCATTAGACATAATACTATATGGGGTGCCGCAGGAAGCATGAGTGGAGGAGTAAACATTGTTCCCTTCGCTGAGAAATGGAACATTCACGAAGTAATAGGAACATATAAAGAAAACAAAGCCTTTTGGGAAAACAATACTGTAATTAATATGACCGATCTCATTGAGAACGACCTAAAGTTTATAGTTGATTGTGGTTCAGAGGACTTTTTTGCTGATGTAAATCAAGCCTTCCACGAAAAGCTCGTTTCAAAAGAAATACCTCATGAGTATAGCGTTAGACCAGGAAATCATAATTGGGAATATTGGCGTGAATCAATCAAAGAACACCTTGCGTTTTTTAACAATTACTTTCAAACAAATCAATAGCTCCTTGTGGTATTAAGAAAGCGCTAGTAAAGAATCGATCATTCGATTTCTTACCATTTGAACGATTCGCTTATTGATGGATCGTTCCCATCTCAAATAGGTTTTGAACTCATCAGGGGCTAGTTGACCCGTAATCATTCCTTGAATTTCTTTTTTGAAAGCGTTGTCACCTAAAAATGCCTGCTCAATGGCCATAGTGCGCTTTCTCGTATCCATCAAATGAAAAATAACCTTTTTGGAAGTGAAGTAACTTCTCACTCTAAGAATCAAAACATCGTGTTGCATTTTGATTACCGGTCGAAGAACCATATTTTGGAATAATTCTTCTTCTTTTAATTCTCCATCAGTAAGCGATGAAGGTAGCTTGGGCCTTACTTTATCCATTCAAAATCAATTGTTGTAGAAAGAACCTAGTACGCGGTCTTCGAACTGAAAGCCTCCTTTGGCTTCTTGTTTGTCAAGTTTATTGTATTCTACTAATCCCCAAAGTAAAAACTCCTTTAAAAATAACTTGTCTTGTTGACTGGCAAGAACCTGATACATATCAACAATTTCATCGAGGGGAGCAACATTATTTAAGATTTCAGCATATTCTTTATCAGTCAAGTCTGATGAAAGAGAAAAAGAGCTGTTTTCCATAAACCACGAAACAACCTTGTCAAATTCATCTGTGCTTCCTGGTTTGCTCAGCTTTTTGATTTCCCTAAAGCTCTGGTTAAATAGTGTCTTAATGGCATTGCCTAAAAGCAATAATGCTACGTTTTCAGCTCCTTCTTGCTCCCCCTCGTATACCAGCTCAACTTTCCCTGTAATGGCAGGAATTACAGCAATGAAGTCTGTCATTCGAACGGATGTCTTTTTTTGATTGGTCATTAGCATTCTGTAGGTTGCTCCACTAATCAAGTTCTCATACATAGTGATACTCATTCTTGCTGAAACACCACTCTTCGCATCTATCAATTCATTGCTCCGGGCTTCAAAACCGATTTGTTCAATAAGTGTTTTTGCCAATTCAGGGACAAAAATGGCGTCAGATTCAACATGTTTTGCTACCTCTTGATTGGTTATTGCTTTCGACAGTTCGATAGAAGAAGGATAATGCGTAATAATTTGAGATCCAATTCGGTCTTTGAGCGGTGTTACAATGCTTCCTCTATTCGTATAATCCTCAGGATTCGCTGTAAATACAAAGTTGACATCTAAAGGCAGTCGAATCTTGAATCCTCGGATTTGAACGTCTCCCTCTTGTAAGATATTAAACAAAGCCACTTGAATCCGTGCCTGCAAATCAGGAAGCTCATTGATGACAAAAATACAGCGGTTGGCTCTCGGAATCATACCAAAGTGAATGACACGCTCGTCGGCATAAGACAATTTAAGATTGGCAGCTTTAATCGGATCTACGTCTCCAATAAGGTCAGCAACCGTAACGTCTGGCGTCGCTAATTTTTCTGAAAAACGTTCTGATCGATGCACCCATGAAATTGGGGTTTTATCTCCCATTTTTTGCACCAATTCTTTGGCATAAAAAGAAATGGGATCCATGGGGTCGTCATTGATTTCGGAACCTTCTACAATCGGAATATACTCGTCCAAAAGATTCGTTAGAGAGCGTGCTATTCTTGTTTTGGCTTGCCCTCGTAAACCGAGTAGGTTGATGTTGTGCTGAGATAAAATGGCATGAATAAGCTGAGGGATTACGGTGTCTTCATAGCCTATAATGCCTTCAAAAATTGGAGCTTTGTCTTTCAATTTTTGCATCAAGTTGTCTCGAAGTTCTGCTTTGATTTTTTTTGAAATATATTCTTGATCCTTTAATGACCCAAGGGTCGTCATTTTCTTAATATTCATAATTATCTTTTAATGTTTTTCTTGCGGTTGGTTTCGTAGTCTTCAAAGATCATTCCTCCCAATCCCTTGAGTCCTGTGTAAAAGGCTTTTCCTTGATTGGCAGCGGTAAATTCTTCCACAAATTGTTTTAAGTATGGATCTTGCGCAATCATAAAAGTGGTAATGGGTATCTGCAGCTTTCGCGCCTGTTTGGCCATATTTAAACACTTGCCAGTGATGAATTCGTCTAGTCCGTTGCTGTTTTTGTAGTATTCTCCGCTTGGTAGTTTGATACAAGATGGCTTCCCATCGGTGATCATAAAAATCTGCTTATTGCTTTGTTTTTTGCGGCGCAACATATCGAGAGCAAGAGACATCCCCGCCACCGTGTTGGTGTGATAAGGGCCTACCTGAAGGTATGGCAAGTCCTTTAGCTTAATTGGCCAGGCATCGTTTCCAAAAACCAAAATGTCTAAAGTGTCTTTTGGATAGCGGGTTCGGATGAGCTCAGCCAAAGCCATCGCGACTTTCTTGGCGGGAGTAATGCGGTCTTCTCCGTACAAAATCATGCTGTGACTGATATCAATCATTAAAACTGTACTCATTTGTGCGTTAAAGTGCGTGTCATTGACTACCAAATCTTGTTCGGTAAGTTTAAACTCTCCTGCACCATGATTCACTTGCGCATTTTTGATGCTCTCCGTCATAGAGATTTGATCTAATCCATCTCCAAAAACATAGTTTTTCATGTCTCCCGTAAAGTCATCACCTTGACCCGAATGCTTGGTCTTATGGTTTCCTTTTCCTGACTTTTTAAGCGAGCCAAATATTTGATTAAGCGATCGCTGACGAATCAGCTGCTCTGTTTTAGAGGTGATTTGAAGTCCCTTTCCTTTATTTTTTTTGGGGTCATCATTCAAAAACCCTTTTTTCTTGAGGTCTTCTATAAAATCTTCTTTGGAATATTCGGCAGAATACAGCTTGTACTCGCGATCTAATTCGTCCATCCAATTGAGCGTTTCATCCACATCTCCTGACGTAAATACAATCAGCTCTTGAAAAATATCAAAAAGCCGATCAAAAGGAGATTGCTCCTTTTTCTCGTGCGGAGAAAAGGTGAACCCTGATTTTGAATACGAATACGAACTGGACTTCATTGGTGGTGTTAATTACGAGATTCACAGAAACTTATGCTTTCATTGGTCCAAATTAAACAAATTGAACTCAAATAAGTTTCATGAAACACCCGAAAATTAATGTTTATTAAATGAATTCCTCCCCTTTAGGCGACGGAACAGCTCATGTCTTCTCCACAGCACTGTGGGGACTTAATCTTTCCTGCACAAGAAGGGCATTTAGAGATTTGAACTTGACGGCCACCATCAAGATCAAGGTGGTCATTTTCTAGTGGTACGTTGCACTTCCCACATTGAGCGTTCACCGACATTCCACATTTATTACAAGCATACGTATTCTTCATAGATTAAAGATAACAAAAACGTTAAATTCAAAAAAACGGTTGTTCTTTTTTGTCAATAATTTTCATATTCCATCAGGGTATATAATTCCCCTTCCAAAGTTTTAATCACAATATCAACTTTCGCTTTTTCCTTACTCATGTATTCCAAAGTAAATTTTTGCCCTTCATTTTCCTTTTTAAACGTGTCCTTTAAATCATCATTTTCATATAAATAGATGTCTATTACATTACTGACAGCAAATTCAAAAACATGTTTTTTACGCCTCTTCATTCGCCATGTTTTGGGAGACTGGAGCACTTCAAAATCATCCAATTCCATATCATAAACAACCGGGTATTTTATAGCTGGTTTGTTGACCGATTGCTGAAATGATTCTTCTGCATCTAACAACCCAGAAGTAAAGGCTATGATACTCACATTAGGGAATTTTTCATATTCTTCAAGTGTGATTTTGGATTTTGTAAACATCAAGGATGTGTCTTCAGGGTAATGGGTAAAAATAGCTTCGTATGGACTGAGGTTGAACCAGTTGTCTGTATATTGTTTTTTGAAGACCATCCTTCCTTTTTTATCATCATATGCAATACCTGCAGCCCAGGTGGCGTCAAAAACTTTCCATTCTCCATCAATTCTAATTACATTCCAGGCGTGATCTGCTTCTTCATCTACAAAATACCATTCCTGTTCATCATCTGTATTTTTTGAATAACCCCCTAATGTCAAAATATCCAATCCCATTTGTTTGCCCAACAATTCAAATAAATTGGCATATCCGGCACAGACTGCTTTTTTTGATTTTAATACGCCTTCCGCAGTATTATCACCATACTTATTCTTGTTTATAGATTTGGCATCATAACTAATGTTTTCTGCCAACCACACATAAAGCGCCCTGGCTTTTTCAAGGTCTGTTTCCGCGACATCCTCCAAGTAGGATACCAGCTGGTCTGGATGAGATTTGATTTCCTTGGGACAATCTCGGACATGTTCATCAATTTCTTCAAATGCGTTTATTAGAGCATAACGCTCGCTTACATTAGATTGAGCAAAAATTACGCCCAATGGAAATAGGAGTAAAAGAAACAAACAATAATTTTTAAAATGATTGATCATGAGTTAATTTTAATGGTCAGTTTTGGAAATGTATTCAATTATACAATGCCAAACATAAGCTTAACTATTTTTTAAAGATTTGGTACCCTCCAATTTGAGTTACCCACTCTGGTAGTTGGGTCGGATCATAGGATTCGCCCATGGCTTCTACAACCTCTTCGGGTTTTACAATGCCATTTTTTGAAGTGAAAGCATACTTAACTACAGAAGCCATGTGCGTCTTTCCATTGCGCTCTATCTTTTGAAAGAAGTAAAACCAATTGCTGTCGTAGCCAAGAATATTGGTCTTCAATTCGAAGCGTTGAAATAAACGCAATCTATGTCTGTACTCGTTATAGGTACCTGTAATGGTCAGCGACCACTGATTTTTTTTCAAAAAACCATTGATGTCTACCCGAGTTCCATACCCATATCTGCCAAGATCAAGTAGGGTAACATACCGACCATTATTGAGCTCCAAAAANGGATCAATGTCCTGGGGCCAAACCATCATTGGAATGGTGTCAGAATCCCGACTGTAAAAATTTAATTTCGATTGGAATCTTTTTGANATGAGTACTCTTGTGAGTCTGAGGTATGGATACATTTAATAAAATTATATAGTGGGTAAAATCCTTTTCAAAAATAACCTTTTGTCATGGGTTTTAATCTTGAATTTCAATGGTGTCTTCTCTTGGAAATATTTTAGAGACAATATACCCAACAAGCATAGCCAATGCAAAAGAAGGTGCCAAGACATCCAGCTCTTTTAAATAGTCTCCTAGTCCCTCAATATTTGCAAATACAAACTTGAATAAGATCACCGAGGCAAACCCTGTAATCATTGATGCAATCGCTCCCTTTTCGGAATAACCTTTCCAGAAAAGAGATAAAATAATAACCGGACAAAAAGTGGCGGCTATTCCCGACCAACCAAAGATCATAATCCAAAAAACCTGTCTTTCTGGGTATAAGTTGTAAAGTAAAATTGCAATACCAAGTGCCGTTAAAGCCATGCAAACCGTAACAAATCTCGAGAAGTTAGTTAAGTTTTCATCTTTTAAATCAGGCCTGAATATTTTTTGATAAAAGTCTCGTGTAACTGCGCTAGAAGCAAGAATCAGAAGAGAGTCAATCGTTGACATAATAGCTGAGAGTACAATAGCAATGAAAATCGCTACTAAAATGGTCGGCAAGAACTCATGCGTCATCATGCTTAAAACATTTTCACCCCCAGTCCCCAAAATAGCTTCTGGATCTTCTCCCTTACTTGTGAAATAAATCCTAGCAAGAATACCAATGGTGACAGCTGCAGCATCGGTTAATAGGGTAAAGATCAAGGCAACCCATTTTCCTTTGTCAATTTCTTTTTCGCTTTTGATGGACATGAAACGAACATAAACTTGAGGAGATCCCAAAAAACCAAGCCCAATCATGGAGAATCCTAAAATGGTAAAAAGATTCATCAAGCCATCAGGGCTTCTGCCCATTACTTGCGTAAGTGTGGGATCAATGGCATTTAATCCTTCCGTAATTCCAACACCATGATCCATATTAAACCAAATAACTATGGGAAGTAAAACCAAGCCAAAAAACATTAAAATCCCTTGGAACATATCCGACCACACAGCGGCTACAAATCCACCAATGAAAATATAAAGTAAAACAATAACGAATCCAATGAGTGCACCAATTCTATAGTCAATATCAAGCATCGACTCAAAGGCAATCCCAGTTACGTCCATTTGTGATGCGACATAGATAACTACAAAGACAACCAGCACTGACGCTGATATAATTCGAAGCGTATTTGTAGATGATTTAAAATGACTTTGCAGATAGTCAGGAATCGTAATCGCATTATATTGATCAGAACGCCTTTTAAAGCGTTTGGCCATGAATTGCCAGGATATAAAGACCCCAAGAAGCTCACCTGCTACGACCCAATATCCCGAGTATCCGGCCATTGCACCCATCCCTGTGAGTCCAATCAGTAGCCATCCAGATTCACCAGTTGCCCTTGCCGAGAACGCTACCGCCCAAAAACCCATGTTTTTGCCGCCCACATAGTAATCGCTCATTCCTTTGATTCTGCGAGAGGCGACAATTCCTATAATGAATAAAATAGCTACATAGACACCTAATACAACAAATTTCGTAATATCCATGGATGTTTATTTCTCTTGTAAGACCGCGCTAAATATGCTATCGTGTGCCTCAACAAAATTTTCTAGTATTTGAAAGAAATTCAATATGTCTTCCTTTTCATTTTGGGCATTTATGGTCACTAAGCGAATAAACTCATCCTCTTGAAAAGACCCATATCCAACGAGTAATTCAGAATGCTCATACAATTCAGTACAAATTTTTCGGGCTGGGATCCCTTTGTAATTAAAACAGACCGAAATGGATTCATCATAACTGTAAAGGGTATAGTCGCTATTGTTTTCTATGTATTTACGGGCAACATTTGCGAGCTCAAATTGGTGGTCTACAATTTTTTCTAAGCCCTCTGTTCCGACACTTTTCCAAAGTGTCCAAAATTTCAATGCATCATTTCTTCTACCACATTGCAGCGATGTTTTACCCAAGTTAAATTCATCATGATCCGTCTGATACAAATAGCTTGCGTCATTTGAAAATGAGTCGTGCAAATGCTTCTTGTTTTTTGCAACAATAATTGAGCATGACAATGGCGTACCCAACATTTTGTGGGCATTGTAGCTAAAAGAATCAACCAATTCTATTCCATCAATAAGATGTTTATACGAACTACTGAAAAGTACAGATCCACAATATGCACCATCTACATGAAGCCACATTCCATGTTTATCACAAATTTCACGAGCAGTGCGTATCGGGTCAAATGCCCCCATCACCGTCGTTCCTGCGGTTAAGTTTACCATGACGGGAGAAAAACCATCCTGAATGTCTTTTTCAATCATGCTTCCCAACACAGAGACGTCCATTTTACCAAATTGGTCACATGGCACATATCGAACATTGTCTCTTCCTATACCTGAAAATGCTGCATTTTTAGGTATACTATAATGCGACTCTTTTGAGGTATACACCGTCATTTTTCTTTGAACCCCCTCATATCGAACCGTCTGGTCAAAAGCGTCTCTGGCCATTACCATTGCCATGTAATTGGTCATTGAACCGCCTGGAGCAAATGTTCCATCTGAATGATCGTCCCATCCAATAATGTTACAGGTTTCTCTTAGCAATATCTTTTCTACACCTACCTGTGGACCCGCCGCTTTATAGGTATACATGCTGTTATTGAGTACAACAGCAAGAAGATCTCCAAGAACCGCTTTGTCATTTCTCCCACCAAAGAGCTGATTGAAAAATGCATTGGTGGCTGTTCGCGGTGTTTTTAGGACAAGATTCTTTAAGGCAAGCTCAAACTCTTCATCGGGAATTCCTTTTTTGTCTAAAGATAGGTCCAAAGCATCAAATAATTGACTCGAATTGACATGCTCCGCAACAGGGTTTTCTCCCTCATCTACCATTAACTCTCTAACAATTTTGTCAAATTTATCTAAAGTATTCAGCATACAAATTATTTATTTTTTAGCTTTTATTGTTGTAATACAAATTGTTTTATATAGATAATTTACTCTCTTTAACTATATAATGGTTATATTTAAGTCACATCTTCTGTTGGCAAGTAAAGTTAATACTATTTGCTTTCTATGGAAAACAAAATAACTATGTTGCCAATCACTTCTATTAAAAAACTTATTGAATCTTTTGATGATGCAGAGCCTTCGGAACAGGCAGGCGTTCTGAAAAGAATAGACATCGCAAATTCTGAATTTGAAAAATATGCAACTTGGCTTGAGGGAGACTACTCGCGAAACTGCATTGCAAGAAAAGAGTCGTTTGAAATCATTTTGATTTGCTGGGAGGAAGAAGCTACAACTCCTATTCACGATCACGATGGGCAAGACTGCTGGGTACTTCAGGTTTCGGGAAGCATCATAGAAAAACGTTACCAAGAAACGGAGGACGGCTTTACAATCACGCATGAAGCAAATCTGAAAGAAGGAAACCTTTCCTACATGAATGATCGGATGGGATACCATACCTTAGAAAACAACTCCAATTCACGTGCGATGACCTTACATTTCTACGCCAATCCTATAGAAAAGTGTAAGGTGTATAATGAGGAAAAATCTCAATTTGAAGTAAAAGAACTCGTTTATGACACGGTACACGAAATGGACGCGCTCTCAGTTGCCTTAAAGAAATAAGATTCAATTCAACAATTACTTTCCGATACAGAACTTACTGAATATACTACCCAATAAGTCATCTGTTGAGATATCGCCTGTGATGCTTCCCAAATGAAACATCGCCTGACGAATGTCCATGGCAATAAAGTCCCCGGTGGATCCGTCGTTCAATCCGGAATTTGCCTTATCAAGAGCTTCTGCTGTTTTGATTAATGCCTCATGGTGTCTGGCGTTGGCAATAATGGTGTCGTTTTCAAGATCCATTTCTCCAAGAACGGCTTTGACCATTTCTGCTTTTAAAACATCAATACCAAGGCCTTCTTTTGCACTCAAAACCACCCCCACGTTTAGGTCCTCCTGAAGCAAATCACTTTTATTGGTCAACAAAATGATTTTTTTATCCGGATATGTATCCGTCAATTCATTGCTCCAAGATTGCGTTTGAGAAAGGTTGGCTTTATCCGTGGCATCTGCAAGGCACAGCACAATTGACGCTTCTTTTATTTTTTGTTGAGAACGTTCAATACCCATCGCCTCAATATTCTGTGTCGTTTCCCGAATACCTGCAGTATCAATCAATCGAAACAAAATCCCGTCAATATTCAAAGTCTCCTCAATGACATCACGGGTCGTTCCCGCCTCATCACTGACAATCGCTCGATCTTCTCCTAAAAGCTGATTGAGCAGCGTACTTTTTCCTGTATTTGGGGCACCAACAATGGCAACAGGTACACCATTTTTAAGTGCATTCCCCAATGCAAAAGATCCTGAAAGTCTTTTTACAGTGATTAATACTTTAGATACCAGCTCTTTAAGCTGAG
>JGI20156J14371_10003944_pt1 | contig 10878 bp, 10 predicted proteins | sample COG_06_FD_14371 | JGI IMG/M metagenome (IMG submission 14371) | reverse complement strand
CGCCGGCAAACATTCGGCCAAAGAGGCCGCACGGGCATCCGCAGAGCGGGTTTCTAAGGCGTCGTAAAATGTCATTGCGTGGCTTCCATCTATAAACAGGTCAGCTGAGCCATCTTTTGCGGCGGCGATAGCTGCGGGTGTCGCGGAAAGATTTGCGCCCCTCATCGGACATACCGAGATAAAATTCCTTCACATCCGGATTTTCGCGCAATTCCGCGGCCGGACCGTCCATCACCACACGACCAGATTCCAAAATATAGCCATAATGGGCGAACCTTAGGGCAACGTTCGTGTTTTGCTCCGCCAAGAGGAAAGACACGCCCTCTTTTTCGTTGAGGTCTTTCACGATGCCAAAAATTTCTTCCACTAATTGCGGCGCCAAACCCATAGAGGGCTCATCCAGCAAAATCGTCTCAGGACGTGACATCAAGGCACGCCCAATTGCACACATTTGTTGTTCGCCGCCAGAGGTATAACCCGCCTGACTTTTGCGCCGTTCGGCCAGCCTTGGAAAATAGGCGTAAACTTTTTCCAAATCCGCCGCGACTGCAGCGGCGCCATCCGTGCGGGTATAACTGCCGGTCAGCAGGTTTTCTTCGACTGTTAAATGTTCAAAACAATGGCGCCCTTCCATCACTTGGATCACGCCGCGCTTCACCAGATCCGAAGGGTTCAGACCAGAGACCGACTGACCGCGATAGGCAATCGTTCCTTTGGTAACTTCCCCGCGTTCGGAGTGAAGCAATTGAGAAATCGCTTTTAATGTCGTGGTTTTACCCGCGCCATTGCCGCCCAAAAGCGCGGTAATCCCGCCTTTTGGCACACTTAAAGACACGCCCTTCAATACCAAAATCACGTGATTATAAATCACTTCAATATTATTGACTTCGAGCAGTGTTTCGTTCGTTGAGCTGTCATCAAGCATGGCATTCTTCCTATTCGGATGCTCTGGCCCAACGGGGCCAGAGCTTATTTTACAACTCGTTTAAATCGCTCTGCTTAATTACAGCGCTCTGCAATGTTGTTTTCGGCAGCAAATGCTGCGGAGTCAGCTTCGATCAATGGTTGTATCACAGACATATCAGTTTCCTTAAAGTCTGAAATCAGAGACCATGTTTTGCTTGATGCATCCCACTGTGCAACACCCACAGTGCCCGGACCACCGTGATTTTCGCATGACACTTTGAAAGATGGGCCAAAGTTTGGCATGCCTAGTTCAGCCATCCTTGCTTCGGTAATTTCCAAAGATTCCATACCATCGAGCATCATGGCTGGGGTAATATCAGCAACCCCATGAATAGCCTGCGCGTTCCGGACTGCTTCCGCTGCAAGCATAGCAGCATAGAAACCGCGGTTGTAAATTGCTGTTCCAATCTGATCTCCAGCACCAGCAGCTTTACCAGTGTCAACCACATGTTTCTTCACATCTTCAAAGACTGGAAAGTTGTTGCCAACATTGTGGAAAGTCACAGCTTTATAACCATTAGCATCATCACCAGATGGCAAAACATCATTTTCAGAACCTGACCACCAAACACCAATGAAATTTTCCATTGGGAAACGGATATTGACTGCCTCTTGGATTGCTACCTGGTTCATAACACCCCAACCCCACATGGTCACATAGTCTGGGCGCTCGCGGCGGATTTGCAGCCACTGCGATTTTTGTTCTTGGCCAGGGTGATCCACCGCTAGCAGGCTCAACTCAAATCCATGTTTCTTTGATAGCTCTTCCAACGTCCGAATTGGCTCCTTGCCATAAGCTGAGTTATGATAAACAAGAGCAATTTTTTTGCCTTTTATATCCCCACCATTGACATCTAGAATGTGCTGCACAACCGCAGAAGCACCATTCCAATAGTTTGCTGGGTAGTTGAAGACGTTACTAAAAACTTTACCGTTCGCTGCAGATGTTCGACCATATCCCATGGAGTGAATTGCAATACCATCTGCTGTGGCCTTTGGAATTAACTGATATGTAATTCCAGTTGATAGCGGTTGATAAACCAAAGCACCTTCGCCCTTAGTAGCCTCATAACACTCAACGCCTTTTTCGGTGTTATAGCCTGTTTCGCATTCAAGAATTCGCGTCATAACACCACCAATGCCACCATCCCGCTCATTCAAAAGCGTCATATAATCAGCATAACCATCGGCAAACGGAATGCCGCCTGCCGCATAAGCGCCTGTGCGATAAGACAGGGACGGGAACACTAGGTCTGCCATCACTGGGGCTGCAGCCATGACGGCGGCCACTGTTGCTGTTGCTAGTCTTTTCATCGGATTATTCCTCCCTTGGTTTGTCCGAAATGCCGGTTTTCCCGGTCGTTTGATTAACCTCTCCCTAGTGCGGGAAAGGCCAAAGTCGTAATTTCTCTTTTGCCACGCGCCAAAGCTGCGCCAATCCATGTGGCTCAGCAATCAAAAACACAATGATCAACGCTCCAACAATGACAAATTCTAAATGGGCCGCAAGTGCCGTGTCCCAACCCAGTCCACCCACCAGAACATTTTTCAAGAATACTGGCAAAAGTACCATAAATGCAGCCCCCGCGAAACTGCCAAATATGGAGCCAAGACCACCAATAATTATCATGAAAAGTACCAAGAACGATTTTTGGATACCAAAAGCTTCACCAACCTCTGCCGCACCAAGGTAGACACTAAAAAAGAGCGCACCAGAAATACCAATAAAGAAGCCAGATATAGCAAAGGCCGACAGTTTAGCATTCAAAGGGTTAACACCGATAATTTCAGCAGCAATATCCATATCGCGGATAGCAGACCATTTCCTTCCAAGCGCTCCACGTGTCATGTTTCGCGCAACGATTCCTGTAAACGTCACGAAAATCAGACATATGAGATATTTTGCCCAGGCCTCAGTGTTGGGGCCTGTGACAAGATATCCAAAAACCGTGCGATCCGGCGCATTGATCTGTCCTGATGCAGAGTAGTTATAAAACCACGCCACCCGGTTGAACAGCCAAACCAAAAAGAATTGTGCCGCTAAAGTTGCCACCGCGAGGTAAAAACCCTTGATGCGCAAACTGGGCAAGCCAAAAAGCGTGACCACTGCAGCAGTGATTCCACCAGAAATCAGCACATGGACCACAATGCTAACATCCGGGAAAGCTGTCATCAGCTTATAGCAAGCATAGGCTCCCACGGCCATGAAGCCACCCGTGCCCAAAGACACCTGGCCGCAGTAGCCCGTTAGAATATTGAGACCGATGGCTGCAATCGCATAGATCAAAAAAGGTACCAAAACAGCGTTGGCCCAGTAATCATTAATTACAAAGGGAATGACCAAAAATGCCACGATCAAAACCGCATAATAGCGATAACGATCAAATTTGATGGGGAAAGTTTGGCTATCCGCTTTGTAGGTTTCGCTGAAATCGCCCGATTCACGATATAGCATACGCTGTCCCCTTCACATTCAGATCATTCGTCACAAAGCCCCTCGGGGCACGGATACATGAGTTAAACACGCTCAATGATTTTCTCCCCAAACAAGCCTTGTGGACGAAAGACCAAAAACACTAGGGCCAGCATGTAGGCGAACCAATTCTCCGTCGCGCCACCCAAAAAGGGCGCACCGATAAGGAATTCGAACAGTTTTTCCCCAACACCCACAATCAATCCGCCAACAATCGCACCAGGGATCGAAGTGAACCCTCCAAGCATCAACACAGGCAGAGCTTTTAGCGCGATAAGAGACAAAGAGAACTGCACGCCGGATTTTGCACCCCACATGATGCCTGCGACAAGAGCGACAAAACCCGCCAGCGACCAGACCAAGACCCAGATAAAACTCAACGAGATCCCAACCGATAAAGCCGCTTGGTGATCATCTGCCACCGCCCGCATGGCGCGGCCTTGCTTGGTATATTGCGCGAAGGCAACCAGCAAGACCACGAGAATAATCGCCACAACCGCCGCAACAATATCCAACTGATCTATGAAAAACCCATAGAAGTTTGAGCCACCCAAAAACGCCGTAGCCTCCTCAATCCAAAAACTGCCCCCCTGCGGAATGCCAACATCCAGTTTCTTGATCTCTGATCCCCACATCATGTCGCCAAATCCTTCCATGAAGTAGGCCAGCCCAATGGTCGCCATGAAGAGGATAATTGGTTCTTGCCCCACCAAATGTCGGAAGATGAAATACTGAACAATCCAGGCTAATCCAACCATCACCACCATCGCTAAAAGAATGGCTGCAAAGGCTGGGACGTGCCAGCCAAAATGATGCACATCCGTGCCAAAAAGCGCGTTGATTAAATGGGAAAACGGCACCTGACCATCCATAATGCCCACCAGCGTAAGCGCCGCGAACAAGGCCATAACCCCCTGCGCATAGTTGAAAATGCCCGAAGCTTTGAAAATTAGAACAAACCCCAAAGCCACCAGCGCGTAAAGCACCCCAGCCATCAAGCCATTTAGCAAAACTTCGACACCGAATAAAAATTGGTCTGGGAACATTGCTTACGCCTCCGCGCCGGTATTGTGAGCAGCCTGCATGAAGCAGAAGCCCTTAAATTTAATAGCATCAATCATGCGCCACTCCCAAATAGGCATCAATCACCGCCTGATTGTTGCGCACTTCATCGGGCGGACCATCGCCAATTTTCTTGCCATAATCCATCACAACCACGCGGTCAGATAGATCCATCACAACACCCATGTCATGCTCGATCAAGACAATCGTCGTGCCAAATTCATCGTTCACGTCGAGAATAAAGCGGCTCATGTCCTCTTTTTCTTCCACATTCATCCCCGCCATCGGCTCATCAAGCAGCAAGAGCTTGGGATCCGCNGCCAAGGCGCGGGCCAATTCAACGCGTTTTTTCAAACCATAGGGCAAGCGGCTGACAGGTGTTTTGCGGATATGTTGAATTTCGAGAAAATCAATGACACGCTCCACAACTGCGCGGTTTTCTGTCTCTTCACGTTCGGCTTTTCCATACCAAATCGCTTGGCTTAAAATACCACTTTTCATATGGTTCAATCGGCCGGTCATGACGTTATCCAAAACGCTCATACCTTCGAAAAGCGCAATATTTTGGAAAGTCCGCGCGATGCCTTGGCGGGCGACTTCAAAGGGTTTCATTTCAGGCCGGCGGGCGCCTTTGTACCAGACCTCCCCTTCCTGGGGATGGTAAAAGCCAGAAATAACATTGAGCATCGAGGATTTCCCAGCGCCATTGGGTCCGATAATCGCGCGAATTTCTCCCTCGCGCACATCAAAGGAAATATCCTTGATCGCCACCACCCCGCCAAACCGCAGGGTGATATTCTTCATTTCCATCATCACAGAACCAATGGTGCGGCCATCTGCAGTTACAAAACTTTCAGCTTGGTCAAACATGGGGCGGATACTCCAAAGAATATTGAATGATCACTGCGGGCATGGATACAATCATTGGGCAGCCATCTGTTGCTCAGCGGCAAGCGCTGCATCCCGCAGCTCCAATTTTGCCGAAATCGAGCCCTTGCGCCCATCCTCATATGTCACCTCAGTCGTGGTCTCAACAAATAGCGCGCCGCCGTAAAGGCCAGCGATCAGATCATCAAATTTATCCTCAACCGTGCGACGACGCACCTTGCGCGTGCGGGTCATTTCACCGTCATCGGCGTCCAATTCCTTATGCAGAACCAAGAAGCGGCGCACTTGGCAGCCCGACAACATCGGATCTTGCGCGATGCTTTGATTGGTTTCTTCAATATGGGCTTGGATCATGTCCAATACCTGCGGGTGCTGGGACAGCTCTTGATAGCCGCCATAGGCAATATTGTTACGCTCGGCCCAATTGCCCACGGCATTTAGATCAATATTCACAAAGGCGGTGCAATAGTCCCGGTCATTGCCAAAAACGACAGCCTCCAAAATATTTGGATAGAATTTGAGCTTATTCTCAACATATTTTGGCGCAAACAAACGCCCATCAGCCATTTTGCCAACATCTTTGGCCCGGTCAATAATGCGCAGATGGCCCGTGTCCTCTTCAAAAAAGCCCGCATCTCCCGTGGCCACCCAGCCTTCGGCATCCTTGGTTGATGCTGTGCTTTCAGGGTTGTTGTAATATTCCACAAAAACGCCCGGTGACCGGTAATAGATCTCGCCATTGTCCCCAATGCGCACTTCGACGCCCGGCGCCGGAACGCCAACCGTATCGGCCCGCACCTCGCCATCGGGTTGAATGGTGACATAAACCGTAGCTTCTGTTTGCCCATACAGCTGTTTGAGGTTGATCCCAAGCGAGCGGTAAAAATCGAACAGCTCCGGCCCAATCGCCTCACCGGCTGTATAGCCAATGCGCACGCGGCTCAGGCCGAGGGTGTTTTTCAACGGGCCATAGATAAAAATATCCCCCAGAAAATACTTCACCCGATCATAAAGCCGACCGAGGCCCCGCTCAATAGCGCGGGCCCGACGCGCTTGGCATGGGCCATCGCCTTGTCAAACATCCATTTCTTGAGACGGCCCGCATCTTCCATGCGGATCATCACATTGGTCAACTGGTTTTCAAACACGCGCGGCGGGGCGAAATAATAGGTCGGACCGATTTCACGCAAATCCGTCATCATCGTCTCTGCGCTCTCAGGGCAATTGACGCAAAAACCCGTCCACAGGGCTTGCCCCATCGAGAAGGTATAATCACCAACCCAGGCCATCGGCAGATAAGCCAACACTTCTTCGCCCGGACCCAAGTCATCAAATTGCGATGAGTTTTTTGAGGTTTCAATGACGTTTCGATTGGACAAGACCACGCCCTTTGGGCGGCCCGTTGTCCCGGAGGTATAGAGCATCACGCAGGTGTCATCATAGGTCTGCGCCGCTTGGCGTTTGGCCAGCTCGTCGCCCAAATCTCCACGCGCCGCCCGGCCTTCCTCTTGCAAGCTTTGATATTGCTTGAGGATGCTGTGGTCATATTTGCGCAGACCGCGTGGATCCAAATAGATGATCGTCTGAAGATTTTTCAAACTGTCGCGAATGTCGAGGATCTTATCCACCTGCTCCTGATCACCGGCCACGATAAACCGCGCATTGCAGTGATCCAGAACATAGGCAATCTCATCTCCCACCGCATCTTGATAAATTGGCACGGGTACAGCGCCAATGGATTGCGCCGCCAACATTGCCCAATAAAGATACGGACGGTTGCGACCCGCAATCGCCACATGATCGCCTTTTTGTGCACCGAGCGAGAGCAAACCCAAGGCCAAAGCCTCCACTTGCTCCACCGCTTCAACCCAAGTCCAGCTTTGCCAAATGCCAAATTCTTTCTCGCGATAGGCCGCTTTATCGCCAAACTCACGCGCATTGCGTGCCAATAATGCTGGAATAGAGACCAGATCCGCCGAATCCGTCGCAGTCAAAATACTATCCTCCCAATGCCGGTTCCCGGCGCCTTTTCATAGGCTCTGGTCAGATAATGGGACTGCGGGTTGCCAAAGGTCAATCAATTTTTTTGAACATCCGTTCAATTCCAACCAAAATCGTCATGCGAAGACCCATCAAAGGAGGCGAAAGGCACAGGAACGAGGGCGGCACTTAATCTTGCAAGATCACCCGCGTCGGATGAATTTCGCCTGATTTATAACGCCCAATCGCCTGGGCTTTGCCCTCATAGCTGACCCAAATTTCATCGCCATACTCTGCGGTGGTAAAACAAATCGCCGGATTGCCATTGCGCAATTTTGCCGCGCCTTCGGCATTGGTTGTTCCTTGCAACAGATCCGTCAAACCTTCTTCTAAAGGACGCAGAAACTGGTCAATCTCAGCGGTTTTTGCAAAGGGTTCGATCTGTTCGAGGCTGACCGCATGTTCCAAATCGAACGGGCCCGACCACAGGCGACGCAATTGCGCCACATGGCCATAGCAGCCCAAAACCTCTCCCAAATCCCGCGCAATCGAACGCACATATCCGCCCTTGCCACAGGTCATTTCCAAGACCGCTTGATCGGCTGAGGGTCGATCACTAAGCAACAGCTCTTCGACCCAAAGCGGCCGGGCGGCAATCTGCATTTCTTCGCCCGCGCGCGCCAATTTATAGGCCCGCTGCCCGTCAATTTTCACGCGGAAAATTGCGGCGGCACCTGCATGATTTCCCCAAGAAACTCCTGTAAGGCTTCAACAATCTGCGCATCATCGGGTCGCAGATCAGAGGTTTTGNTCACCTCCCCCTCCGCATCATCCGTATTGGTGGCCGCACCAAAGTTTACNGTAAATTCATAGGCTTTCGTTGCATCCGTGATATANGGGATGGTCTTAGTCGCCTCGCCCAGCGCCACGGCCAAAAGCCCCGTGGCCTCGGGATCCAAAGTCCCCGCATGGCCCGCTTTTTTAGCATCAAATGCCCAGCGAATTTTATTGACNACAGCCGTGCTGGTCAGGCCTGCAGGCTTATCAACAATGACCCAACCGGAAATGTCCCGGCCCTTGCGTGTGCGTCCCATAAGTCCCTCATGCGTTTTAGGCGGCTGCCCTAGCCCGGGCAGCGCAGCAGGTCAATCGCTCTGAGAGCCCGTATCTGCTGCATCCTCAACCTCTGGATCCGGCCCGAGATCGCGGCGCACCTCTTCGCGCTCAAATAAGGCGCGGGTGCTGTCTATCCGATCAAAAGTCTCATCGATGCGAAACCGCAGATCAGGGGCAAATTTCAGCCCTGCTTTGCGACCGACGATGCTGCGAATCTGGCCTTTGTTCCGCGCCAATGCGGCAATTGCCTCCTCATAGAGCTTACCCCCCAGAGGCATGATGTAGACAGTCGCAATCTGCAAATCTGGCGAGGTGGTCACCTCTGAGACAGTGATTGAAATGCGGTTCAGTTCGGGATCGTGAATCTCGTCACGGGCCAGAATTTCAGACAGCGTTCGGCGAATAACCTCGCCGACTTTCAGTTGCCGTTGCGAAGGTCCGGATTTTTTGTGTGATCTGCTTTGTGCCATGGAAGAGGTCATAGGCGCTGTACCAATAGGTTTGCAAGTGGCAAAACTTTGCGCCACATAAGCAAGAAAGGAGAATGTCATGGCTCAAACCCCCGCAATCACCATCACCGGCGCCTCTGGGCGCATGGGGCAAATGCTGCTGCAAACTGTTTTGAACAGCGATAAAGCAAGGCTTGTCGGCGCAGTTGAACGCAAGGGACACCCCTGGGTCGGCCGCGATGTTGGTGAGGCTATGGGCGGCCAAGCTGTGGGCGTGGTTGTCACCGATGAGCCGCTTGAGGCTTTTGCGCTCTCTCAGGCAGTGATCGATTTCACCGCCCCCGCCGCCACGCTGGAATTTGCCGCCCTCGCCGCGCAAGCCCGCGCCGTGCATGTCATCGGAACCACTGGCATGAGCGAGGACGATCTAGAAAAGCTCGAACCGGCCAGCCGCCACGCGGTGATTGTGCGTGCTGGGAATATGTCACTTGGCGTAAATCTTCTTACGAAATTGACCGAAAAAGTCGCCGCCGCCTTGGATGAGGATTTTGACATCGAAATTATCGAAGCGCATCACCACCACAAAGTGGATGCCCCTTCTGGTACGGCCCTCATGCTTGGAGAAGCGGCCGCCACAGGCCGCGGTGTCTCATTGAGTGATATGCGCGACAGTGGCCGCGATGGCATCACCGGTGCCCGCAAACGCGGTGATATTGGCTTTGCCGCGATTCGCGGCGGTGATATCGTTGGCGAACACGACGTGCTCTTCGCCTCAGCCGGCGAGCGCATCATTTTGCGCCATGTCGCCACAGACCGCGCCATTTTCGCCCGCGGCGCGCTGAAAGCCGCGCTTTGGGGGCAGGGGAAAAAACCTGGTCACTATGATATGATGGATGTCTTGGGGCTGTAAAAACCCGTTCTAAAACCTGGACTGCGCTGTAATATCCAGCCGCTTTTAAAAATCCACCGCGATGCCTTTGCGCTCCCAGTCGCCAAATCGTACGGGCTCGGGTCCGTCACGCCCGCCAAGCTCTGGCGGCAGAGACTGCTCAGGTTGTGCCGCTTTGCGGGCTTCAGCTTCAGCCAGTGCGCGCGCGGCGGCGGCTTTGAGATCGGGTTTCTTGTTTTCTGTCATAAGGCTGATATACGCCGCTTTCATCAGATCGCAAGGATAGCTCATGCCCCGCCCCCCGCAAAAATCAGGTCGCCCCGGACTTTCCATGGCCGGTCAAACCAACAAACGTCCCGTTTTGAACCTGCCACGGCAGGCGGCTGTGCGGATATTGAACGGTGTGATGACTGAGCATAAACAGCTTTCTGAATTAACGCAGTCAGACGACTTCCAAGCCTTAGCGCCCGAAGATCGGGCCCGCAGCCAGCGTTTGGCCACCCATACCCTCCGCCATGTGGGCCGGGCGGATCGGGCTTTGCGGCCGCATTTGGCCAAGCTGCCAGCTGTCGAAGTGCTGAACATTTTGCGTCTGGGTTTGGTCGAGATCGCAGGGCTCGGCGCTCCAGCCCATGCTGTGGTCAATGATTTGGTCTCTATTTGCGCCGCCTCCAATCAAACCCGTCCCTATAAGGGCCTTATCAACGCTGTGCTGCGCAAGGCTGTCGCAGATGTGACTGGAAAATGGGACAAATCCCCCGTGCAAATGCTGCCAAAATGGCTGCGCAATCCTCTGCGCGAAGCCTATGGCAATGGCACAATTATGGCCATCGAAACCGCGCATATGCGCGGCGCACCGGTGGATTTGACGGTCACTGGCGATCTTGCAACCTGGGCGTCCACTTTGGGCGGCACGCCCTTGGCAAATGGATCCCTGCGCCTGGACGAGATTGGGCAGATTTCGGCCCTTGAGGGTTTTGCAGAGGGCAAATGGTGGGTGCAGGATGCCGCGGCCGCTTGGCCTGCTGCCGCTTTGGCGGTGACGCCCGGTGAAA
>JGI20156J14371_10003908_pt1 | contig 10924 bp, 7 predicted proteins | sample COG_06_FD_14371 | JGI IMG/M metagenome (IMG submission 14371) | reverse complement strand
TAGCGTTTCTAAGCGCTGCTCTTCTATCTTTCTTAAATCTTTGTACTATATTGTCCGCTATGTTAGCTCTGTTAGCTAGCAAATTATATGATATACTTAAGTACATTGCTTCCTCTGCCATTTTAGGTACTCTAGTATCTAAGTCATAAGCTAGGCCATCAGATATGTATTCTACAACTATCAACTTATTAACTAAGTTACTAGAAAAAGTAAACTTACCTTCTCTTTCATTTATACCAAACCAACCGTTGTTATTAGCGTATTGTGGATTAATACCATATAAAGCGCCCCAATTCCAAGGACCACTTCCAACTCCATAGTCTTCAAACATGTAACCATTATCAACCCAGTTTTGATACCATGAAGAGTTTATTAAAGCTTGGTTAGCTTCTTGCCATCTTTCAACTGTTATAGAAGTTCCTTCTAGGTTTTCACCAAAACTATCTTGTGTTGGTAAACCTGTATCATCTTGTAATAATTTAGTATAAGGATTTGTTGTTAAATTGTTATTTGGATACAAAGGTCTTTTAACACCCATTGAATCAATATAACACAAGCTTACGTAGTTTACATAGTCTTGCGGCATTACTAAAGATAAGCTTTCAGGTATTGTAAGCTCTTGTGATTTAATACTTTTTAAAGTATCGTAACTAAATTCTTGTAAAGATCTTTTTGCAAAAAATAATACATCAGATTTTTTAGCTGTTTGAATTATTTTACCGTCACCTACGTAACCTACCATATAGTTATTAATTATATCATTAAGTTTAACATATTGATAACCTCCATAGTTTTCTTCTACAGCATCTCCAATAGCTTCTTCTTGTATAGTGCTAGCGTATTGACCACCATCTAATACTTTTAATTGTACAATTATAAATAAATTATTTGCAGGAGCTGCATTAAAAGTTATAGTGTTGTTAACTACGCTGTATTGTAAAACATATTCAGACCATGTACCAGGAGTTCCTGTTGTGCTAGTGTATATTTTAAAATTATTTAAAGTGTATTCAGCGATTATTGGATTCCAATTGCCAAATACCAAGTCTGTATCAAACGTAGTGACAAAAGGTCCTGTAGTTCCATTGCCTCTGAAACCTTGAGATCCTTGATAATACTGTTGATTTGTTTCAGTTATTGCCATGTCTTATTAAGATTTTATATTTTGTTCTACCTCTTGTGCTTCTGCAGCAGCTGATTGTATTATTGTTGGATCGTTTATTATTAATCCACAGTATTTTAATATACCTATTATTAAATTTGTTTGCTCTGATACATCTAATTCAAAGTTTACTGATGTGTTAGCATAGATGTATTGACCTAATGAACCAACAGTAAATTTCCACTCTGGCGCTACTGGTGTAAACAAAGCGTTTACGCTTAAAGCGTTTGGCTGAGGACTAACTTTTATAAGTACAGAGTTATTTGGCCCTGTGCCTGTTGTGCATAAAGGATATTGCATAGTTGGAGCTGTCAATGTAGATCTTGTGATTTTAGAAAAGTCACTTTGACTAGCTAACTCAGTAATAGAATCATACTGAGGATTTGTTGTGTTGTATGTAGATATTATTTCGCCTAATTTAAATATAGTTCCAGCACCTGTGTATTCCCAACCTAGGATACCAGCGCCTGCGTTATAAGTAAACGGGGCAGTTCTTTCAAAAGGATATAGTTTATATGAAATGTCTTTAAACATGTTAAAGAACTCTGTATCGTTTTGAGTGTTATTTTGATTTTGACGGTTTACTTGGTTTCCGTCTGGAAAATATGATTCAAATATTTCGTCTTGAACTAAAGTAGCTAAGCTATTAAACTCCGCTGGAGTTACATAACCTCTTTGCTCTTTGTTTAATATGTACAAGACTGTTGTATATACTGTATTTATATTTACCATTGTTTTTTTTTATTATAATATTGGGCCCGAGTAAACGAGCCCTATATTAGTATCACTTGTTTTTATAGTTTTTTATCTATAGATCTATAAACCTCTACACCTTCGTCAGTTTTTAACCATGCGGCAAATGCTGAGTAAGGATTTTCATCAAATGGAACATTCATTAGTTTTCTATCATTTGTTCCCCATGTGAAAGTTCTTTGATCTCCAGATATTTTTATTATACCCATTTCAACTGCTCTTATAGCAAAGTTTCTAAGTTGTACGTTTTCATCATTAGCTAGTGATATAAATAACTCAGGGTTATTTCTAGCAAATAATATCACATCTCTTTTTATTTCTTTGGATGACATATCGTTTACTTTAGAACCTAATTCAACTCTTAATATTGCTTCAGCAAAATCAATTTCCATTGTCATAGCTGAGTTCATTGCTTGTACTTGGTTATTTAAAACATCTAATTCGTCTACAGCTTCTTCTACAGCGCTATATTCTTCATATGCTTTACCTTTTAACGGGTGATATAAAGATAATAATTTTTGTAAGTTTTGTTTAGATTTATCTACTTTCAAAGTACCATTGTCAAAACGTATATGACCCATAGTGCATTCACCTATTTGTTCATCAACTAAAGGTGAGTCTTGATTTGTAGCATATTTTATCTCTCTTTGTTTTCCAGTTTTTTCATCAAAATAAAGCAACGCATGTTTTTTAGTGTGCTTACCTGGTATAGTATATGTTAAAGGTGTTTTGTTACCTTTAAGAAAGTATATTCTATCTTTTATTTCCCAACTTTGTTTAGCTGGTTTTGTTGGTGTAGTTTTTACTACTACATCTTGAGGTGCAACCTCAACAGTTTCTGCTTTAGCTTTTTTAGCCATAATATAATATAATTAAATAGTTTATAAAAGTAATAATTACCCCCGTTAATGCAACGAGGGTAAGAATTACATTTGTTGAATCAATTAGATTCCTCTGAATAATACAAAGTTGTTAGCAGCTTGAGTTACTAAACATCTTTCAGATAGGAAGTTTACTTCCATAGCATCAAGAGTAGAAGTCATTGCTCCACCTGCAGAACCAGTTAACCATGATTTCATTCTTCTATCATCAGCTTGAGACGCTCTATATCTTACGTGTAAGAAAGGTCTTCTGATGTTAGTTCCTAAAATTTGATCGTAAACTGTAGAAGTTCCAGCTGGTACTAATACACCTTCAATTGAATTGATACCTACAATACCACCTCTTGTAGAAGCGTCGTTTAAGTATTTCCAATCAGTTTTGTAAAAGTCATAAGAACCTCTTCTGAATCCTGAGAATCCAAGGTTTAAAGCCATTTCTTCTGAGTTTTCAAATAAACCAAAAGCAGTTCCACCAGCGAATCCGCCAGAGATGCTTGCTAGCATATCATCAAAATCAAGAGAAGTTTGTCTTTGTAAGAAAAGCATGTTTTCTTCAATTGCTCCTTGAGTATCTAAGTTTTTAAGTATTGCATCAAATTCATCAAGACCTGCAGCGGCAGTAAATCCTGTTTCTACATTACCTCTTGACTGAATAGCAGCGAATAAACCTTCTGAACCTGGGCTAACGTTTTGTGCAGCTTGGTTACCTACTTGGTTAAATTCTGCTTCAACCATACTCATTTCTAAGTAATCTTCGAAACGTAGTCTAGTTTCAGACTCAGCTTTTAAGTACCATAAGTACCCAGAAGTTCCGTCTTCAGTTGCAACTTCAACCCAACCGATTTGTGCCATATCAGAACCATTAACTACGTATTGGCTTCTTAGGATAATTGGTGAGTTAGAAAATTGAGTTAATACTGGATCTACAGATATTCTAGCTTGATTAGCACCGCCAGCAGCAAAAGCGCCAGCCATACTTTGACCTTTTTGATAATCAGAACCATATACAAATATCTTAACTCCAACACCTACAGCAGCAACTGCAAGTTGAACATTGTCAAACGGTTGGAAAACGATATCTCCAGCGTTAAGACCACCAGCTACAGCTGCAGCATAAGCGCCTGAGTTAGTAACAATACCTTTTGATTCAGCTCCTGTAACAGGGTTCAATACAACGATAGTGTCATTAATTGAAACAGTGTTTACTGCAGGCGCTTGCACAGTAATAGTACTTGAAGTACCAGCAGCATTAGCTACTTGAACTCCAGAATAAGATATATGTAATCTATTTTGTTCAGACCAAATTACTTGATCACTTGACATTGGCATTTCAGCGCCAACCATTCTTAAGAAGCCAGATAACGTTCTGTTTCCATAACGTTCTACTTCTTGTTCGTAAATTTCAGGTAAATATTGTTGAGCAAAAGTATTTGTGTTTCCAGCTGTGTTAGCGTTAAACTGTAAATAATTGCTGTTCAATATCTCCTGTGTTCCTGAAGGGATTAACCCTCCAAATTGTGGATTTAAAGCCATTTTTGTTAGTTTTTTTTAGTTAAATTTTCTTGTTTTTATTTTTAGTTTTGTAGAGTCAGCGCCACTAATTGCTTTCACTTTCATACCGTTAATAAATACTTCACCTTGAGATTTTCTAGCTTGAGAATCTACAGGGTTTTTAGACTTAGTAACAACGTCTTTAATAGCATCAGCTTTTCCTTGCTCATAAAAATGAGCTGCGATCCTGTCTACATTGTCGGCAGCGTACATAGCTTTGTGATAACCTTTAGTATCAGTAACATTACCTTCTGTGTCTAAGAACTTCCCGACTAGGTTATTAATGTTTGATTGGTTTTCAGCAACTTTATCTTTATTTTGAATATTGTACTTATAATTTGTTTCACCAACTTTAATATCGAAACCTTCGAAATCGTTGTTAAAAAGTTCTTTAGTACTTTCTTTAAATTTAGCATGTTGTTGCTCAGCTGTTTCTTGCTGCTTATTATAGCGATTGAAAAAGTCCATAGCTTTTTGTTGGTCCTGAGTTACGCCGGGTCTCAACTTGATTTCGTCGTAATATTTCTTTTTCGTTTCCTCTAAAAAGTTTTTTGCTTTTGCAATCTCTTCTTTTTTAGCGAGTTTCTTTTTACGGACGTCACGCTCCTCGTCCAAGTCTTCATCAAATGAAAAATTATCTTCCATGATAAATCCTATTTCTTCCTCGTTTAAATGAGGTTTAGCTTTTTTATAGTATTCTTTTAATAAAGTATTTTCATCAACGCTACTATAATCAGCATTTAATCTTGTATAATCTTCTATAGTTCCACCAGTTTCTTCCATAAATGAAACTAATTTTTCTATATTTTCAGGTAACTTTTTGCCTAATATTCTTTCGTCTTGTATAGCTTTTGTTACTTCTTTTTCAACTTCTTTAACTTCAGCTTCAGTTACTTCTTTGATCGGAGAAAACCCTTCAGTAGTCTCGTTGGACTCTTGTATAGGTTCTCCCACCTCTGCGCTATCTCCGGATGTTTCTTCCACAGGTACTTCCTTTGCTTCTCCGATTTGAATGGCATCTTCTTTAGGTATTGTTACTTTAGTTACTTCAGGTGCTGTTTCAATTAAAGGTTCTTTTATGTTAACTTTAATTGGTTCGTCACTTTGTTTTGTTAATTTTTTTGGTGTTTTCTTTTTAGACTTTATTTTAAAGTCACCTTCCTGTTTAACAGGTTCATTTGTTTTTGTTTCTGACATAATATAATATAATTAAATAATTAAATAATTAAGCAAAAGCTTGCATGTCCATACTATCTTTTTCTTCAAAGTTTATAGGTGGATCATCGTTTTGTCTTTGTGCTATTAATTCACTTTGTTGCGTGCCTTCCATTTTAATACGCTTATCTTTACGATCTTCAATTTCTTGTTCTTTTTGTTTTTGAGCCTGAGCTTCTAACTTTTTTAATTCTAAATCAAACTTATGTTGCATTTGCATTTTCTGCTGATCAAGTTGATGAGCAGTGTTCATGCGTTGTATTTCCATTTGATTTTTAGCTTGCTCTAATTTTACTGTAGCTCCAGATATAGCTTCTTGCTTTTGTACTTCAGCCATTGCTGTTTTTTCTGCAGCTTGAGCCTGCGCGTCTGCCTGAGCTTTAATGTTAGCTTGTTGCGCTTCTTGATCTTGTTTAGCTTTAGCTTTACGTTTAATCTTAAGCATTTGATTAGCTAATTTAAGATTTTTAATTTGTCTTAAATCTATAGCATCTTCTAAATCAATACCACCTTTTTGCAAAGCAACTTGTATGTTTTGCTCTAATTGTTGTTGCTCTTCTTCGTCTGGTTCTAATTCTAAGAATATACCAAAGTCATGTAAGTTTAAATTAGATACTTCAATTAAAGTGTTTACATTGTAATTAGATATAGAGTTTTGTAATGAAGCAGCGGTTAGTGGAAACTCTAATGCATCAGCTATTTTTAAAGCTATGTTTTCTGCTATTATAAGACTTATATATAAACTAGACTGCTTAATATGTCTTGTAGCAACATTAGACGCGTTAGCAGCTATCTTTTGTAATCCTACTAATGTTTGTTTGTCTGGTGTGCTACCATCACGAGCTTCATTAAGTCCGGTTACATCACGTATCATTTGTAAGTAATATTGATACGTATTAATAAGACTTTGTATTTTTTGTTGACCACTAGAGCTACTAAGTTCTTGTATTGGAACTTTACCAGCGTTCATGTCACCATCTTGCGTTAGTGATCTACCAACAATACTACCTGTTTGGAAATACATGTTAAGTGCTTCTGCTGGATTATAATTTGTACCATTACCTAAATCAACCTCAGCTAAACCATCCATGTCTAAATAAACACCATCAGGTACTATTCTAGACATAACTTGTTGTAGCTTTAAATGTGTTAATTGAATCATATCAGCAAAACCTATACATTTACTCACTAATGATTCTATTCTACCTTTATATATTCTAGGTGCACATATAGCATAGTTCATTTTAACTTTTGTAGTATCTGCAGTAGGTCTTGACATGTTCTCTGCAAGTTCCCATTTTAATATAGTATCAGTACCTAAAACTTTAGCACCGCTATATAAAACCTCTATAGATCTTGACACTCTTTCAAAGTTATCATTTTCTGGTGGATTAAATGTATCTGGCTTTTCTAAAGCTTTCATTAATCCTTGTTCTGTTTGTTTAATTTTAAATACTTGATTATGGTATGTTTTATAATCAAAATATAGAACCTGAACAGTGTTCTCATCATAATCACCCCAACCAGTAACGTAAGATCTGTTACCTGGCATTGCTTGTATTCTTTTTAATTCTTCTTCGCTAATATCTGGAAACTCTTTTTTAAGCTCAGGTATTGTTATAGCTTTTAATTCACCAACATAATATATGTCTTCAAAATTAGGATCTTCAGAATATGAATAAACCATATAAGCTGGATCAACGTAATCAACTGTAATTCCTTCAGCTGTATTAAAATTAGTTTTAGCAGCACCAATACCACAAACCGTTAAGTCCATGTTTATTCTACGTTTAACTAAATCATATTTGTTTTGTGCTAACACAGTAGATATAGCTTCTTCTTCTGCTATTTCAATTGACTGCTTATAACTAAGTTGCATATGCAGCTCTAGTTCTTCTGCTGTTTCTGGTATTACATCTTTGTTTGGGCTTTGATATAAATCAATACCTAATGTTGAGTTTAAAGAATCTAAATATTCTTTAGCAACCATATCTTCTTGTAATCTTGAAGCGTATTCTGTTCTTTTCTTTATAGACTCAGGATCTTGAGCGTAAGCTTTTATGTCATAGCTTTTGTTTGATATACCGTTAACAACAATATCAACAAACTTAGATAATATAGGAACTGGCTTCCAGTCTAAATTAAGATAAGACAAATCACCATTAATAGATAACTCATCTTTGTATTTTTGTATACTTTGTTCACCACGAGCGTACAGTCTTAATTGGTGAAATTGATTCCAATTAGTTAAATATCTGTTACCAGAAGTTCTGCCTTGACCAAACCACTCATATTCTATCGCCATAGCAACTTGACTTCCGTATTCCAAACTTGCTTTTTCAGCATCACTTACTACTTGACTAGGGAAAGCACTGTTTGTGTTAGTATATATATTCATTTAACTTATAATTTTTGATGTAGTTCCTTGATTATTGTATTTTTTAATACCTAAATCTATTGCTTTTAATTCAATTTTATTAACTGGTGAGTATCTATGTTTATTGCAAGCCATTAAAGCTAGTCCTGAACTAATAGAAGCATCATGCGATGTTCTGTTGTTTATATTAAATTGAGCCCAGTCTTCTAATGTTCTTTGAAAGTAAGTATCACCATAACCTGTTTCTCTTTTACCAACAAAGTTTTCTATGTATGTTTCTATTGCAGACGCGTGAGCTTGTTTTATGTCTTCGCTAGAATTAGGTATACCACCTATTTCTCTTTCTGTTATAGATAATTTATTTCTTTTTTTATCTGGCCTGTTCATTGCAAAACCTCTATAACCTCTACGTTTGAAATAATATAATAATCTAGGTTTATTGTTTTCTGCTAGTATTGGCATACCATAAAATACGCAAGCCATAAGTACATCTTCAAAAAATATTTCAGCTGTTTGTGGACGAGCGATATATTCTAAGAAAAAATGATTTGGCGGTACTTCTTCCATGCTAAACTTAGTTAAGCCATGTAAAGAACCGTTAGAACCTCTTTTGTCTACCGTACCTGATATATCATATGGATCACATCCAAAAGCACCACAGTGCTCATTGCCAGGATAATTAATTCCGTGTCTTGTAAATCTTTTGTTTTGTAAATGTATTGGTGGTACCCAAGTAATTAAAAATCTACCATTTTTGTTTGGCATAAAAATTACTTTACTATCCTTTTGTCCGTTTTCCCATTGAAAACTACCTTTAGTTACTTGCTTAAAGTTTTGTACGTCTTCGTTAAAATCTATTTGCTGATAAATTTTAGTTAGATTAAATAAAGATTGTTTTGATTCATCTCTAAAAGCGTGTTTAGTTGTGCGAGGAAATTGTCTATAGAATTCGTTTAAACCGTCTTGATCATCTTTAAGACCTTCTACTTCATTATTCCAGTATTCAATAACCCCGATTTTGATTGGCGTTCCATGAGGTCCATACACTTTTTTTGATGGTGTTTCGAAGACAGGATAGCCATAAGAATCAATGTATCCCTCGTAATTCCACTCCATAGGAATGAACAAAGAATATAATCCTGAACGAGTTTGTCCATTGGCATTTCTTTTTGTAACGTCTGAGTCATCGTATAATTTTTTAAAGTTTCTACCACCTTTATCTAAAGCGTTTGATGTTGATCCCATCATACACTTACCAATAATTCTAGAACCTAGTCTTAATGTTGTTTTAGTAACACGCCAATTATTTTGTATATCATTAGGTCTTTCCCATTTACCACTTTCATCATGTACTAATAATCTTAGTTTTTCACCATCATAAGCATTGTCACCTGTATTTTTCCAATCAATAGTTGTATCAAGTCCTGTTATATCTTCTTGTTTATCTGTAGAAACTATAGACCTTCTTGTAAACTTAGAAGCTGGCACGCGATACGCTAGCTCTGTTTTCGGTCGATCCATACCATCTTGTATTGGTTTGAAAAAGAAAGGATAATTAACCGATATTGGTACTACCTTATCTGTAAACATTTTTTTAGCATCAGCACCTGACTTTGATAATATACCAAAACGCGCATCGGTTGATATTGTAGCCATGTTAACAGTTTCGCCAGACGCCATAAATGAAAATCCAGATCGTCTGTTTTTTAGATAACACATACCGTAGCTTCTGTCATCTGCTCTGCAAGCTTCCCAAAATATAAAAAATAATCTGTTTGATTCTCTAAAGTCTGGTTGGCCAACATCAATTTTTGACCATTGTAAATACATGTAATGAGTACCAGTTATAAATATAGGTTTATCTTTGTTTATATACCAAAAACCTTCTTCACGTCTTTTAAACTCAAGATCAATATAGTCATACCACTGTTCTTTAAAATCTTCAGGGTATTCTCTCCAATCAAATACTGTTTTTATTTTACTTAATACTTTAGGATAATCAAACCTAGTCCATTTGTTCTTTTCAAACTTATGAACATTGTTTTGTTTAGGTAAAGCTATTTTAAGATTTTGTATCTCATAAACTTCTCCAATTTGTCCAGTCTTAGATATAACAATCATATCATGATCATCATTATATCCATACTCCCATTTATTATACCTATTCATTCGTTTAAGAATTTTAGGTTTAATATAATCAGGTAATACTTTATATAAATTCTGCTTATACATTACTTAGATCTTCCTTCAGCAAAACCACGAAATGTAGTTTCTTTTTTAACTTCTTTAGGTTTTTTTTCTAACATGTCTTGTTCTTCATTAATACGATTAAGTATTTCAAAAGCATCAAATATAGCTAATTTTTTTGTAGCAGCAGCGTTTTTAAGTCTGTCAGCTGATATATCATCGTCTGAATCTACAATAGCTTCTTTAGCAACTTTAATAAGCTCCTCAACCGCTACGTGCCCAGCTTGGATTATATTCTTTTTCGTTTCCTTGGTATTCATACTCTATAATAATATCATTTGATTTCATACAATAAAGACGCTGATCGCCTACAATAAATTCCCATTCTCTGTTAGCTCTAAAACCTACAAGATCTCCCTCGTTAATTCCTAGCGCTTCTAATGAACTATTACCTATTTTTAATATACCAATATGCTTTTGTTCAATATCAAGCGTTAAATTGTCAATGTCTTTTATAGGTTTTATAAAACACCTTTGACCAATTGCTAACCATTTATTATCTTTTTTATATAGATAAATTTGATCTGGTTTACAAAAATATAAATCTTCTTTGAAATATTGACCACTGTTTCTTTGTTCGCCACGAACATCATACCATCTTCTAAATATATTATGGTGCACCATTATTTCATCTCCAACTTTTAAAATAGTTTTAAACGCTAATGGCACAGAAACTACAATTGCTTCTTTGCTAACCAGTTTGTGATCTTCAATGTTAGTATTTAATACTAAAGTTTT
>JGI20156J14371_10003905_pt1 | contig 10926 bp, 10 predicted proteins | sample COG_06_FD_14371 | JGI IMG/M metagenome (IMG submission 14371) | reverse complement strand
CTTCATCAAACGGATTTAATTTAAGTATATCATCAAGTTTTTAAAAAATGAAAAAATATTTAGCAATACTTAGTTCAATATTAATAATCACTTCTTGTGATATTGAAGATGGTCCTTTTATCACTGATTATGATTCTTATGTAAATCCTGAAAAGAAAGTACTAATTGAGGATTTTACAGGACATTTATGTCCTAACTGCCCAGATGCCGCAAGAGAAATAGATGCAATCCATGATATTTATGGAGATCAAATAATTGGTATGGCAATACATGTAAGCAAATCTTTTGCAAGGCCATATCCTGCTAGTCAGGCTCCAAGCTTTCAATATGATTTTAGAACAAATTGGGGTGATGAGTTAGATAGTTATTATGGAATTTCAGCAATGGGACTTCCAAGAGGAATGGTGAATAGAATTGGATTCCCAGATAATCATAAACTTGGAAAGGATGAATGGGCAAGTACAGTTGCTTTAGAACTAAAAAAAGATGTTGATTTTACAATACATATATCTTCTGATGAAAATTCTATTTCTATAACATCAGAAGTAAAAAATAATATAAGCTCGGAGTACAATTTAGTTGTATGTTTAACAGAAAGTAATATTATTAATTGGCAAAAAGATGGACAAGACAATATTGAAGATTACCAACATAATCATGTGCTAAGAACAGTCCTGATAGATGAGAGTCTATCAAGCTCATCTAATTATGTAGCTGGACAGCAAATTGAAAGGGTAATTAATTATGATCTTGCTGCTTTAGAGCAATACAATATTGATTACTCTACAAATACTGCTGAATTAGGGAATGGGAATGCGGGTGACTGGGATGCGTCTAATATGAGTATTATTGCATATATATACAATACAACTACCAAAGAAATTGTGCAAGTTGAAGAATCACATCTAAATAATTAAAAAACTACAATTATGAAAAAATATTTATTTACACTTTTAGCTAGCTTTATTGGATTTAGCTCCTATAGTCAAACAGTACAAAGTATCTTAGGGCAAGATATAAAGCAAGGGGAAAAACTTATTGAAGCATATTTCACTCCAATGGCAGAAAGTTTTGGAGCAGGTTTAAATAGCGGGTGGTACAATACTGCTAAACCTCATAGCTTAGGTGGCTTTGATTTAACATTTACTTTAAATACCGTAATTATTCCAAATTCAGCAAAAACTTTTAATATTTCAGATGGTGGAGGGACTACATATACCTCTACTGAAGATGAAGCTGCTACTATATTTGGAAATTCTAACACAACTGAAATGACTTATGACATTGGAGCTGGAATTAACAACCCTAAATTTGACATGCCAGGAGGATTTGAGACTCCAGCTATGCCATTACCAATGTTGCAAGCAGGAATAGGGTTAATAAAAAATACAGCTGTTGACATTCGATACATGCCAATGTTAAATGTTGGTGATAACATCAATGTAAACCTTTTTGGAATTGGATTAAAACATGATTTATTACAATGGATACCTGTAGCTGGAGATGCTATCCCTATGAGTCTTTCATTACAATGGGGCTATACGAATCTGAATACAGAACTAAAAATAGATGTACATGAAGTTTCACTAAACACCAAGGCTAATACAATTAATTTAGTTGCTTCAAAAAGATTATTAATGGTTACTGGATATGCTGGAGTTGGTTACAATTCCTCAACTACTAGTTTTTCTGCAGATGCTGATTTTGAATTAAGTGGGATTAAATTTGAAGAAAAAGTACAAATGGACTTTGAATCAAAAAATAATTTGAGAGCAAATGTTGGATTTAGATTTAATATTACTCTTGTTACAATCCAGGCAGATTATACTTTCTCTGAATACCCAACAGCAACACTTGGCTTAGGAGTTAGCTTAAGATAAAATGAAAAAGAAATTTGCACTTTTTATTTTTTGTGGATTTCTCATTTCAAATTTACAAGCGCAAAACTTTGGCGGGGGAATTGTTTTAGGGCTCAGTACCTCACAAGTTGGTGGAGATGATTTGGGAGGATTTAATAAAGCTGGCTTACTAGCTGGAGTTTTTGCAAATAAATCAATATCAACTTTGCTTAGTTTTCAAATGGAAATGACTTATATACAAAAGGGAAGTAATAATCCTAATATGAATAACTCTGAACACCTACAAGATTATGAAAAACCAGATATTTCATCTTCCTATATTGAAATTCCATTGTTATTACAATACCACCAAAGTGAAGTTTTAAAAATTGAAGGAGGGCTACTTTCAGCTTATTTAATTGATGGTTATTATAAAGATGAAAGCGGAAAAATGCCAATAGTAAATGGGAACCCATTTATAAAATATGATATTGGATTATTGATAGGTATGGATTACAAATTTTCAGAAAATTTAAGTCTTAATACTAGAATTAGCAACTCGATATTACCAATTGGTGAAGAGGATTACAACCATACTACAACATATAATTCTACAAGAAAAGGAAAGTACAATTCAGTTTTAAGTTTTGCAATACATTACAATTTCTAATGGCTAAAAAACACAAAATAATAGTAGCAGTAACAGGAGCAAGCGGAGCAATTTATGCAAAAGTGCTTTTTGACAAACTAGTTCAGTTACAGGTTCAAATAGAAGAGGTTGGTGTACTTATGAGTGATAATGCAAAGTATGTTTGGGAAACTGAATTAGAGAATACCGATTATAATAATTACCCATTTACTTTTTATGATAAAATGGATTTTATGGCTCCTTTTGCTAGTGGTTCGGCAAACTTTTGTACTATGATAATTTGTCCATCTTCAATGGGGACAATGGGCAGAATTGCAGCAGGAATAAGTAACGACTTAACAACAAGAGCTGCTGATGTTATCCTTAAAGAAAGGCGCAAGTTAATAATAGTTGCTAGAGAAACTCCACTGAGCTTAATTCACATCAATAACATGAAAATCATAACTGAGTCAGGAGGGATTATTTGCCCTGCAACTCCATCATTTTACAGCAAACCTCAAACTTTTGAGGAGTTAGCCGCTACTGTTATTGACAGAGTAATAATATTGGCTGGGTTAGAAAATGAATCATATAGTTGGGGAGAGAAGCAATAATTTCCAGACTATTGTGTTATTGTATTTGTAAACTTTAAAAACTATGTTAGAATTCACAAAAAAAATACTCAGTAAAGTTAGTTTTGATAAAACTCTTTTTAAAAAGGAACTTTCAAAAAGTGCAAGATGGCTCAGTAAACAAGAAGTAATCACCTTAAAAATTTGGGCACTAACAACTTTTTCTCAATACAAAAATACCATCTTAGAAGTTTTTGATCAGATTTCTTAAAACAGATTCCCTTGATCAGCTGGCTTAACCTTCCCTAAATGCTTAAATGCTAATTCAGTTGCTTGCCTTCCTCTAGAAGTTCGCATCAAATATCCTTCCTGAATTAAATAAGGCTCATATACTTCCTCAATAGTACCAGCTTGCTCACCAACTGCAGTAGCAATAGTTGTAAGCCCAACAGGACCACCTTTAAATTTATCAATAATAGTAGATAAAATTCTGTTATCCATTTCATCCAAACCGTGCTCATCAACATTTAAGGCATCCAAAGAATATTGAGTAATTCTCTTGTCAATATCTCCATCTCCTTTTATTTGAGCAAAATCTCTAACTCTTCTTAAAAGTGCATTTGCAATCCTAGGAGTCCCTCTACTTCTTCCAGCAATTTCAATAGNTGCATCCTTANCAATACTAACATCTAAAATAGAGGAAGATCGATTTACAATTTTAGAAAGNAAATCCAATTTATAATATTCCAATCTAGAGTTAATTCCAAATCTAGCTCTCAATGGNGATGTTAGTAAGCCCGAACGAGTTGTAGCTCCAATTAATGTAAATTGATTAAGTTTAATTTGAACAGACCTGGCATTTGGNCCTGACTCTATCATNATATCAATTTGATAATCCTCCATTGCAGAATANAAATACTCCTCTACNATTGGATTTAATCTATGGATTTCATCAATAAAAAGAACATCTCTATCTTCTAAATTAGTAAGTAACCCAGCTAAATCTCCAGGCTTATCTAATACAGGGCCAGAAGTAGTTTTAATACTTACTCCTAACTCATTAGCAATAATATTAGCTAAAGTAGTTTTCCCAAGTCCTGGAGGGCCGTGCAACAGAACATGATCTAAAGCATCTTCCCTTTGAGTTGCTGCTTCAATAAAAACCTTAAGATTATTAACAATTTTATCCTGACCTTCAAAATCTTCAAAAAGTTTAGGACGCAAAACTTGCTCCATTTCAAACTCCTCATTCATTCCCTCTTCTTCTATCTCGTAATCTTCATTCATGTAGAAGCAAAAGTAAGCATAAAAAAAGGGTCAGAATTATCTGACCCTTTAAAATATATTAACAATACAATTTTATGTATGTAAATGTTTAGATTCATCAAGCATTGGATGGTTCTTAGCTTCCATTGGTTCCTTTGNAAGTGTTTTAAAAGTTAAATGAATTAACAATCCNGCAAATCCAAGACCAATTCCGATTTCAGTAAAACCAATATGACCATGAGTATTTAAAGTCCCTGGAGCAACCAATAAGTATGAATTTAACCAGTGACCAATAAGTATAATAATACTCACAAAAATCAATCTACTATTATGCCTTTTAGCATCTCTACTCATTAACAAAACTAGTGGTAACACAAAATTAATAATCATAGAAAACCAGAAAAGGAATTTATAATTCTCAACTTCTAATCTTGCTGTAAAATATGCTACTTCCTCAGGAATATTAGCATACCAAATTAACATAAATTGAGAGAACCACATATAAGTCCAAACTAAAGAGAAAGCAAAAATCCACTTTCCTAAATCATGAATATGGCTTTCATTTACATCTTTCAAATAACCTTGTCTTTGCAAGTAAAGAGTAAATAATAAAATAGTTGTAAAACCAATTGCAGCCCACTCAGCAAACACATACCAGCCAAAAAGAGTAGAGAACCAGTGAGTATCAATTGACATGATCCAGTCCCAAGATGCCATAGCAGAAGTTACTGCAAAAAATACCATAAACCAAGCAGAAGTACCTACACTTTTAAAATGAATTGCAGTTCCGCCTTCTCTATCTTCAAGTAATGATAATGATCTTAATTTCTTAGCAAAATAATTCCAACCTAATAAATATATTATTGTTCTGATGATAAAAAATGTAGCATTCAAATATGCCTCTTTACCAGCTATAATGTAATCATACTCTTCATGCCCAACTGTCATAATTCCTTCATGCAACCAGTGATAAATATGGTTAAAGTGCATAATGGAGGCAACCATAATTAATAACATAATAGCACTAAATGCAGGCAGTGCACCCATAATTGCTTCAGGAACTCTTTTAATGACTATTGACCAGCCTGCTTCAGAAACATATTGCATAGCAACAAAGAACACTGCAAATACTGATATTCCTAAATAGAAATATGTATTGAATAAAAGTGCAGGCCAAGCTCCATGAGGATTTGACACAAAACCAAAAATTAATGCAATAAGTCCAATAGCCATAAGTGCCATTGAAAGATTTTTTGCTTTTTTATTTATTGTAAACATTGTATATTTATTTTTTATTTACCTAAATGTTGTAATTCTTCTTGCACATAAAGAGTGATTTTCCACCTTTCATCCTCAGAGATTTGACTTGCGTGAGGTCCCATAGCATTTAAACCATAAGTAATAGCATGAAAAATATGACCAGCTTTTAATTCACACATTGGCACATCACATCTTCTCTTTAATTTATCATCATTATAATGAGGTACTGCTGAATAAATAGGATGTGTCACAGTTCCATCCCCTGAGCCAGTTGCCCCATGACAATGCTCACAGAACATTCCATAAAGTGCTTTTCCATCTGCTAAGTTTTCTGTATTATTTTCTAAAGGATTAACTGCATTTTTACCAGCCAACAAGTAGTCTTCTAAAGTACCATCATAATTAAAAGTAGATAAGTAGCCCCTTGCAATAGTCCCCTCTACAGGAATACCATCATAACCAGAAATAGTATGCTCAGCATAAGTTTCAATACTAGGTGAGCGGTACATATTAGGCATAAACTCATATCCAGTATCAGATGTGCATGAAGATAAGAATACAATACCTGAAATAAGTGCTAATTTTAAAATTAATTTATTCATAATTACGCGTCTTTTTCGTTAATTTCAGTAGCCCCAGTTTTAGTAAGCATGTCTTTAAGAGCAGCTAAATCTCCTTCCACTTCAATTTCCATTAAAAATTTATCATCTGTTGTTCTAGCATCAGGACTATCAGAAACTCCTCCTGGATATAATCCATTTCTTATCAAATAAGTAATCGACATCAGATGAGCGGCAAACAATACTGTACATTCAAACATAATAGGAATAAATGCTGGCATATTATGATAGAAAGTAAAGTTTGGCTTACCACCAATATTCTGTGGCCAATCAATAATCATTATATTATAAATCATTAAAGTAGCTAATGAAAGGCCAATACATCCATAAATGAATGCAGTGATTGCCATTCTTGTTTCTTTCAATCCTAAAGCTTTGTCTAAACCATGTATAGGAAAAGGAGAGTAAACCTCCTTAATCTCAATTTTATTAGCTCGAATTTCTTTTACTGCTGCTAATAAAACCAGCTCACAATCAAAAATTCCGTATAGTGTATTTTTACTCATTATTTCTTGTTTTTATATTCAGATCCTGAAGATTTAACAATTGATTTTAATTCTGCTTGTGCAATTACTGGGAAAGTTCTTGCATATAAAAGGAACAATACAAAGAAGAATCCAATTGTACCTAAATAAATACCTATATCAATAAATGTAGGAGAGAACATGGTCCAAGCTGAAGGCAAATAATCTCTATGTAAAGAAGTTACAATAATTACAAAACGCTCAAACCACATACCAATATTTACAAATATTGATAAAATAAATGTTGCAACAAAACTCTTTCTTATAGAACTAATCCAATACAATTGAGGAGTAAGGACATTACAAGTCATCATAATGGCATAGGCCCACCAGTAAGGACCAGTTGCTCTATTCAAGAAAGCGTATTGCTCAAATTCAACACCTGAATACCATGACATAAATAACTCAGTTATATAGGCAGTACCTACTAAAGAACCAGTAAGCAAGATAATTATATTCATGTATTCAATATGCTTAATAGTGATGTAAGCTTCCATATTCACAACTTTCCTCATTATAATAAGTAAAGTCTCTACCATTGCAAACCCAGAAAATAATGCCCCTAATACAAAATAAGGAGGAAAGATTGTTGTGTGCCAACCTGGGATAATTGAAGTTGCAAAATCCATAGATACAATAGAGTGAACCGAGAACACTAAAGGTGTAGCTAAACCAGCTAATACTAAAGAAACTTCTTCAAATCTTTGCCAATGTTTTGCTTTACCACTCCAACCGAATGAAAGAAAAGAGTAGAGTTGTTTTTTCATTGGAGATACTTTAGCGTCAAATCTATCTCTTAACATTGCGAAATCAGGAATCAACCCAATGTACCAGAAAACAACTGATACTGAGAAATAAGTTGAAATTGCAAATACATCCCATAATAATGGAGAATTAAAATTTACCCAAAGTGAACCAAACTGATTAGGAATAGGGAATACATAGTAAGCTAACCAAGGTCTTCCCATATGAATTAAAGGGAATAATGCAGCTTGAGCAACACCAAAAATTGTCATTGCTTCTGCTGAACGGTTAATTGACATTCTCCACTTTTGACGGAATAATAAAAGTACTGCTGAGATTAATGTTCCCGCATGTCCAATTCCAATCCACCAAACAAAGTTAGTAATATCCCATGCCCAGTTTACTGTTTTATTCAACCCCCAAGCGCCAATTCCTGTTCCAATAGTGTATGCCATTGAGACAACACCCCATAAGAAAAGAACTAATGAAAGTGAAAATAAAATCCACCAATATTTATTAGCCTTACCTTCTACAGGAAATGCAATATCTTTTGTAATGTCATGGTAGGACTTATTACCAAGAATTAATGGCTCTCTAATTTCTGATTCTTTATGCATAATATAATTAAGCTTTATTTCTAATTTTTGTTTGATAGAACACTGAAGGGTCAGTATTTAAATGTTCTAATAACGCATATGATCTTGTGTCTTTTTTCATAGCTTGAATCTGATGCGTATCATCATTTACATCACCAAATACAATAGCGTTAGTAGGGCAAGCTGATGAACAAGCCGTTTGAGCATCTTCATCTCTCACTCTTGTTCCTGCTTTTTTAGCATCCAATTTAATTTCTTGTATCTTTTGGATACACATAGAGCATTTTTCAATAACTCCTCTTGAACGAACAACAACATCAGGATTCAATACCATTTTACCATGGTCATCATTCATATTGAAATCAAACTTATCGTTATCAGAATATTGGAACCAGTTGAAACGTCTTACTTTATAAGGACAGTTATTTGCACAATATCTTGTACCCACACATCTGTTATAAGCCATGTGATTTTGCCCTTCAGCACCATGTGAAGTTGCTGCAACAGGGCAAACAGTTTCACAAGGAGCATGATTACAATGCTGACACATTACAGGTTGAAAAACTGTTTCAGGATTTCCTGAAGGCTCTTCCATTTCAGCATACATAGTAATAGCAGATATTTTTTCTTCTGCCGATAATTCTTTTGTCATTTCAGACGAGAAGTAACGATCAATACGCAACCAGTGCATATCTCTTGATTTTCTCACTTCTTCTTTCCCAACTACAGGAACATTGTTTTCAGCATGACAAGAAATTACACAAGCAGAACAACCAATACAAGAAGTTAAGTCAATTGACATATTCCAGAAGTGCCCAGTTGAATGATCAAATTCATCCCATAAACTTACCTCAGAAGCTAGCTTGTCACCATTATGTGTAGCATAAGTCACCTGATGATTTCCAGCATAAGGATCTTTGATAAAGTCCTCTAATGTAGTTTCTTTTACGATCTCTCTACCCATCATAGTATGATGCAATTGAGTAGCTGCAAATTCATATTCATCACCAACCACTTCAAGTGTAGCAATTCCATTTCCTAATGCAAAAGCATTAAATCCTATTCCATCACCACATTTCCCTGCAGCAGTTCTACCATAACCCACCGCCATAGCAATTGCACCAACTGCTTGACCAGGTTGAATCATAACTGGCACATTATTAAGTGTAGTTCCATTCACTGTAATATTTACCATATTACCGTTTAAGGCACCATTTGAAACATTCCAGTTTGTAATTCCTAAATCGCGAGCAGTAGCTGCCGACATAGCAATATAGTTATCCCAACACGCTCTTGAAAGAGGATCGGGTAATTCTTGTAGCCAAGGATTGTTGGATTGAGAACCATCTCCCATTGAGATTTTCTCCGTCATTTCAAACTCAATTCCATCCGCTTTTGCTAAATCAAAAGAAGGAACAGTAGCAGCAAATGAACTTACAGTTGCAGCAGCTTGGTTTTGTGTAAAGTATCCATCATGTACTGATTTATTCCAGTCAATAGATGAATATGTATTTTGTAAATAAGTATGGTAGTCTGATTTCCCCATCCAAGTCATTAAGTTTTCTTGGAATTGTCTTCCTTTAAACAAAGGAGAAATTGTAGGTTGCATTATAGTATATACTCCATTAGATGGATTTGCATCCCCCCAACTTTCTAAATAATGATTATCAGGAAAAGCATACATCATTTTTGCAGCCGACTCATTATTATAAAGTGAAGTAGCAACTGTTAATGCTACTTTTGCTAATCCTGCATTATATGCATCAGCATTTTGCAAAGTATAACTTGGGTTTACATTATAAGTTATAAGTGCAGCAATATTTCCTGCATTCATTTCCGCAACAAGTGCAGCAACCTCAGTATCATTTCCTTGCTTTAAGTAAGAAGGATTAGATAAAGACAAGGTGTTTTCGTAATTTCCTAATTTATTGTTAATCGCATTTACTAAAGTTTGCACCTCAGTATCATTACTATTACAAACAACAATTGATTTTCCTGCATTGTTAGCTAAGTCATGCGCCATTTTAGCAATCCTGCTATCAGCAGTACCACCATTTAATGCACTATATAAGTTAGATAATAAACCAGCCTGTTCAGATGGCTTAATTTGTATTCTATCATCCGCATTAGAACCTGAAAGGCTTAAAGCAGATTCTACTTGGTAATGTTTTGCCATTTTGCCATTCTTAGGGTTACGAGCAGTAACATATTGTTTAGCGTAATCAGCATTCAGCCAGTTTCCTAAAAAGTCAGCTCCAAAAGAAACGATAACGGCAGCTTTATCAAAATTATAAGTTGGCAATGCTCTTACTCCAAATGAAGCTTCATTAGCATCCAATATTCCACTATAAGAAACAGCATCCATTTGCACATGCGTTACATTACCATAAGCAGCAGAAAAATCAGCAATTAATTGTGTAGTAGAAGGGCTTATAATAGTAGAAGATAAAATAGCAATCTTACCACCATTGTTTTTTATCTCATTTAATTTTGCAATAATTTCAGCATCAGCAGTACTCCAATCCGTATCCACTCCACCTTTCATTGGATTTTTTAATCTCCCTGAATCATACAAAGACAGAACTGACGCTTGAATTCTTGCATTAGTTGCTGATTTGTTTGAATCAATTTTGATAGGACGACCCTCTCTAGTTTTTACTAAAATGGATGCGTAATCATGCCCATCATACATAGTAGTTGCATAATAATTAGCAACACCAGGAGTTACTTCTTCAGGCTTAATTACATAAGGAATAGCTTTGTTCACAGGAGTCTCGCAAGCTGCTAAAGTTGCTGCTGCTGTACTGAATCCTAAAAACTTTAAGAAATCTCTTCTTGATGTAGATGTAGATGAAATATCACTATCTCCTAAAAACTT
>JGI20156J14371_10003889_pt1 | contig 10952 bp, 5 predicted proteins | sample COG_06_FD_14371 | JGI IMG/M metagenome (IMG submission 14371) | reverse complement strand
GGAAAACGGCAAATGTGGTTTTGAATGAAGCTTTTGGCGAGCCAACAATCGCCGTTGATACGCATATTTTTCGCTTTGGCAATCGCACCGGCATGGCGCCTGGAAAAACCCCTGATGCGGTTGAAAAGGAACTGCTTAGCCGTGTGCCTGATCGCTGGAAAAAAGGCGCTCATCATTGGATGATCCTTCATGGGCGTTATGTCTGCAAGGCGCGCAAACCCAATTGTGCCGATTGTGTGATTGCCGATCTATGCCTTTTCAAAGCCAAGACTTTATAGGCCAGTATTTTGATTTGGCGCATTTGATCTGGTGTGGGGCACTATTTATGATCCAGCAACCAGCTTTTTATGATGCCGATCCATCGCCGCAAGGCATTTACCTTCATTAACTCTGCCGCCAATCACCGCGCTTCGCATATCCCAATCTTTAATGACCAATTGCGATGATCCTTGGCTTGCTGGATAGAAAAAGAAATCAACAACACATTTGGCAAAACGATATTGCCAGATTTCAATCGGACCTTCCTGCCGGATCATATTCGCAATGCCAAGATCGCGAAGTAATATGATTGATGCCGATCCGATCATCGCGTTGGGGCGAAATGGTGGCTGAACCGGCCTTGGCTGAACTGGCGTTGGCTGAACTGGCGTTGGCTGAACTGGCGTTGGCTGAACTGGTGGCGTTGCCGGAATGGCGGCGATTTCCGTGTCTTTGATGCTGTTATCGGTGCCCAAGCCAGCATCGGTGCCAGCCTCGTTATCGGCGGCTTTTGTGACGGTGCTGACGACAAGGTCAATGTCGGTTTGACCTTCAGGGGCGATGGTAATCGTGGGGGCTGCTTGGCTATTGACCGTTTTTTGCGTCACCGGTTGGCATGCCGCGACAAGCGCGGCAAACCCAAACAGATAAAAATATAAGTGACGCATATTTCGCACCGCGTTAGCAATATTAACGGCCTAGGGTCTAGCTGAAAAAGCTGGTCTTTGCACGAACTCTTTTGGGTTTTGATTGCCATTGGCCTTGTTCTTCGATCATGTCCGGCCTAATGTCGCGTCGCAGAATTTGGAATGAGGATGTGGTGATGCGGGTAAAATCTCTTGATGTGCTAGCGGTTGGCAATGCCATTGTTGATATTTTTGGGCAATGTGGTGATGATTTTTTGCAGGCGAACGGCATTGACAAAGGTGTGATGACGCTTCTTGATGAGGCTGGATCAGCAAGGCTTTACGCCGCGCTTGGCAAGATCGGTTCGCCGCAATTGATTTCGGGGGGATCGGCGGCCAATACGGCGGTAGGCGTTGCCGCCTTTGGCGGATCGGCAAATTTCATTGGCCGCGTTCATGATGATGATCTTGGCGCGGCGTTCAGGCATGATATCAAGGCAACCGGTGTCGGTTTTGATCAACCACCAGCCAGCAGCGGATCGCCAACCGCATCATCAATCATTCTTGTGACCCCCGATGCAGCACGATCAATGAATACGTTTCTTGGTGCCAGCCTCGAATTTGAAGCTGGCGATCTTGCGTTTGCTGATGCCGCATCGGCAAAAATAATCTATCTTGAAGGCTATCTTTTTGATGCGCCAAACGGCCCTGCCATTTTTGCCGAGGCGGCGCGTCTTGCCGAAAAGCATGATGTCAGGCTGGCGCTATCACTGTCGGATCCATGGTGCGCCGAACGGCACCGCGCGGCGCTATACAGCTTTATTGCCGATCATATCTCGATCTTGTTTGGGAATGAAGACGAGGTCGCCAGCCTAAATCAATCAAGCAGCCAAGATGCCATTGCTGCCTTGGCTAACACGATCGATGAGTTGGTGGTTACGCGCGGGCCAGCTGGTGCCTTTATTGGCGCAGGTGATGACCATCACGAAATCCCCGCCATGCCGCAAGGGCCTGTGATTGATACAACCGGTGCCGGTGATTTATTTGCCGCTGGCTATTTGTTTGGCCGCACGAATGGATTTGATCTTTTGCAGTCAGGCCGGCTTGCCAGTCTCGCCGCTGGTGAGGTTATTTCGCATATTGGTGCGCGGCCACAAACCGATTTAAAACAGCTTGCGGCCAGTTTCTAGCGGCCTGTTCTTGCTCCCGCGCTAGCGAATGGCATCATGCGCGGCAAGCACGGCGGTTTGCACGATATCGCTAACCGATGCGCCCATCTGCACAATCTGGAACGGATGCGCACCACCAATCATAATTGGCCCAATCACCGAAACATTGCCCAGCTGATGCACCAATTTGAAAGAAATATTGGCTGAATGAAGCCCGGGCATCACCAGAATATTTGCCGGCCCAGTCAGGTTACAGAACGGATAGCGCGACTTCATCAAATCATAATCAAGCGCGATATCTCCGGTCATTTCACCGTCAAATTCAAACCCAACATCACGGCTTTGCAAAATTTCAACCGCGCGGCGCGCCTCGACACTAGTGCGTGATTCTGGATTGCCAAAATTGGTGAATGACAAAATGGCAACACGCGGCGTATGGCCCATTTGACGCGCCTTGGCGGCCAAGGCAACGGCAATATCAGCCATTTCTTCAGCATCGGGACGTTCGGTCACGGCAATATCACCAACAAAGACCGTCCGGCCTCTGGAAATAATCATCGAGGTGGTCATGAATTTGCTGCCTTCGGCAACATCAATGACCCGGCGGATGTGCGCTAGGCTTGGCTGAAAAGCACGGGTTACCCCGGTCACAAGCGCATCGGCATGCCCACAACTAACCATACAGGCCGCAAAGACATTGCGGTCAAGATTCACCATGCGCTGGCAATCGCGGTAAAGCGATCCGCGACGTTGAAGCTTGCTATAAAGCAGATCGGTATATTCGGTTAGATGTTCGGATATCTTGGCATTGGTGATTGGTAAATCTTCGGCACCATCAAGACCAAGACGCTGGATCGTTTCCTTGACCCGATGTTCGCGGCCAAGAAGAATCGGATAGCCATAACCGGCATTGCGGAATGCCAGCGCGGCACGGATCACCCGTTCTTCTTCGCCCTCGGCAAAGACGATGCGCTTTTTATTGGCACTAACGCGTTCAAAAATAGATTGCAAGGCACCTGCGGTTGGATCAAGACGCGCCGATAATGACCGGCGATATTCATCAAGATCATCAATTGGCCGGCGGGCAACACCATCATTCATTGCCGCTTCGGCAACAGCTGACGATACAGCCACAATTAGGCGCGGATCAAAAGGTGTCGGGATGATGTAATCTTCACTATAGGTAAGCGATTGGCCGCCATATGCATCAGCCACCGCATCTGGCACATCTTCACGCGCCAGCATCGCCAACGCATTTGCCGCTGCGATTTTCATGTTTTCGGTAATTTTGCTGGCGCGAACATCAAGCGCACCACGGAAAATATAAGGAAAGCCAAGAACGTTATTCACCTGATTTGGAAAATCTGACCGTCCGGTTGCGATAACCGCATCAGGGCGCACTTCTTTGGCCTCGGCTGGCCAGATTTCTGGAACTGGATTGGCCATTGCAAAGATAATCGGCCGTGGTGCCATTTTTTCAACCATGCTTTTGGTCAAGGCACCGCCTGATGACAGGCCAAGGAAAACATCCGCCCCGACAAGCGCATCTTCAAGGCTGCGGGCATCGGTATCAGCTGCATGCGCTGATTTCCATTGATTCATCGACCCTTCGCGGCCTTTGTAAATCGGGCCAGAGCGGTCACAGATGATGATGTTATCGGCTGGAATCCCCATGATTTTCAGCAATTCAACACAGGCAATCGAGGCAGCGCCTGCGCCATTGCCAACAATCTTGACGCTTTTCATGTCACGACCGGTCAGGTGAAACGCATTGATCAGGCCTGCAGCGACAATAATCGCGGTGCCATGCTGATCATCATGGAAAACGGGAATATCTAGCTTGTCACGAAGCTGCTGTTCAATCACAAAACATTCGGGCGCCTTGATATCTTCAAGATTGATCCCGCCAAAGGTTGGCGTCATCAGCTCGACTGCGCTGACAAAAGCATCAGTGTCGGTTGTGTTTAATTCCAGATCAATACCGTCAATATCGGCAAATTTCTTAAATAGAACAGCCTTGCCTTCCATGACGGGTTTGGCCGCAGCCGCACCGATATCACCAAGACCAAGAACCGCGGTGCCGTTCGAGATAACGGCAATCTGATTACCCTTATTGGTGTAATCATAAGCCGTATTGATATCAGCAGCGATTTCAAGACATGGCGCGGCCACACCTGGCGAATAGGCAAGCGATAAATCATGCTGACTTGTCAGCGGCTTGGTCGCGGCAATTTGGAATTTTCCGGGGCGGCCATTGGCGTGAAATGCAAGGGCTTCGGCATCAAGGAGTTTATCTTTATCTGTCATGTCTCAAATACTTTATCATGGCTTTCAAAAACGGCAATGTGGGTTAAGATTTCAGTCTGTTATAAACCAACACAAGAATAATTATCTATAACTTCCGACTTGAACCGGTTCGATCTTGTTCTAAAGATCAAGTTGGGGCAATGTCAAAATGCTATGACATCTCAATCTTCTAAAGCAAATGCGCCAAAGGTGAAAGCGCCGACCCCAATGATGGCGCAATATTTGCGCGTCAAGGAATCGCATCCTGATTCTTTGCTTTTTTACCGAATGGGCGATTTCTATGAGATGTTTTTTGACGATGCCGAAATCGCCGCCAAACAGCTTGGCATTGCGCTAACAAAACGCGGCAGCAAAGATGGGCTTGATGTGCCAATGTGCGGCGTTCCGGTTCATTCGGTTGATGGTTATCTTGTAAAATTGATTCGTGCTGGTCATCGGGTGGCGATTTGTGAGCAAACCGAAGATCCGCAAGAGCACAAACAGCGTGGCGGCAAAGGCCCGCTAAAACGTGACGTGGTGCGGGTGCTGACCCCCGGCACCCTGACCGAAGATGAATTGCTGCCTGCGCGGGCGCACAATTATCTTGTTGCGCTTGGCCGGGCAGAAACCCGGCTGGCTTTGGCATGGGCTGATATGTCGACAGGTGATTTTCTAGTTCAAGAAATGGCTAATGATGGTCTTGAAACCTTGCTTGCGCGTCTTGATCCAGCTGAACTGATCTATCCACAAGGGTTTGATCTTCCCGACTGGTTTCAGGCCAGTCAAATCTGTGCCACCGAACAGGCGGCATCTTTATTTGATTCGACGCGCGCCAGACAGGCACTTGAACGATTTTATCACGTTGCAAGTCTGGATGGCATGGGGCATTTCAGCCGTGCCATGCTGTCGGCCGGTGGGGCGCTTCTTGGCTATCTTGAGGCAACACAGGTTGGCAATATGCCGCGGCTTTTGCCACTGACCGCGGTCAGTGACGCTGGCTTTATGGAAATTGATCCGGCAACAAGGCGGTCTTTGGAATTATCGCGCACTTTGACTGGCGAACGACGCGGCAGCCTGCTTCATGCGGTTGATCGCACCTTGACCGCGGCTGGCGGGCGGCTTCTTGGCGAACGGCTTGCCGCGCCGCTATTTGATGTTGCGGCGATCGAGTCACGACTTGATTTGGTGAGCTGGTTTCTGGCCGAGACGGGTTGTGGTGATAAGGTGCGATCCCAGCTTCGGATTCTGCCCGATATTGAGCGGGCTTTGTCACGCTTATCGCTTGGTCATGGTGGCCCGCGTGATTTGGCGAATATTGCCAATGGTCTTGATAGTGCTGGCGAGATCGTCGCCCAGATAAAGGCGGTTACGGCAAAGGGTATTGGTGGACTTGCCCTGCCTGATGGCTTGCCGGATTGCCTTGATATGATGTTGTGTCCACGCGGGCTAAGCGATGAATTGACACCTGCGCTGGCAGATGAATTACCGCTTCTGGCGCGTGATGGCGGCTTTATCCGTCAAGGCTATGATCTTGCGCTTGATGATTTGCGCGGGCTTCGTGATGAAAGCCGCCGGTTAATTGTCACCTTGCAAAGCCGCTATGCTGATGAAACCGGAATCGCCTCACTAAAGATCAAACATAATAATGTTCTTGGCTATCATATTGACGTGCGCAGCAATCATGCTGGCAAATTGATGGATCATGAAATCTTTATCCATCGGCAAACCACCGCGCAGGCGGTGCGGTTTACCACAACCGAGCTGGCGCAAATGGAACGCGATATNGCCAGCGCGGCCGATCGTGCGCTTGCGCTTGAATTGGAAATATTTGACCGGTTGCGGTCATTGGTTTTGCAGGTGGCACATGATCTTGGTAATGCGGCGCGTGCGCTTGCCGAAATTGATGTTGCGACAGCCGCAGCGCAGCTGGCGACAGCGAATCATTATTGCCGCCCGCAGTTGGTTGCCGAACCGGTATTTAACATTACCAAGGGCCGCCATCCAGTGATCGAGCTGGTGCTTGATTCGCAAACTCCCTTTATTGCCAATGACTGCAATCTGGATAATGGGCGGTTATGGCTTTTGACTGGCCCTAACATGGCTGGAAAATCCACCTTTTTGCGACAGAATGCACATATTGCAATTATGGCGCAGGCAGGGCTTTATGTTCCTGCTGAAAAGGCAGTTATTGGGCTTGTTGATCGTTTGTTCAGCCGTGTTGGCGCGGCCGACGATCTGGCGCGTGGCCGTTCGACTTTCATGGTTGAGATGCTTGAAACTGCGGCCATTTTGAATCGCGCTACCAATCGATCATTGGTTATTCTTGATGAAATTGGTCGTGGCACGGCCACTTATGACGGTTTGGCGATTGCTTGGTCGACGCTTGAATATCTGCATCACGCCAGCATTTGCCGAACGCTGTTTGCAACGCATTATCATGAATTGACGCATCTTCAAAAAATCCTTGATCAGCTTCGTTGCCATGCAATGCAGGTTCGTGAATGGCAGGGATCAATTGTGTTTTTGCATCAGGTTGTTGNCGGTTCGGCGGATCGGTCTTATGGCGTTCATGTGGCTCGGCTTGCCGGATTGCCAACCGCGGTTCTTGGCCGTGCCGAAACCATTTTAGGCGAACTTGAAACCGGCCAGCATGGCGCGGTTGATGCAGGTATGATGGCCGATAATCTGCCGCTGTTTGATTATCAAAGCAAAGCGCTGGAAACGCCAGTGACGCTGGATAGAATTGGCGCCGCGCTCGATGAAATGCAGCCCGATAGCCTTACTCCGCGTGAGGCGTTGGATATGCTTTACCGGCTCAAGGCATTGCGCCATGACCAAACTTCGCCGTCGCCGCGATCAGGTGATAAAAAATGACCAAAATTACAGATCAAGCATCGTCAAAATCGCAATCGGCTAAATCCAGTCCAGCCACTATGTCAGCCATTATGACCGATAGCATTGCATGGCATCGTTGGCTATTGCCGTTGCAAGGTGCAATGGCTGTCAATCAGCCACCGCTTGACCGGCAGGCGATCGAGGCCGAACTTGATTCATATGCCGCTGGCAAAACACCGGTAAATCGTACCAAGCTGTTAAGCTGTTTGCGAACCCATCTTGATCAGGCAAAAGCCAAGCTTCGCGAGTCGTTTTACCACAGCAATGATGGCGCTGTTTATGTTGGCATGCATGCTTGGGCCATTGATATTTTGCTGCAAAGCCTTTACGCGCAAACGCAAAAACAATGCGCTGGAGGTGATGAGCTGGCGCTGATTGCCGTTGGCGGTTACGGGCGTGGTGAAATGGCACCATTTTCCGATATTGATATCATGTTTCTGATGCCGAAAAAGGCAACAGAAACCCATACGGAATTTATCGAATTCATGCTCTATATTTTATGGGATCTTGGCTTGAAAATTGGTCATTCAACCCGCAGCATTGCCGAGTCAATTGATGCGGCAAATGACGATCAGACAGTGTTGACAAGCCTTCTTGAAATGCGTCATGTGGCTGGTGATGATTCGATGTGGGTGAGATTGAATCGGGCGGTTCAGCGTAAAATTGCCAAACAGAAACCGCTTGCCTATGTTGAAGAAAAGCTCGGGGAGCGTGACCTTCGCCATAAACGATTTGGCGATACGCGCTATGTTGTTGAACCGAACGTCAAAGATGGTAAAGGTGGGCTTCGTGATCTTCACAGCCTGTTCTGGATTGCCAAATATGCCTATCGTGCCAAAAGCATTATCGACATTGTCAAAAAGGGTATTCTTCGTGATGGCGAGGCGCGGAAATTTGCCTTGGCGCAGCGGTTTTTATGGACGGTTCGCTGCCATCTTCACTTTCATGCCAACCGACCCGAAGAACGGTTGGATTTCGAAGCGCAAATGATCATTGCACCGCGTCTTGGCTTTGCTGATCGGGGCGGCCTTCGTGGCGTTGAACGCTTTATGAAACGCTATTATCTGGCCGCGCGGAATGTTGGCAATTTGACGCGTATTTTCTGCGCGGCGATGGAAACTGATTTCCGCAAAAGTCTGATCAATTGGCGGCCTGATTTTCTGCGTACCCATGAGCTTGATCCGTTTCATATTGAAAGCGGGCGTGTCCAGCTTGTTGATGACGCCTTGTTCCGTGATGCGCCGGTTCGGCTAATTGAATTATTTGCCATTGCGCAAAAACATGACGCTGATGTTCATCCAAGCACGCTTCAACGCGTTACCCGAGCGTTATCGGCACTTGATTCAAAAACGCGTGATGATGCGCAGGCGAACCAATTATTTCTGGATATTCTGACATCGCGCAAAAACCCTGAACGGGTGCTTCGTCTGATGAATGAAAGTGGCGTGTTTGGTCGTTTCTTGCCCGATTTCGACCGGATCGTCGCGATGATGCAATTTGATATGTATCATAGCTATACAGTTGACGAACATACCTTGAAGGCGATTGGTATTCTTCATGGGATTGAGACCGGTGCGCTGCGCCAAGCTGCGCCAGTTGCGACGGAGGTAATGCCGGAAATTGGATCGCGGCGCGCGCTTTATGTTGCCATGCTTCTTCATGATATTGCCAAAGGGCGTGGCGGTGATCATTCAGTTTTGGGCGCCGAGGTGGCATTGGCGGTTTGCCCACGTATGGGGCTAAGCCATGAAGAAACCGAAACCGTTAGCTGGCTGATCCTGCATCATTTGCTGATGAGCAAAATTGCGTTTCGCTATGATCTGAATGATCCGCAAACGATCGAGGATTTTGCCAGTATTGTGCAATCACCTGAGCGGTTGAAACTGCTTTTGGTTTTGACCGTTGCCGATATTCGGGCGGTTGGGCCAAATATCTGGAATGGCTGGAAAGCGGCGTTGATGCGCGACCTTTATTATCGCTGCGATGCCGTTTTGCGCGGTGCCGATCCGGCGGTCATCGCGCTTGGCAATGCCGAAGAGGCGCGTCACGAGGCGGCGGCGAAACTAACCGATTGGGACGCGGCGCGGTTTGCTGCGCATGCGGCGAATATGCCGCTGACCTATTGGACAGGATTTGATTGCGAAAGTCAGGTTCGTCATGCGCGGCTTTGTGATGAATTTGCCAATCAGGATGCGCTGTTGTTGATTGATTTCAAGCCTGATCCGGCGCGGCGCATAACCGAATTGACGATTCTTACCATTGATGATCCGGGGCTGTTTGCGCGGATTGCCGGTGCGGTGGCAGCGGCGGGTGCGAATATCGTCGGCGCGCGCATTACGACCTGTCATGATGGCACGGTTCTTGATGTTTTCTTTTTGCAGGATATGAAGAATCAGGCGATTGAAGATCAAAATGAACTGGCGCGAATTCGCACAACGCTTGAACGGTCGCTAATAGGGTCATTGAAACTTGAAAAGGCGCTTTTGGCGCGCTGGCAGCAAACCCCGCTTCGGGTGCGGCAAATGCCGGTTCCATCGCGCGTTCTTTTATCGAACAAAATCAGCAATACCCATAGCGTGATTGAAGTTAATGGGCGTGATTTTCCGGGCTTGCTTCATAAAATCACTCTTTGCCTTGCCGGTCTTGGATTGCAAATCCAGACGGCCACCGTGTCGACCTATGGCGAGCGCGTTGTCGATGTGTTTTATGTGAAAGATATTTTTGGTTTGCAAATTCAAAGTGAAACGCGCCAACAAACCATCCGCAACCGGCTGTTGGCAGTTTTTGATGATGCCTATGAGGAAGCGGTATGACCGATCAACCAAATGCATCAAATCCCACAAACCCCTCCTCGCTTGGCCGTGCTTTTCAACAGATTGGTAGCCTAACAGCAATTAGCCGTATTGTTGGCTTCATGCGGGATATTGCCTTTGCCAGTTTTCTGGGTGCAGGGCCAGCCGCCGATGCCTTTTTGGTGGCATTGAAATTGCCAAATATGTTTCGCCGCCTTAGCGCCGAAGGCGCGATGACCAATGCCCTTCTTCCCAGCTTTGCCAAAATACGCGAAACAGACGGGCGTGATGCAGCGCTTCGGCTTGCATCTGAAGCGCAGATTTTTCTGATCATTGTGCTTTTTGCGATTGTTGTGCTTGCCGAAATTTTCATGCCTGAAGTCATTGCGCTTCTTGCCCCGGGCTTTACCGCGACGCCTGATCGTCTGGCTGCAGCGGTTGATCTGGCGCGTGTGACGATGCCCTATCTGCCGATGATTTCCGTGGTTGCGCTTTGGGGGGCAATTGCTAATGCGCATGACCGGTTTATGGCCGCCGCCGCCGCGCCAATTTTGGCGAATCTCTGTTTTATCTCTGGGGCGATTTCGATCCCGATTTTGGCCGCGGATTTGGGCATGTTCAAAGCGCTGCCAATTGCCATTGGCCTTTTGGTTGCTGGGTTTTGCCAATTGCTATTTTTATTCTTTGTTCTGCGCCGCCTGTCGGCAGTGCCAAAACTGCAATGGCCGCGCCTATCGAATGCGGGCAAACATATGTGGCGCAAATTCCTGCCAGCGGCGCTTGGTGCTGGCGGTATGCAGCTTAATCTTCTGGTCGATTTAATTTTGGCATCGATGCTGCCGGTTGGTGCGATTTCATGGCTCTATTATGCTGATCGTGTGGCGCAATTGCCGCTTGGTATTGTTGGCATTGCACTTGGTACGGCA
>JGI20156J14371_10003887_pt1 | contig 10953 bp, 10 predicted proteins | sample COG_06_FD_14371 | JGI IMG/M metagenome (IMG submission 14371) | reverse complement strand
AGCAGTGGATGTTTACCCTGAAGAACCTAGGGCTAATGGTGATTATTATACAGATTTAAAAGGCTTAAACAATGTTATATTAACTCCACATGTTGGTGGTAGTACAGAGGAAGCTCAACGGGATATTGCTGATTTTGTCCCGGGCAAGATCATGGCTTACATCAACTCAGGAAATACTGTAGATGCGGTAAACTTTCCTAATATTAGATTACCTAGACAAACAAAAGCCCATCGATTTTTACATATTCATAAGAATGTGCCAGGAGTAATGGCAAATATTAACAGGGTTTTAGCTGAGTTTGAGTTAAATATTACAGGTCAGTTTTTATCTACAGATGCAAAAGTTGGTTATGTAATTACAGACATAGACAAAGAATACAATAAGAAAGTAATAAAAGCTCTAAAAGACGTTGAAGGGACTATAAAGTTTCGGGTATTGTATTGATCCAATTTATCAAAAAATTTATAAAAATTATTTTCTAAAAAATGATTGTTCTATCTTTGAGAGCAATCGTTTTTTTATTTAATGACTTACCAAAATTCACTAGACTACGCAAAACAATTAGATCAAGAAGATCCAATCTCTTACCTTAGAAATGAATTTCATATTCCTAAAGATAAACATGGAAAAGAATGGCTTTATTTTACTGGGAATTCTTTAGGATTACAGCCAAAAATTACTTCTAAGTATATTGATCAGGAGCTCGATGATTGGGCAAATTTTGGGGTAGAAGGGCATTTTGAAGCTAAAAACCCATGGTTGTCATATCATGAGCTTTTAACCGATAAAATGGCAAAAATTGTTGGAGCTAAACCCATTGAAGTAGTTGTTATGAATACATTAACAACGAATCTTCATTTATTGATGGTGTCTTTTTATCAGCCTTCAAAAACCAAGTATAAAATAATTATTGAAAGTGACGCATTTCCATCAGATAGATATGCTGTTCAGTCGCAATTGTCTTTTCATGGATTTGATCCAGACGAAGCGCTTATAGAATGGAAACCAAAAGAAGGAAAAGAATTACTTGAATTAGAGGATTTGAAATCCATACTTGATTCGCAGGGTGATGATGTAGCTTTGTTGTTAATTGGAGGAGTTAATTATTACACAGGGCAATATTTGGATATCAAAAAAATTGCTGAATTAGGGCATGCAAAAAAATGTATGGTAGGGATAGATTTAGCTCACGGAGTGGGAAATATTCAACCCAATCTCCATGATAGTGGTGTAGATTTTGCAGCTTGGTGTACCTATAAGTATTTAAATTCTGGGCCTGGAAGTTTGTCAGGATTATTTGTTCATGAAAAACATGCACAAAGAAAAGATTTACCAAGATTTGCAGGTTGGTGGAATCACAATAAAGAAACACGGTTTAATATGCGGCAACCTTTTGATGTGATGAGTGGTGCAGAGGGTTGGCAATTAAGTAATCCTCCTATTTTATCAATGGCAGCCATTAAAGCATCCTTAGATATTTTTGATAAAGTAGGGATGAGTGCATTGCTCAACAAATCAAAAAAATTAACAGGTTTCTTTGAGTATCTTATTCATGAAATAGCTTCAGATACCATCAAGATAATTACACCCACTCATCCAAATGAAAGAGGCTGTCAGTTGTCTTTGCAAGTTAAAAACGCAGATAAAAATCTTCATAAAAAACTAACAGAGAATAACATCATAACAGATTGGCGTGAACCCGATGTTATTAGATGTGCACCGGTACCAATGTATACAAGTTTTGAAGATGTGTATTGTATGGTAAAAACCTTAGAAAGTCTATTGTAGATGAATAAAAAAGAGAAAATACTTATTGTTGGAGCTGGTTTATGCGGTTCTTTACTGGCACTGAGAATGGCTCAAAGAGGCTATCAAGTGGTAGTTTATGAGCGTAGGTCAGATTTACGAGAATCTGATATTTCAGCAGGGAGATCGATTAATTTATCACTGTCTGATCGAGGCCTTAAAGCACTTCGTATGGCAGGTGTTGAGGATAAAGCTAAAGAATTATGTATTCCAATGAAAGGTCGTTTGATGCACGACGCTAAGTCTAATACATTTGAGTCAAATTATTCAGGTAGACCGGGGGAATGTATCAATTCTATCTCGAGAGGTAACTTAAACAGTTTATTACTTTCTGAGGCTGAGAAGCATCAAAACGTAACCATAGTTTTTAACACAAAATGCTTACATATAGACATAGAGGCTAAAATAGCAACTTTTGAATCACAAACTTCTAAACAACAATTTAAAGAGGAAGCTACTGTTATTTTTGGGACAGATGGGGCAGGCTCCTCTTTACGAAAAAGCTATGAAAAACAATTTCCAGAATTTGACGTAACTCAAGATTTTTTATCACATGGTTATAAAGAACTTGAAATCCCTGCAGACAAAAATGGGAATCACATCATAAGTAAAGAACATCTTCATATTTGGCCTCGAGGAGATTACATGCTCATTGCACTTCCAAATATGGATGGAAGTTTTACGGTTACCTTATTTTTAAGTTACTCTGAAGGTGAATATAATTTTGACAATCTTGTTTCTGAAAAAAAAATCACAGAATTTTTTGAAAAAGATTTTCCAGATACCTTATCATTAATTCCAGACATAGTAAAAGAATTTGAAAATAATCCAACGGGGAAATTAGGAACTGTTAAATGCTATCCATGGGCATACAAAGGAAATACCTTATTACTTGGAGATTCCTGCCACGCTATCGTCCCTTTTTATGGGCAAGGAATGAATGCTTCTTTTGAAGATGTATATGTTTTGGATCGTGTGTTACATCAATTTGAGGGTGACTGGTCAAGAGTGTTTTCAGAGTTTCAAAAACAAAGAAAAACGGATACAGATGCTATTGCTGATTTAGCCATTGATAATTATTTTGAAATGCGTGATCATGTAGCTAATCCATTATTTAAGGAAAAAAGAATTGTTGAAATGAACTTAGAAAAGTTTTTTCCAACCCAATATTTTTCCAAATATTCTTTGGTTACTTTCAATGAAGATATTGGATATCATGATGCCATGACCAAAGGAAGAGCACAGGATAAAGTTTTACTTAAAATGATGGAAAATTCTTTATATACCTCCTCTTCACAACACTCTAAAGAGCGAATGCATCAAATATTACGTAAAGTACAAGAAGAAACAAATAAGCTTCTAGAATAGCTTAAATTAAAGTCAAATACATCCTTAACTGAATTGTAAATGAACTTATGTATATTTATGCTTTAGCTGGTGTAATTTTTATCTACTAGAAATGAAGTCGTACAATAATTTGATAGCATTAAAAAATGAATACTAAAGTGTCACCAAGAGGAGCCTACCCTCATGTAAAAGTTGTAGGAGATTTTATTTTTGTTTCAGGGACTAGTTCTCGAAGAGCAGATAATAGTATAGCTGGAGTTGCCATTATAGACGAAATGGGAACCAAAGAATTAAATATAGAGGAACAAACAAGAGAAGTTTTAAGAAATATTGATAAAAACCTTCAGACTGTTGGTGCTAGCTTAAAAGATGTGGTTGATGTTTCCTCCTTTCTTGTTTCTATGAATGATTTCGCTGGATATAATAAAGCTTATGGCGAATTTTTTGAAAAGGAGACTGGCCCAACAAGAACTACAGTAGCCGTTCATCAATTACCGCATCCAGACTTAGTTGTAGAAATAAAAGTTACAGCGTATAAAAAAGTAAATAGTGATTTATGAAAAAACCGTTTGTATTAATTATTTTTTTTCTGACAACTACCATTCTTGCTCAAGAAAATTGGAATCAACTCATCGATGGTAAACTAAACTCGGTAATCGCTAGACATCGAACTTTTGTAAGTATTCCTAACCTGCCTTCAGACATTCAAAAAATGTATGAGAATGTGAGTTGGGTGAAACAACAATATAGTAAAGTTGGTTTTAAATTAAAAACTTTAGAATCTTCAACATTACCCGTTTTATTTGCTGAACGAATTGTCAATCCAACGTTTAAAACAATTTTATTTTATTTTCATCTAGATGGTCAGGGTGTAAATCCAAAAAGCTGGAATCAAGAAGATCCGTTTACTCCTGTATTAAAAGAACAAAATGAAAAAGGAGATTGGAATGAAATTTCATGGGCCAATATAGATGAAAAAATAAATGATGATTGGCGAATTTTTGGTAGAGCAGCGGCAGATGACAAGGCACCTATTTTAATGTTTCTATCTGCATTAGAAATATTACAATCTTCAAAGCAAACACCAAAGTTTAATATCAAAATTATTTTTGATTTAGAGGAGGAATATGGGTCTAACGGCTTCCTATCGACACTTCAAGAATACAAGAAGAATTATAAAGCAGATTACATGATTATTATGGATGGTCCTGCTCATAATTCTAATCAACCCACATTAACTTTTGGTTGTAGGGGTATTGCCAGTTGTAGCATTACCACGTATGGTTCAAAATTACCCCAACATAGTGGTCACTATGGAAATTATGTTGCTAATCCAGTATTTAGACTTTCTAGATTGTTAACTTCCATGAAGTCAGCAAATGGAAAAGTACTAATAGACGATTATTATAAAGGGATAAGCATTTCAGAGGAGGTGTCAAATATTTTAAAATCTGTACCCGATAAAAAAGAAGCAATAAACAATGCTTTGATGATTTTCAAAGAAGAAAGTGTTGGTGGAAATTATCAAGAGTCTCTTCAATATCCATCATTAAATATTCGACAAATTGAAACATCATGGAAGGGAAAAGAATTAAAAACAATTATACCTGAGTATGCAACAGCTCATATAGATGTTCGTTTGGTTGAGGAGACAGACGGTAAAATTCAGTTAGAAAAAATTAAAAAACATATCAAAGCTGAAGGCTACTTAGTGTTGGATAGAGCACCTACAAATAAGGAGCGATTGTCTTATGCTAAAATAGCAACTTTTAAAGGGGATTCAGGGGTGAATGCTTTTAGAACAGCATTGAATGATCCTTTTGGAGAAAAACTCAGAAGTTCATTAACGAAAACTTTTGGGAAAGCACCAGTAAGTATTAGAACAATGGGAGGTACAGTACCCATTATACCAGCTATTAATGAATTAGCGATACCTGCGATCATTGTTCCAATGGTAAATATGGATAACAATCAACACAATCCTAATGAAAACATACGAATTGGAAATATTAGACAAGGAATTAAAATTTGCCTTTCTCTACTAAACACCAGTTTTAACGAGTAGCTTTTTTTAGCTACATAACTAATATGATATTATGTTTTATTTAGTTGGATATAGAAATTAGCATGAAAATTAAAAATTACATCAATGGAGAGTATGTAAATCCTATTTCAAATAATTGGATTGAAAATTATAATCCATCAATAGGAGAAGTGTATGGACAACTTCCAGACTCTAATAGTCAAGATGTAGAAATCGCATATAAAGCAGCAGAAACTGCCTTTCAAAGTTGGTCTGAGACCACTTTAGATGAAAGATCACAAATACTTTCTAAAATCGCGAAGCTTATTATTGAAAAATTACCTGAACTGGCACTGGCAGAGGCAAAAGATAATGGAAAGCCTATTCATGTAGCAAAATCAATTGATATTCCTAGAGCATCTGCTAATTTTCAGTTTTTTGCCAATGCTATTACTCAGTTTGCTTCAGAGGCTCATGAAAGTGTTGGTCAAAATGCAATAAATTTTACACTCAGACAACCTATTGGAGTAGTGGGATGCATTTCGCCATGGAATTTACCCTTGTATTTATTTACATGGAAAATTGCACCAGCAATTGCAGCAGGAAACTGTGTTGTAGCAAAGCCAAGTGAAATTACTCCAATGACCGCTTATCTACTAGGGGAAATACTTACAGAAGCAGGGCTTCCAAAAGGCGTTTTAAATATTATTCATGGCTTAGGCACAACAACTGGTCAAGCTATTGTAGAACACCCAAATATTAAAGCAATTTCATTTACAGGAGGAACAAAAACAGGGGTGCATATTGCTAAAGTTGCAGCGCCAATGTTCAAAAAATTATCTCTAGAGCTTGGAGGAAAAAACCCAGCTATTATTTTTTCAGATTGTGATTATAATGAGATGTTACAGACAACAGTTAGATCTTCATTTGCCAACCAGGGTCAAATTTGTTTGTGTGGAAGTAGAATTTTTGTTGAGGCATCAATTTATCAAAAATTTAAAACAGATTTTATAGCAGCTGTATGTAAATTAAAAGTTGGATCTCCTTTTAATAACAATACAGATATAGGTGCTTTGGTTTCAAAAACACATTTAAATAAAGTGAAATCCTATGTAGACAATGCAGAGCAATATGGTGGTAAAGTGGTTTTTGGAGGAAATTTAGTAGCTGTTGAAAGTTCAGAAAACGGATATTATTTAGAGCCAACAATTATAGAGGTAAATGATAATTCTTGTATTCTAAATCAAGAAGAAATATTTGGTCCNGTGGTAACTATCATGCCTTTTAACGAAGAAAGTGAAGTCTTAGCCATGGCGAATGATGTTTCTTATGGATTGTCTGCAACTTTATGGACAAACGATTTAAAAAGAACCATGAGAGTATCTAAACAACTAGATGCAGGAATTGTTTGGGTAAATACGTGGTTATTACGTGATTTAAGAACGCCGTTTGGAGGGATGAAAAATTCTGGCGTTGGTAGAGAAGGTGGTTTGGAGGCGTTACGCTTTTTTACAGAACCCAAAAATATCTGTATTAAATACAATTAATAAATAATTTATACGCAAAGAATAGAAATGGAATTAGGATTACAAAATAAAAATGCACTTGTGTGTGGGAGTACCCAAGGCATTGGAAGAGCGACTGCAATTTCTTTGGCAAAAGAAGGCGCAAATATAACCTTAATGGCTAGAAATGAAAAAGCCTTAAAAGAGGTTTTAAATGATCTTCCCCAGAACGGAAAACAACATCATGGATATTTAGTGGCCGATTTTTCTGATCTTGATCAAATAAAGAATATAATTTCAACTAATAACAGCTTCCATATTTTGATTAACAATACGGGTGGCCCAAAAAGTGGTGCAATTATAGATGCTAGTGTTGAGGAGTTCACGGCGGCATTTCAAATGCATGTATTAGTCAATCAAATTTTATCACAAGCTGTTGTTCCATTTATGAAAAAAGAATGTTTTGGAAGAATTATCAATATTATTTCAACCTCTGTTAAAGAGCCAATTCCGGGTTTAGGTGTAAGTAATACGATAAGAAATGCAGTGGCTAATTGGTCAAAAACAATGGCAGCTGAACTTGCAGAATTTGGAATAACCATGAATAACGTATTACCAGGTTTTACAGATACGGCGCGCTTAGATCAAATTATTAAAATAAAAGCAACTGCTGCCAATACTTCAGTAGAGAAAATGTCTGAAATTATGAAAAATTATGTGCCAGCAAAACGATTTGCGAAGCCTGAGGAAACTGCTGCTGCAGTAGTGTTTTTAGCTAGTAATTCTGCTAGTTATATTACAGGAGTTAATCTTCCTGTAGATGGCGGAAGAACAAAATCATTATAAAGTAGGAGGCAAAATAAATTCTAAACGATTAAGAGTTATAAAAAATAGCATATATTGAAACAAATTCATCATCATAAAACTCATGGAAATAAAAAGACCTTTTAATTTACAAAAATGGATTGATGACAATAGACATTTATTAAAACCACCTGTAGGTAATAAAAACCTATATGTAGAGTCAGGGGATTATATAGTAATGATTGTTGCTGGTCCAAACGCTAGAAAAGATTATCATTATAATGAAACAGAAGAGCTATTTTATCAGATAGAGGGTGAGATACTTGTGAAAACTCAACAAAATGGAAAGCTCGTTGAAATTCCAATAAAAGCTGGAGAGATGTTTCTNTTACCAGCAAAAATACCACACTCACCAATAAGATCTGAGGGTTCAATAGGTTTAGTAATTGAAAGAAAAAGAACTCAAGAACAAAAAGATGGTTTATTATGGTTTTCAGACACCGCAAATGAGTTATTATATGAGGAGTATTTTAAGTTAACTAATATTGAAAAAGATTTTCTTCCAGTTTTTAAAAGGTTTTATTCTGATGAAAAATTAAGAACTTGTCCTAAAACAGGTGAAATTATGGAGGTTGACAAAAGATTTTATGATCAATAATATATCTTAATGAAACGCAAACTTAGAATTAACGGACACTCACATTTACTTCCTTATCCGGAGCAGATTCCTTCATTTATGAAAGAAAAGGAAATTTTCTGGGTAGATGATGAACGGAAGCATATGCTCCAAAAAGGATGGAAGCGTCCGGTAACAGATTCTAGTTTTTTTCTTGATGAGAAATTATTGTGGATGGAAAAAAATAAAATAGATCATGCAGTAGTTTTAAACCTTTCCCAGCTTTATGGTAACGGATTACGTTTGGAGGAAATGAAAAAAGCACTTCGTTTTCAAAATGATTTTAATGCTAAAGTACAACAAGATTACCCTTCAAAATTCACTTCTGGTTTTGTGGTTCATCCAGGTTTTATTCAAGGTGCTTTATGGGAAATAGAACGCTGTGTAGAGGAATTAAATTTGAAAGTTTTGTGTTTGCCAACGCACTTCATGGATTCTATAGGGCAGTGGAAATGTGTTTTTGATAAAGAGAATGATCCAATTTTTGAATTGGCAGATAAGTATAAATTAGCTATTGAAATTCATCCTTATGACGGTGATAAAATGATTAAGTTAGAAAATACTTCTTGGCGTTTTCATTTAATTTGGATGTTAGCTCAATGTGGAGATGCCTATCATTTTTATACCTTAAATGGAATGCAAGAACGTTTTTCAAACATTCGAACTTGTTTTGCTCACGGAGGTCAGTTAGCACAAATGAACTTAGGGAGAAGAATACAAGGTTTTGATGGAAGACCTGACTTATTTGAGGGGAAAACCCATCCAAGAAAAGCAGTAGGACATCCGAATATTTATTTTGACACTTTAGTTCATGATACAGACTCTCTAAAATTAATGATAGAACGACAAGGTTCTAATCAAGTTATCATGGGCTTAGATGATCCCTACCCTTTAGGTGAGATGGAAAGTGATGCACAATCCTCTTATCCAGGAAAACTTTTAGATCTAGCTATAGACCGATCTATTATCAATACAGAACAGTATCACGAGATTTGGGAGGACAATACCCTAAGGTGGTTATTTGGTGATGATAAAAAAGCAAAGCAAGAATTGATTGATAAAATATTAACATAATATTTCATTTGTAATTTTTGTAAATTTTTAGGTCTATGGATGTAAATCTTGAATAATTTATTCGTTTTTTTATTCGATAGATATTTTAAAACTACTGTTTTTGTTTATTTCTAGAGAAGTTTCACTAAATTTTGGTGGGCCAAATCTGCCTTTTTTATCATTTGAAAAACCATAAGGCTCTTTAGGGATTCCTAAAAAATTAGTATCCAATTTTTTATTATTATTTAGATCGTGAAAAAACGAAAAAGCATAGACTCCTTTTTTCAGTGATTGAAAAGTAAATTGTGCTTTGTTATCTTTCACAAGTACATCTGCACTTTTATAGATATCTTTCATATAACTTTCTTCAGATTCATAGAGTGCTATGAGAACGCTACCTTTATTAAATTTTGTGGAGGTTATATCTAAGTGAATAGATACACTAGCTTTGTCCTGACTATATATACTTGAAGTTAAATTTATTAAAATTAAAAATGTTAATAATGCTGTTTTCATTACTATGAGTCTTTTTTATTTAAATATAAAAATTTTTAGGTGAAGTCTAATTTTTAGTTTTTGGAAATTTACAATCCTAACTTTATGTTTACTTTAATTTGTTGCAATGATAAATTTGAATTGATAAGTTTCTTACTTACTATATATCTAAGTTCTTCTAAGCTTTGATCAAAATGTTTAGCCCATTTAACTTCTTTAAATACGTGTTTAATTTCTTTTTCTCTTTTTTGTGCATCACTTAAAGTGAATAAGAAAAGTGCCTTATCAGTAGCTGAAACCTTAATTTTAATTTTTTTAGTTTCAAAGTTTATTGAGATGTAAAAAAGTTTTTCTTTTTCATTTAAATGGTAAAAATCTTCCCATTTGGCAAATGCTAGTATGGTTTGTTGATTTTTATATACTGATTTAGTGTTTAGTCTCCATCTACAACTAGCAACTCTACCCCAATGATTAGATTTTCTATAAACACCGTCCTCTGTAAAATAATACAAACTATTGGACTTGCTTTTAAAATAGTTTCTTTCAGGCATTTCAAAGTTGTTAACTTCTAGAAATTCACAATATGTATATTTAAAAAAGTTTGTCTTATTGTAAGTTTTCAAATGTAAAATGAATTGAATTAAAAAACGCAACCAAATTAATGATTGCGTTTAAATATTATTAAATAATAATAATTAATTATTTAACTTCTTCAAAATCTACATCTTCTACATCATCACCTTGAGCTGATGGCTCTGGTTGTCCTTGTTCTGCTTCAGGATTTGCCCCAGCTTCTTGTTGTGCTTTGTACATTTCTTCAGAAGCAACTTTCCAAGCTTCATTGATTTTTTCCATAGCAGCATCAATAAGTGATAAATCTTTAGATTCATGTGCAGCCTTTAATTCTACCAAAGCAGCTTCAATTGGACCTTTTTTATCGTCTGATAATTTTTCTCCAAATTCTTTTAATTGCTTTTCGGTTTGGAAAATCATTCCATCTGCAGCATTAATTTTTTCAGCAGTTTCTTTCGCATTCTTGTCAGCATCAGCATTTGCTTCAGCTTCTTGTTTCATTTTCTCAATATCTTCCTCTGATAAACCTGAAGAAGCTTCAATTCTAATTTCATGAGACTTGTTTGTTCCTTTATCTAAAGCTGAAACTTTAATGATTCCGTTTGCATCTATATCAAAGGTAACTTCAATTTGTGGAATTCCTCTTCCAGCTGGCGGTAGTCCATCTAAA
>JGI20156J14371_10003886_pt1 | contig 10955 bp, 12 predicted proteins | sample COG_06_FD_14371 | JGI IMG/M metagenome (IMG submission 14371) | reverse complement strand
GGGTTTGTTTATGATGCTTGCGGCTTCAAGCAAACAGCGCTTGTAAGCACACTTTAAAGGTTAGTTGGACCGAATTCGACGAGTCCGCTGAAACCGTACCAGGGTCCGATATTAACAACCGTCTGTGAGACACACCGGGACACGCTAACAAATGATGACCATCACATGAATTATAATTTGAACGAAGACCAAACGGCCTTTCAGGAAGTCGCACGACAATTTTCTGACCGAGAACTTGCGCCAAATGCAGCCGAATGGGACGAGCATAAAATATTTCCGAAAGACGTTATTGCCAATGCCGGAGCACTCGGATTTTGTGGACTCTATTGCCCTGCAGAAGTCGGCGGCATGGACCTATCACGGCTGGATGCGTCTATTATTCTTGAACAATTGGCCATGGGGTGCACCTCAACCACAGCCTTTATCTCGATTCACAACATGGCCACTTGGATGATCGCGACCTTTGGTCGCGATCCTGTGCGAGAGGCGCTTTGCCCTGACTTAATCTCTGGCCAGAAACTAGCCAGCTATTGTCTTACCGAACCGGGCGCAGGATCCGATGCCGCCTCCCTCAGAACCCAAGCAACTTTAGATGGCGATCACTACGTTGTCAGTGGCAGTAAGATGTTTATCTCGGGCGCTGGCGCAACCGACATTCTCGTCACGATGGTGCGAACTGGCAATGCTGGGCCAAAGGGGATTAGCTGCCTTGCGATTGATGCCAACGCCGAAGGCATAGAATATGGCAGTAACCTCAATAAAATGGGCTGGAACAGCCAACCGACTCGAGAGATTGTTTTCAATGAAGTAAGAGTCCCCGCCAGTCGGCGAATCGGCGGCGAGGGTGATGGTTTTAAAATCGCCATGAAAGGCCTCGATGGCGGTCGAATCAATATTGCAACCTGTTCTATTGGCACGGCCCAAGCCGCTCTGAATCGGTCAAAAACTTACCTGCAAGAGCGCGAGCAATTTGGCGAGGCTCTTGCAAACTTTCAAGCGCTACAGTTCAAACTTGCCGATATGGCAACAGAACTGGTTGCCGCACGACAAATGATTCGGTTGGCCGCCTTTAAAGTTGACCAAGGCGACCCCGAGGCCACGGCCTATGCTGCCATGGCCAAACGCTTTGCCACCGATGCTGGCTTTAATATCTGCAACGAGGCGCTTCAACTGCACGGGGGGTACGGCTATATGCGCGAATACCCGCTGGAGCGTTACATCCGCGATAATCGCGTGCACCAGATCCTAGAAGGGACGAATGAAATCATGCGCGTCATAATTGCCCGTCGACTACTTGCCCTGGCGGACCTAGAAGCCATCACTTAAGGAGAGACCATGACTGAGAAATTACAATTTGAGATGCAGGACCATACCGCCTTAATCACCATCAATAATCCCGCTGCCAACACCTGGGACGCCGATAACTTGCAGGCGCTTGAAGCTGATCAAAGATCTCAATGCCGATCCCAACTGCTATAGCTTGGTCATTACCGGGGCCGGGGATAAATTCTTTTCAGCGGGTGCGGATCTGAACCTGTTCGCAAGCGGTGACCCCGAGCATGCGGGCATCATTGCCAATCATTTTCACGCTGCCTTCCAGGCCTTAACCCACTTCAACGGGGTTTCAGTCGCCGCCATCAACGGGTATGCCATGGGCGGCGGGCTTGAGTGCGCGATGTCCTGTGATATCCGGATTGCTGAAGCACAAGCAGTGATGGCGCTGCCTGAGGCAACGGTCGGCCTCCTGCCTGCAGGCCTAGGAACCCAACATCTGCCTTGGCTTGTTGGAGAAGGCTGGGCGAAACGAATGATTCTGTGCGGGGAGCGAGTGGATGCTGAAACAGCACGATCCATAGGCTTGGTCGAAGAAGTCGTCCCCAAAGGGGAAAGTTTAGCGCGGGCACTCGCCATCGCGGCCTCAACCGCAAAACAAAGCCCGACCAGCGTCGCCGCTTGCAAACAACTCATTATGGCAGCAAGGCATAAAACAATGCCTGAAGCCTTCGATGACGAGCGCGAAGCCTTCGTTGCCTTATTCTCAACCCTTGATCAAAAAGAAGGGGTGAACGCCTTTTTAGAAAAACGCGCCCCGGATTGGAAGAACGCGTAATGGCGCCATCGGTTTTAATTAACGAACGCGCCCTTGGTCCAGGGCGCGCGCTCGGACATATTACCCTCAATGCTGAGGCAACCTTAAACAGCCTCAGCCTTGAAATGATCGATTTAATCCAAGCTGCACTCGACCGTTGGCGATCACAAGAAGACATTATTGCGATTTTCTTTGACGCCGCTGGGTCAAAAGCGTTCTCTGCCGGTGGCGACATCCAAAATCTCTACCATGATATGCACGCAACCCCCGGTGGTCCGTGTCACTATTGCGAGGCTTTTTTTGAGCGAGAATATCGCTTAGATTTTGATCTCCACCAGTATCCCAAGCCCACGCTTGCCTGGGGGCACGGTATCGTTATGGGTGGTGGGCTCGGCATTTTTTCAGCGTGCCAATTCCGGATTGCCACCGAAAAAACCAGAATGGCGATGCCAGAGATCACCATTGGACTCTTTCCAGATGCAGGGGCGACCTACACCTTTAGCCGTATGGACCCAGCATGGGCCTATTTCCTGGCGCTGACCGGTGCGCAAATTAGCGGCGCGGACGCGCAACACATCGGCATGGCCGATACCCTCATTCAGCACGGACTCAAAGAGGACTGCCTAAACGCACTGGCCGCCTTAGACACCTCACAGCCCCTGTCACCGCAAATTTCTGAGATTTTAACGCGCTTGCAAGCCGACTCAACGGACCTGCCTGAGCCACAATTGCCCGACTATGAGGCGATCATTAGACCAAGCATCGAGGCGTGTCTTTCGAGCGACAACCCCATCAAGACCTTGGTGGCATCGGTCCATAACTGGCCTGATGGACCATTTTTGGACCGAGCGAAATCAGGTTTCTTAAAGGGTTCCGCCATTACCGCGGCGATTATCATTGAGCAATTCAAACGCGCGCAGTCACAGGACTTGTTGGCCATGTTCCAAATGGAACTCACCATCGCCGTTGCCTGCAGCAGACAAGGCGAGTTCACCGAAGGGGTTCGGGCTTTACTGATTGAAAAAGATGGTCAACCCCAATGGCGATTCAAATTGGGCGAGGTGCCGATGGCGGTTGTGGCGTCCCATTTTGAAGATCATTGGCCCGTACATCCGATGACGGACCTTTCCGTGTCAAATTAATCGAGCTTTTGCGCGTCACGCGCTAACAAGGGGGTTTTATGAAAAACGTTGGCTTTATCGGACTGGGCAATATGGGCGGGCCCATGGCGATTAACCTCATCAAAGCGGGTTTTTCCGTGTCGGTCTTTGACCTGATGCCCACATCGGTTGAACGCTTAACAGCTGCGGGTGCGCAAGCGGCCGCCACAGCAGCCGATGCCGTGCAGAATGTTGACGTGGTGATTTCTATGCTGCCAGCATCAAAACACGTCGAATCTTTGTATCTCGGGGAGGCGGGTCTTTTATCCAAGATTGCACCTGGCACCCTCATCATCGACTCCAGTACCATCGCGCCAGAATCAACGCGAAAGGTTGCCGATGCGGCCAATGCCCGCGGCCTCAGCATGATTGATGCCCCAGTATCCGGCGGCGTTGCCGGCGCGCAGGGCGGCACCCTTACCTTTATTGTCGGGGGTTCCGATACAGCGCTCGCCCAAGCCAGGCCACTGCTTGAAGCAATGGGCAAAAACATCTTTCATGCCGGCGATGCGGGCGCAGGGCAGGTGGCCAAAATTTGCAACAACATGCTACTCTCGGTGCTCATGTCCGGGACTGCAGAGGCCCTTCAACTCGGCGTGAACAATGGCCTGGATCCGAGCGTGCTGTCAGACATTATGCGCAAAAGCTCCGGTGGGAACTGGGCCCTTGAGGTTTACAACCCTTACCCTGGGGTCATGGAAACCGCGCCTGCCAGTCGAGACTACGAGGGCGGCTTTTTAGTCGATCTTATGATCAAAGATCTGGGGCTCGCCATGGCCTCAGCGCTTGACACCGGCACCGCAACCCCAATGGGGTCGCTTGCAAGAAGCCTTTATGTTGCCCATGGCGATAACGGGTTTGGTCAAGTGGATTTTTCAAGCATCCAAAAGCTCTTTCAACGCGACTGAGTTGATCGGCGTCGAATGGAACGCGCCGAACGTTAACAACACAAGGACAACTATTAATGAGCGATAAAGCACTCTCCACCGAGCAAGCAGAATTCCAAGCATTTTGCCGCGCCTGGCTGCAGGAAAATAAGCCCGCGCCCCATCCAACGCCGCTGCCACAGGCCGCTTATGAGGTCACTGATCCGAGCCATTTGGCTTATTTAACCGAGTGGCAAGCAAAGTGTTATGAAGCGGCCTTATTGCCTCTGACCTGCCGAAGAATTATGGCGGTCATGGCATGACCGGTTGCCAACAAATTGCAAGCGCTGAGGTCCGAGCGGCAGGTGTGCCTTACTTTATCAATTGGATTGGTCTCGGTATGGCGGTACCGACCCTGTTGGAATGTGGAACCGAAGCCCAAAAAGAAACCTTTCTGCCGCCCATATTTTCAGCAGAACACATCTGGTGCCAAGGGTTTAGCGAGCCTGGCGCGGGCTCTGATCTTGCGTCACTGCAAGCCAGTGCGGTGAAAGAAGGCGATCAATGGATTATCAACGGATCGAAGGTTTGGACGAGTCTGGGCCACTTTGCGCAATACATGCTGCTATTGGCTAGACAAGATAAGAGCGACAAGTATGGCGGTATCACGTACTTTCTTGCGCCGATGGATCAACCCGGGATCACAGTAAAGCCAATACACAAAATGACAGGCGAGTCCGGATTTAACGAAGTATTTCTGGACAACGCCATCGTTGGCGATCACCTGCGCGTTGGGAACGTCGGGGATGGCTGGAAAGTTGCAATGGCGACCTTGACCAGCGAACGCGGTGCTGGGGTCGGCGTGGGCGCGGTTGCAGGCGAATCCCCCATGCTCGTCATGGAGCAGGTCATTCAATTGGCAAAGGACACCCGACGAAATGGTCGGCGGGTTTGGGACGACCCGGTTTGGCGCGACCGAATTGTTAAAGTCTATGAGCGCACGGAGGCCAGCCTCTACAACGGGCGGCGCGCACGAGTCAAAGCGCTCAATGGCGGAGCAATGCGGATTCCATTGCAAGGGAAGTTAACCGGCAGCGAAATTTCGCAATCCCTCCACCAGATTGCACTGGGTATCCTGGGCTTAAAATCGAGCCTGTATGTTGGCGACGAGAACGCGCCAGCCAATGGCAAGTGGCCGCTGGGATACATGAACACCTACACCGGCACCATTTCCGGTGGCAGCAGTGAAATACAGCGCAATATTTTAGGCGAACGCGTACTGGGCCTTGCTAAGAGCAAATAATCCGGCAAGCCGGCGGAGAACATCATGACGACACCGAAAGACTTTGGCTTTAACGATGACATCAACATGCTGAAGGATACCTATGCCAAATTCCTCCTTGAGCAAAAGACCATCGAGGCGCTGCGACCCAGTTTAAGCGGAACAGAAGACCCCTATCATGGCGCGCCCAGACAGGCCTTCTTTGACGCGCAAAATTGGCAGAAAACAGTGGAACTTGGCATGCACGCCGTCGCCATTCCAGAAGCGCAGGGGGGCATTGGTATGGGCTTGGTTGCCGCGACTGCAATCGCAGAAGAAATCGGCCGAAGCGCCTTACCAACGCCACTGAGCAACAACTTACTCGCCACATTCCTGCTTCGAGCAGCTAACACACAATCTGCGAATCAGCTCCTCGAGGAGATGGCGGAAGGCGTAAGCGTCGGTTTAGCGCTTTATGGCGAGGATGGGTCACTAGAGACTGACTCAACCGACGTGCAGTTTCTTCAGGGAAAACTGGTCGGGACCGCTTGGTATGTGACCGATGCGCAAAAATGCGAGGTCTTGATCGTTGCAGCCCAAACCCAAGACGGGGTTGACCTATTCCGGGTCAATCGACAGGACGCGACCGTTTCGGTAGCCCCCGATCGAATCGTCGATCTCACTCGGGACCAGGCCGGCGTTACCTTTGCATCAAGCGATGCGGCGCCCCTGACAGAGAATGGCCAGGGCGCTAACTGTTTAAACCAGGCGCTGCCGGCCCTGCTCACGCTAACGGCTGCCGATATCGCCGGCGCCGCCGAGTGGCAACTACAAGCCACCGCAGACTACGCCAAAGTCCGACAACAGTTCGATCGGCCGATTGGCTTTTTTCAGGCCGTTAAGCACCCCATCGTTGATATGATGATCGCGGTTGATGAGACCCGTTCATTGGTATATCAAGCAGCCGCGGCCTTCGACTTCGACCCGGATGATGCGGCGCGCTGCGCGCACCTAGCGAAATCAAGTGCCTCGGACACCGCAGAATTTTGCGCGAACCGCTCGACCCAACTTCATGGCGGGATTGGGTTCACTTGGGAAGCCGATGTCCAGATTTATCACAAACGTCAGATGCACAGCCAATTTATGTTTGGTGATGGGATTTGGCAGCGCGAGAAGCTCGCAGACCTACTTTAATTCACCCAGATGACAGTTAGATAAGGAGTATCCAATGGCAGGCCGACTTGAAGGAAAAATTTGTGTCGTAACCGGCGCAACGCGCGGTATTGGGCGCGGTTGCGCGGTTGCGCTGGCCGAGGAAGGTGCAACGATTTACATCACCGGGCGATCCAATGGGGATGGTGAGCTGACGTTAAAGGGCAGCATTGCCGCGATTGAAAAAGCCGGCGGCATTGGTATCGGCACCCAAGTCGACCATGCCAATGATGCTGAAATCGAGGCGTTTTTTAAGAAAGTGGCGGCCGAGGCCGGCAAGATCGACATCCTCGTCAACAACGTTTACAAAATACCCAGCCCACCTGCTTGGGGGGGCGGCTTCTGGGATCACCCAATCCAAATTTGGGATGATCAAGTTGGGATCGGACTCAGAGCACACTACGTTGCGAGCTGGCATGCAGCCCCATTACTCTTTGCCGCAGGGCCCGGCGCGCTCATGNTNAACGTCTCGTCACCCGGCGGGCAGTCNTANCANTTCTCATCCTCCTACGGCGCCGGTAAGGCGGGTCTTGATCGTTTAACCAAAGATATGGCGCAGGAACTTGAGCCCAAAGGCGTGGCGGCGGTTGTCTTGTACCCGGGATCGGTCGCAACGGAGTTCATAGCGGCCCATGCCGAACAAAACGGTACGGATCTCAGCGATTCGCAAACGCCATTGGGCGTGGGCCGAACNGTGCCAGCACTCGCACTCGCAAGCGATATTATGGCGCGGTCAGGATCCATTCANTGGGTTGAGGACCTGAGCCAAGAATTCGATATNCGGGATGANCGCGGGCAGCTTGCACCGCCCTATCGCGCCCGACATACCGAACGAGAAGCTTCATAAATCAAACAGGAGAAGGACATGGCTGCTTATTTTATAGCGCAATATCAAGTTAACGACGCGGCACTCTATGCGGAATACAGCGCGGGCGCAGGACCGACCCTTGCGAAATATGGCGCCGAACTGGTGGCACTGGATGTCGCCGCTGAAACGATGGAAGGCGAGGCGCCTGGCGCGCAAACTGTCATCATCAAGTTTGAGTCCACAGACGCGGCGAAGACTTGGTATCACTCTGAGGACTATCAGGCGGTCGTTGGCAAGCGTCTCGCCGCAACCCACGGCTACGCCGTTTTATCTCAGAGCATGAACCTGGGCTAGTCTGGCAAACCGGACCGAATCACGCTCGATTCTGCCTGCTTGCGCCTCAAAGCCAAGCAGGCAAGCTCAGAGATGCAGCGGCCGATCAAACGCTAACATGACGGATTCTTGCATCGCTTCAGAAACTGTCGGATGCGGAAAGATCGTATCCAGTAATTCCTGCTCGGTCGTTTCAAGCCCAATGGCGACTGCGAACCCTTGTATCAATTCGGTGACCGAGTCTCCGATTAAATGCGCGCCCAATAATGCACCCGTCTCCGCATCAAATATCGTCTTAATCATGCCTTCTGTATGGCCTGAGACCACGGCCTTCCCATTCGCGTAAAGCGGAAACCGACCAATTCTCAAAGCGCGGTCACCCGCATCTTGTTCTCGTAAGCCGATACTCGCAATCTGTGGAAAGCTATAGGTACAGCCCGGGATTCGATCCCGCTGCAGGCCTTGCACGGAATGCCCGGCAATCGTTTCTGCTGCGATCATCGCCTCGTGTGTCGCTTTATGCGCCAAGCACGGCGCGCCAGCAACATCGCCAATGGCATAGATCCCAGGAATCGAGGTTTGCTGGCGCTCATCAACCACGATAAAACCTCGATCCATTGCAACCCCTAGCGCGTCCAAACCGAGTCCTTGCACTCGACCTGCGACACCAACCGACAAGATGGCCGCATCAAACTCGAGGGGCTCCCCTTTGATCGTTGCCTGCACGCGACCCGCGAGCGATGTCAGTCCCTCTAATGCCTGACCGACTTGAACGTTGATGCCTCGCTGGGAGAGCGCCTCAGCCGCCAGGGCCGAAATATCAGAGTCCTCGGCAGGTAAAATACTTGGCGCCACTTCCAGTAAGGTAACGTCTGATCCCAACGCTCGGTAAAAGCTGGCAAATTCGACCCCAATGGCACCCGCGCCGACAATGAGTAATCGAGCGGGTAAAGCCGCAGGCGTCATCGCTTCGCGTGCGCCCCAGATCTGCTGACCATCGATGGCAATCGGGCCTAAGCTTTTTTGTTCAGCCCCCGTCGCAATCAATATGCTATCGGTCACAAGCACTTGATCACCAACCTGAACCTGCCCTACTGAGACGATGCTTGCGTCCCCGGTGAAGACCTGAATTTTGTTTTTTTTCATCAGCTGCGCAATGCCCTGGCTCAGCTGATCAGCTGCTTGTCTCGATTTTTGGACAATCTTTGACAGGTCAAAACCAACCGACTTGGCGTTGATTCCAAAATCCGACGCCGAACACATTTGGGTGTACAACTCAGCGGAATGCAATAACGATTTCGTTGGAATGCAGCCCCAATTCAAGCAAGTCCCGCCGAGGGCCTCGCGTTCAACCAAAGCCACGCTTAATCCCAATTGCGCCGCACGGATCCCAGCAGCATAACCACCCGGGCCACCACCAATCACTACCACATCGAATTCGTTCATAGCAGCAACCTATAGGGCTCAGAAAGGAATTCAACCACGCTTGCCAAAAACTCGGCAGCGGGTGCGCCGTCAACCGTTCGGTGATCCCAGGTCAAAGACAGATTCATCTGCTTCGTTTTAACCGGCTTGTCACCATCCCAAGTTAAACCATCAAACAACTGATTCACGCCCAGAATGCCCGTTTGGGGCTGATTAATAATCGGCGTAAAGGAATTCACCCCAAACATTCCCAAGGCAGAAATCGTGAAGGTGCCGCCAGCATAATCATCAAGACCTAAGGTCCCCGCTCGGGCGGCGGCGGCGAGCCGAGCACTTTCCTGAGCAATTTGCTTTAAGTTCAGCTCATGGACATTTCGGATTACGGGTACGAGCAGGCCTTCTGGAACCGATACCGCAAGGCCCATATGAATCTCACGAAGAAGCGTGATTTCAGTGTCATCAAAGCGGCTGTTCATCATCGGATGCTGACCGAGCGCCTTTGCAACGGCCTTGATGACCAAATCCGTATAAGTTGGTCGTGCTTCGCCGTCCCATTCCTTAATCAATTGGCCTCGCAAGCGCACGGCATCATCCATCTGGGCCGTCATATCCATCGACAGCTGGGCTGAGGTCTGTAAGCTTTGATGCATTCGCTGAGCGATCGTTTTACGCATGCCCCGAACGGGCACGGTGGATCCTGCTATTGGACCCGCCTGAACAGGTGCGGCGCGGCCAGTGGTTAAAGGCGCTTGATCCAGATCACCCTGAACAATCCGACCTTGTGGGCCGGATCCTCTAATTTGACTCAGATCAATGCCCCGCTCTGTTGCTAAACGCCGCGCAAGGGGGGATGCATTCACCTTCGTCTCAACGTTCTCTTGGCGCGCTGCGCCGGTGCTTACGCCAGGCTGCAAGGAAGCCTGCCTCACATCGGCCTCAACAATTCTTCCGCCAGGCCCTGAGCCTGCTAAGCCGGCTATAGCCACCCCTATCTCTGATGCCAAACGACGGGCCGCAGGTGAGGATTTCAACCGACCATCACCACTGACGACCGCAACCGGCTCGGGTGTTGCACTGACAACAGCAGCTGGCGCCGCAGCTTTTGGCGCGTCAACAACGAGGGCTGCAGCAGGGCTTGCAACCCCAGCAAAATCAGCAGGAATCGGCTCATCATCGGCGAAGATATAGCCCACCACATCACCGGGCGCCAGCATGACGCCTGCCTCAGCTGTGTGTTTGACGTAACCATCCATTTCCGCATCGACATCGAGATTTACTTTTTCTGTTTCCAAGGAATACAGCATCTCGCCTTTTTTCACTTTGGCGCCATCGGCAATAAACCACTCCGACACCATGCCCTCGGTCATGGTCATCCCAACTTTCACTAAATAAATTTCTCTGGGCACTTGCTTCCCCTACATCGTTCTTAAAAATATTTTTTGTTTAGCCGCTCGCTGCAGCGTCGCGGCCAAATCAACCACCCAGGGCCCGCGCCTGGAAATCCGCATTTCAATGCGTTGACCCGGTGCAATCACCCGTTCCCGTTCACCATCGAGTGCAATCACAGACGGCCCTTGGGCCTTAACCGCTTGGTCAAACTTCACCAAGCGGGTTTTTCCAATCTCGACTTTTGCAAACATTCCAGGGCCTATCGGCGCCAGTAACTGTCGCCCACCTTTTGTAAAGGTCAGATGTAATCCAAAGTCATCCTTATCCGAGACCGGCCTTACCAACCCACCCAGACTGGTTATACCCACCGCTGCGGGCTCAGCACGGCATAACAGCGCTTCTTTGAGTTGGC
>JGI20156J14371_10003885_pt1 | contig 10958 bp, 10 predicted proteins | sample COG_06_FD_14371 | JGI IMG/M metagenome (IMG submission 14371) | reverse complement strand
TCAGTTTCGAGAATCATTATTGGATCTTCAGAATCTACTTTTTGATCAAGCTCAACACAAATTTCTATAACCTCTGCCTCTTCTACCTCTCCAAGGTCTGGGATATTAATTGAAGATAACTCTGTCATTAAGCTTCCCAAGGATTAATTTTTGTTGAATCTACACCTATATCTTTATATATTTTATCTAAAATATCTTTATTTAGATTACCATTTTTATATAAAGTATATGCTGATGCTCTAACAATACTATTTGCATCAATTTCAAAAAATTCTCTTAACATTTCTCTAGAATCACTTCTTCCAAAGCCATCTGTCCCAAGCACAGTAAAGTCTTCATCTATATATGGCCTTATTTGTTCTGCATAAGATCTCATATAATCTGTAGATGCTATTACAGGAATTGGATTAGATTCAAAGCATGTTCCTACATATGATTTTTTTTCTTTTGAGTTTGGATTTAACTGGTTATATCTTTCAGTTTCCATGCCATCTTTTCTTAATAAATTAAAGCTAGTTACACTCCAAACTTCTGCTGATATTTTATACTTTTGAAGGATATCTCTTGCACTTTATGGACTCTCTTAATATTGATCCAGATCCAAGCAATCTGATAACAGGCTTATCTGCCTCAATAAGCTTATACATTCCTCTAATAATTCCATCTTCAGAGCCTTCAGGCATTTGTGGATGTTGGTAATTTTCATTAGTTGTAGTTATGTAATAAAAATAATTTTTTTGATCAACATACATTTTTTGTATTCCGTCTTTAATAATAACTGCAACTTCGTAAGAAAAAGCAGGATCATAAGACAAACAATTTGGTATGGTTGAGGATAAAATGTGACTATGCCCATCTTGATGCTGAAGGCCCTCACCATTAAGTGTTGTTCTTCCCGATGTAGCACCAATTAAGAAACCTTTTGCCTGCGCATCTCCTGCAGCCCATGCTAAATCATGAATTCTTTGGAATCCAAACATGGAGTAAAATAAATAAAATGGAATCATTGGGTAATCGTAATTAGAATATGCTGTTGCCAGTGCAGACCAAGCCGAGAAAGCTCCAGCCTCTGTAATTCCCTCTTCAAGCATTACGCCTTCTTTCGATTCTTTGTACCACATCACCTTATCAGCATCTTCTGGTTCATAATTTTGACCAGCAGAAGAATATATACCAACTTGTCTAAACAAAGCCTCCATTCCAAACGTTCGAGCCTCATCAGGAACTATTGGAACAATTCTTTTTCCAATATCCTTATCTTTTAAGAGATCTGTAAGCACTCTTACTGCCGCCATAGTAGTAGATATTTTTCTTTCTCCAGTTCCCTCATAGAGCTTTGTAAATGGTAAATCATTTGGTGAGGGTAAAACCTCTGAGATATTTCTTCTTCTTGGTATTGGTCCACCAAGTCCGTCACGTGTTTTCTTAAGATATTGAATTTCTGGTGAATCATCCGCAGGCCTTACATAAGGAATCGATTCAATTTCATCATCAGTCACTGGGATATTAAATTTATCTCTGAATGCTTTAATATTATCCATTGAAAGCTTTTTAACTTGATGAGTTGTATTGTCAGCTTCTCTTGATCCTACACCATAACCCTTGGTAGTAAGAGCAAGGATAACTGTAGGCGCTCCTTTAGAATTAACTGCTTTATGGTAAGCAGCATAAACTTTATAAGGATCGTGACCACCTCTATTTAATTTATAAATATCCTCATCAGTAAGATCTTTGACAATCTCTAAAGCACTTGGATCTTTGGCAAAGAAGTTTTCTCTAGTATAAGCCCCGCCCTTAGCTTTAAAATTTTGCATTTCTCCATCTAAGACAGCATCCATAATATCCTGAAGTTTGCCCTCTTTATCTTTTGCCATAATTGGGTCCCATTTTCGACCCCATACTACCTTAATCACATTCCACCCAGCTCCTCTGAAGGAACCTTCAAGTTCTTGAATAATTTTTCCATTACCTCTAACAGGTCCATCTAGTCTTTGTAAATTGCAATTAATAACAAATATTAAATTTTCTAATTCTTCTCTTCCTGCTAGAGCAATTGCTCCTTTAGATTCAGGTTCATCCATTTCACCATCGCCACAAAAAACCCAAACCTTTCTATCATCTCTAGGAACCAAGCCTCTTGCTGACATGTATCTCATAATATGAGCTTGATATATACCCATTATTGGTCCAAGACCCATTGATACTGTTGGGAACTGCCAATATTCTGGCATTAACCAGGGATGAGGGTATGAAGATAAACCAGGCTTCTTTACTTCTCTTCTAAAATTATCAAGATCATCTTCGCTAAGATGCCCCTCTAAAAAACTTCTAGCATATATTCCAGGAGAAGAATGTCCTTGATAATAAATAAGGTCTTCCAACTGGCCTTCTGAGCCTTTAAAGAAGTAATTGAAACCTACATCATATAAAGTTGCCGCAGATGAAAAAGTTGAAATATGGCCACCAAGATCATCATCATTCATATTTGCTCTAAGCACTATTGCAAGTGCATTCCACCTAATTAAAGATCTTATCCTTCTTTCCATGAACAAGTCACCAGGCATAGATGCCTCATCTTTAGCAGGTATAGAGTTTCTAAATGGCGTTGTGAGATTATAAGAAGGTATTGCGCCTTCTTCATTTAGCTTTTTTGCTAATTTTGTCATTATAAAAGATGCCCTTTCGATACCCTCTTCTTTAATAACGCTATTTATAGCTTCCAACCATTCACTTGTTTCAATTGGATCTAAATCTTTTGACAAATCTTTTTACCTCTTAAAATTTTATAACTAATTTTACTTTAGATGATGTTAAAAATATACATTAATTACATTATATGTTGAATATTGTAAATAAATTACATATAGCTATAATGTTTAATCATGATTTTAGATAACTTAGTAAATGGAGAAATAAAACTTAGCAAGTCTGAAAAATGGATAGCCCTATCTGTTTTAAATAACCCTTCTAAAGTTATAAATCAGTCTATTACATCATTAGCTCAAGAAGCAGGAGTAAGCCTTCCAACAGTTAATAGGTTTTGTAAAAAGCTAGGTTTCGATGGCTATCCTTCATTTAAAATACAGATTGCCCAAGAAATAACAAATACAAATGACCTTCTTGATAGGTTTAACGTAGATAAAGATACTCCAGAAGTAGTCAAAAGAGTTATGGCAGATATCCAATCAACGATTGTTAATGTTGGTCAAAACCTAAACCCTCAAGCAATAGATAAAGCAACAGATCTTTTAGTTTCAGCACAAAGTATCACTTTTTTTGGATTAGGGGGCTCTGGTCCAGTTGCATTAGATGCTCAACATAAATTTTTTAGATTTGGGGTACCTGTTGTAGCGCATACAGACTATATAAACCAAAGAATGATTGCTTCTATGATGAAAGAAGGAGATCTTTTGGTGTTAATATCATTTACTGGAAGAACAGCTGAGATTGTTGAAACTGCAAAAGTGGCTAAGAAAAATGGAGTAAAAACCATTGCACTAACATCTGAAGATTCTCCATTGGCAAAATTATCTAATATTGTTTTGCATATTCATACACATCTTGAAAATAACCTTCATATTCCAATGACATCAAGACTTGCTCATCTGGCAATTATTGATATTTTATCGGCTACTGTTCAGGCTAGATTTGGAAAAAAATTCGATGACAGAAAGGATGAGGTTATAAAAAATATTGAGAAAACTAGAGTTTAATAAGTTTTAATAATTTCGATCTCAACCTTATTTTGATTTAATAGGTAATACAAAGGTAGCTTCTTATTAATCTTTGCTTGAATTACTAAATCATATTTTTTTTCATTAGATACCAATAAAATAATTCTTCTTGAGTTTAGTATCATTGATAAGTTCATGGTGATTCTTGGGTGCAATGGATCTCCCATTGGCTCTGTTTGAATTATCTTATCATCTGAAGCAGAATCAAAATACTCTGAATTAGTTTGTATCATTGACGGGAATAGTGATGCAAAGTGAGCATCCTCCCCCATGCCAAGCAGCATTAAGTCAAATGGCTTGTTTATTTTTAAGACATCTTCAAAATTAGACTTTAATGATACAAAGTTAGCTATAACTGCATTATTGATTAAAAGATGATCGTATAATAATTTTTCATTGGAATCATCATGACTTTTATCAACGAATCTATCATCAACTAGAGATACTTTTACCTTAGACCAATCCAGGTCGGAGTTATTTAAATCTTGAAAGATTGAGATAGGACTTGAGCCTCCACTAACAATAAAGGAAGCAAAGTCATTTTTTATAATAGCTTCAGATAAAATATTATGTATAAGTGAAGAATTTGAATTCATATTTATATAATATTAAAAGAGTTCCTTATTCCTTCTATAACAAACTCAATAGCAAGAGCTCCTAAGAGTAAACCAAAAATCTTTTGAACAACAGTAATGATTGTTGGCCCCAATCTTGAAGCTAATTTTGAAGAAAGCCACATTGCAATAAATGCTATAAACATTACAACAAGAATGGGTAGGTAAGATACAACAGCATCTGTAACACTTATATAAGATTCCTTTGAAAGTAATAGACTAGTAGCCATAGCTCCTGGACCAGCAATAAGTGGAATAGAAAGAGGAAATATAGCTATAGATTCAATAGTTTCATCATCAATAGCTGTATCGGCAGTATTTTGTCTTCTAGTCTGTCTTTGTTCAAAGACCATTTGAAAAGCTATAACTATTAAAAACAGGCCGCCAATAATCCTAAAAGAATCCATGCTTATATTCATAACATCTAGAATGGCATTACCAAAAAGCCAGAATAAAGACAGAACCAAAAGAGATACAAATGACGCTCTTAAATAAATTGATCTAACTTGAGTTTTATTTAAACCAGATGTTAATCCAGCGAATATTGGAACCAGAGAAATTGGGTCAATAGCTACAAACATTAGTATTGTGCTTTCTAGAAAAGTATCGAACATTTTAGATATTTATAATCTGAATAGCCTCAGAGTGCTCTTCAGAGAAAATGCTTGAAACCATAATAAACTTAAGATCTTTACGGCCATAATATTTCTTTAAAATCTTACTTACATTATGCAAAGTCTTTTCATGATTAGATAAATTTCTTAGGTAAAAGGACTTAGTTGAACCAACCAATGTTAATTGGTTAAGAGTTTTCTTGTTACCTGTAAAGGTAAAAATAGGAATGCCATTAGGCTTCGAATTAGATATATATTGAGCTGTCTTGCCGGTTCTTGTAATTGCAATAATTCCATCTGCATTTATTGACTCAGCCAGATCTTTTGCAGCAAGTCCAATATGTTGCCAATCTGAGTTTGGTGAATAGCTTTTCTCATACTCAAGAGTTTTGAATTTTTCTGTTTTTTTCGCTATAGATTTAAGGAATCTAACGCATTCTACAGGGTACTTTCCAACACTTGTTTCACCAGAAAGCATTATTGCATCAGCGCCTTCATATATAGCATTTGCAATATCTGTTACCTCTGCCCTGGTTGGTGTTGGGTTTTCAATCATTGATTCGAGCAAATGAGTGGCAACAATAGACCTCCTACCCCACTTAGCACATGCATGCATAATTCTTCTTTGTATATTTGGTAAGTCAGTTAAGCTTGTCTCAATTCCAAGATCTCCTCTTGCAACCATGACACCCCATGATGCCTTGCTAATTTGATGAATATTATTCAGTCCTTCTTGATTTTCAATCTTAGCTATTATTTTGGCTTTAGATCTTTTGGAATCTAATATCTTTTGAAGTTTTTCTAAATCCTCAGTATCTCTAACAAAAGAGAGAGCAATAAAATCAACATTATTTTTCATCCCAAAATTTATATCATCAAGATCCTTTGATGTTATTGATGGAAGATTAACTCTTACGCCTGGAAGATTCACATGACGCTTAGATCCAAGCTTTCCTCCATCTAAAACTTTACATAATAGAGTCTCTTCATCTTTTGAAAGGACTTTAAAATTTATTAAGCCGTTATCAACAGATATTTTTGAACCTTCGCTTACGCTATGAATTAAATCCTTATAATTAATCTTAATTGAAGACGTTTCAACGTCTACCTGATCTCTTACAGTAAGAGTTACCTCATCACCAACTTTTAAATCCATTGTTAACTCAGTATCGCCTGTTCTAATTTCAGGACCTTGAGTATCTAGAAGAATACCTATTTTTCCATGATTAATTTTTGAATCATTATTAATTTTATGTATTCTATCGATGATAGCTTTAGCAGATTTATGTTTTGCATGAGACATGTTTATTCTTGCAACATTCATTCCATTTTTATGTAACTGTCTTAGAGAGGCAATATCCTGAGTAGCAGGGCCTATCGTGCAAATTATTTTAGTTCTAGTAAAGTCCATAATTTAGGCATCTTAATACATTAAGACCATTGAATGAATAAATTTATCAGTTTATGCAATTTCTTTTAAAGAAATACTTGATATATTTTTAATATACAAGCTCATCTCTAACATTCGCTTTGAAAAGCCCCATTCATTATCATACCAAGCTAAAATTTTAGTTTGATTTCCAATCTGATAGATGTGATTTAGATCAAATATTGAGGACGAATCATTATGATTGAAATCTGAACTGACTAAAGGCAACTCACATATAGATAAGATATTTTTCATAGAATTATTAGAAGCAAAGACAATTGAATCAATAAGCTCTTGTATAGAAAACTGTTTTTCAGTTTCAAATGTCATATCAAGCATAGAAACATTAAGGACAGGAACTCTTGTTGCCATTCCATTAAGCTTCCCATCAAGCTCTGGAATAACAAGACCTATAGCTTTAGCAGCACCAGTTTTGGAAGGAATAATTGATGCTGACGCAGCTCTTGCTCTATATAAATCTGAATGGGCTATATCTAGTAAGCTCTGATCATTTGTACTTGCGTGAACGGTATTTATTAAACCACTTTTTATTTTAAAGTTATCATTGATAATTTTTGCTAAAGGAGCAAGGCAGTTTGTAGTGCAAGATGCATTAGAAATAATATTATCATCGTTGGTAATAGTTTCATGATTAACACCATAAACAATAGTCTTATCAGGATTTTGAGCAGGAGCTGAAATTAAAACCTTTTTAGCTCCAGCATCTAAATGTTTTTTAGCCCCTTCTCTTGAAGTGAAAAAACCAGTGCACTCAAAAACTATATCAATACCTAATTCTGACCAAGGAAGATTTGATGGATCTTTTTCTGAGTAATACTTAATAGAAGAATTATCAATATTAATTTCTTCAGATTCTGCTGATACATTATTAAGTATTTGTCCATGCAGCGAGTCATATTTTAAAAGATGAGCATTAGATGTAATATTTCCAAGATCATTTATAGCAACCAATTCTAAGGCTCCTCCTTGTCCTGCCAAATACTTACCCTCTATAAGATGCCTAGTAATATTTTTTCCAATTCTACCAAATCCATTAATTGCAATTTTCATATAATTAAAATTCCTTATTATGTAAATTATTTACATAATACTAATTAAATATGAATAATTGTATAATATTTTCATGATTAAGACACGTATTTAATGTATAATCTTTTAGGTTACAAAATCACTTATTCCATAAATGGAGTTTTTTTTAGTTATAGAGCAAGGTTTGGATCTCATGCTTACTGGCATGATGACAGTTTTTATATTTCTCGGTCTGTTGATTTTATTAATTAATATTTCATCATTTATTTTTAAAGAAGATATTAATAAGAAAAATATAGAAAATACCAATAAGTCTTCTAGCATTCCGAATGATCATCTTCAAATAATCAACCAAATTAATAAGAGAATTTAAGTTATGGATTCAAAAAAAATTGGAATAACTGATGTGGTGTTGCGTGACGCTCATCAATCCCTTCTTGCAACAAGATTAAGGTACGAGGATATGGAAAAAATTCTTCATGATATGGATCAAGTTGGTTATTGGTCTGTTGAATCATGGGGCGGAGCTATTTTTGACTCATGTATAAGGTATTTAGGTGAAGATCCATGGGAAAGAATAAGAAAAATTAAATCTAATATGCCTAATACACCTCAACAAATGCTCTTGAGAGGTCAAAACTTATTAGGTTATAAACACTATGCAGATGATGTTGTCTTTAAGTTTGTTGAAAAGGCTAAACTAAATGGGGTTGATGTTTTTAGGGTATTTGATGCATTAAATGATCCAAGAAATATGGAAACATCATTGAAGGCAGTTATACAAAATGATGGTCATGCTCAAGGAACTATATCTTATACAACAAGTCCTGTTCATAATCTTCAGACATGGATTGATTTATCTTTAAGATTGCAAGATTTTGGATGCCATTCTATTGCTATTAAAGATATGGCTGGTCTCTTAGATCCATATATAGGCTTTGAACTGGTTTCAAAACTTAAAGAGGAAATTGACATTCCTCTTCATCTCCATAGTCATGCAACTACAGGAATGTCTACTACTACTGCAATAAAATGCATAGAAGCTGGATTAGATAATGTAGATACATCAATATCGTCAATGAGCATGACATATGGTCATTCAGCAACAGAGACGCTTGTAGGTATCTTGCAAGATACTAAATATGATACAAATATTAGGTTAGATTCTCTTGTTTCTATAGCTACACACTTTAGAAAAGTAAGAAAAAAGTATGCTGAATATGAAGGATCTTTAAGAGGTGTTGATGCAAGAATAATAAGCTCTCAAGTTCCAGGAGGTATGCTCACAAATCTTGAAAATCAATTGAAAGAACAGAATGCTATAGAAAAATTTGATGAAGTAATAGATGAAATTCCAAATGTAAGAGCAGACCTAGGCTTTATTCCATTAGTCACTCCGACTTCCCAGATCGTTGGAACACAAGCGGTTATAAACATTCTTAGTGACAAAAGATATAAAACTGTAACAAAAGAAACTGCAGCTCTGTTAAAAGGCGAATATGGCGCAACTCCAGCACCTGTAGACCATGATCTTCAATCTACTATCTTAGATGGAAATAAAGCAGTTACATGTCGTCCTGCAGATCTATTAGGAAATAATGAATTTGATGAAACTAAAGAGTCATTTATAAAAATAATAAATGATAAAAATCTATCAATTGAACAAAGTGAAGAAAACATTCTTACATATGCCCTTTTTCCTGAAGTAGGAATAAAGTTTTTTGAAAATATTGATAACTCAGATTTTTTTGAAAAAGCACCATTAGATTTTTCTAATTCAGAAGGTGACATATATAAAGTATCTATTGAGGATAAAAATTACTTTGTAAAGTATTCAAAAGCTTCAGATCCAGAGATATTAAACCAAAATACTGACATCAAAAAAAATAATAATGATATTAATATAAGTTCAAGTGGTGAGGTGATAACAGCACCTCTAAGTGGCAACATTTTTTCAATTATTAAAAGAGATGGTGATAATATTCAAGAAGATGATACTGTCATTGTGCTTGAGGCTATGAAAATGGAAACCACTATCAAAACCCCTCTAAATGGAGTTATTAAAAAAGTCTTTGTAAAGAATGGTGATAAGGTGAATGTAGGTGATCCATTATTTGAGGTGATTTAATAATGAGTTTTTTCAATTTTATAAGCACACTAGGTATATTTAGTCTAACCATTAATCAATCTATAATGATATTGGTTGGTTTACTTCTATTATATTTAGCAATAAATAAGAAATTTGAACCATTACTTCTTCTCCCAATTGGCTTTGGTGCCATTCTTACAAACATTCCTGAGATTGGGTTGTCACTAAGTCCTATTGAAAAATTAATATATGCTAATAATTTAGATCATATAAATATTGTTTTAGAAAAGTTTTTTTCCTTAGATCAGAGTTTGTCTAAAGTTTTAAAAGATGTTTCGTATACAGATATGATTGCAATAAACAACCAAGCACAGGATTTGGGATATAAGCCTGGTATTCTCTTCACATTTTACGAAGTTGCTATTGGATCTGGGATAGCTCCACTACTAATTTTTATGGGTGTTGGCGCCATGACAGACTTTGGCCCCCTTCTGGCTAACCCAAAGACATTAATACTTGGGGCTGCTGCACAATTCGGTATCTTTGCAACAGTTATGGGTGCACTTGCTTTAGATTATTTTGGAATAATAGAGTTTACTCTTAAACAGGCAGCTGCCACAGGAATTATTGGCGGTGCTGATGGACCTACTGCTATTTATGTCTCTTCAATTCTTGCACCAGAACTACTTGGTGCAATTGCTGTTGCAGCATATTCATATATGGCGCTTGTTCCTCTTATTCAGCCTCCAATAATGAAAGCCTTGACAACAAAAAAGGAAAAAGAAATTGCAATGGTTCAATTAAGAGTTGTTTCGCAATCTGAAAAAATAGTATTTCCAATTATTTTACTACTGCTTGTTGGACTCTTGCTTCCTAGCGCATCTCCATTATTAGGAATGCTCTGTCTAGGAAACCTTATGAAAGAATCATTAGTTGTTGATAGACTAAGTGATGTTGCTCAAAATTCATTAATAAATATAGTAACTATATTTCTTGGTCTAGCCGTTGGATCAAAGCTGGCGGCTGATAAATTTCTTACACCCGAAACACTAGGGATTCTTATTCTAGGAATGATTGCTTTTGCAATCGGTACAGCTTCTGGAGTTTTGGTTGCTAAGCTTATGAATATATTTAGTAAAGATAAGATAAATCCATTGATTGGAGCAGCTGGAGTTTCAGCGGTACCTATGGCTGCTAGAGTTGTTAATAAAGTAGGTTTAGAATATAACTCACAAAATCATTTACTTATGCATGCAATGGGTCCAAATATTGCAGGCGTTATTGGATCTGCTGTTGCTGCTGGTGTGATGATTAAATTCTTAGGATAAAACTCCAGACGAAAAAAAACAGAGGCTAGCTCTGTCTTTTTAGTTCGAGATCCTTAGGGGTCTAAAGTGAGATTTTCTTTAGCTCCTTGATTTCTTTCTC
>JGI20156J14371_10003884_pt1 | contig 10960 bp, 9 predicted proteins | sample COG_06_FD_14371 | JGI IMG/M metagenome (IMG submission 14371) | reverse complement strand
TGGCAGACTTGACTAGCAGTGGTCTCTTTCGTGAAATTCCAAAAAATAGATTTATTGCACAGAGAAAAACCTTTGAAGAGCCAGTTCGGTTTCCTGATTGGCGTGCGGTTAACGCACAGGCGTTGGTTACTGCGGCTGTAAAAACAAATGGTTCTGGTCAGTTGACTGTAAAGTTTAGAATATTTGATATTTTTTCTGGAGTACAGCTTGGAAAGGGAACCCAACTGAGTGGTAGTACTGGCGCGGCGCGGCGCATGGCCCACCAGGTGGCTGACCAAGTTTACAAGCGTATTACTGGTGAGGGGGCATACTTTGATAGTAGGATAGTTTTTGTTTCAGAGAGTGGCCCCAAAGATAAACGGCTCAAGAGGTTAGCCATAATGGATTCTGACGGTGAGAAAATGAAATTTCTTACTGGTAATGATAATATTGTTCTGGCGCCGCGTATTTCGAGTGATGGTAAAAAAGTACTTTATACAAGTTGGGAAACAGGTTTTCCTCAAATTTATCTCCTCGACGTTGAAACTGGGCGTCGTAAAAGAGTAAATACTCCTGGGAATGATGTAGCGTTTTCGCCACGTTTCTCACCGGACAATAAACGAATAGTATTTTCTTATGAGCGCCGCGGTAACATAGATATTTATTTGATGGAGCTATCGAGCTTACGGTCAGCCCGTCTAACTTCTAGCCCCTTCATCGATACGGCTCCAAGTTTTAGTCCAGACGGTAGAAAAATAGTTTTTGAAAGTGATAGAAGTGGTGCACAGCAACTTTATACTTTGCCTGTATCTGGTGGTACACCCAAACGTATTTCGTTTGGCAATGGTCGTTATGGGACGCCGGTGTGGAGCCCACGCGGCGACCTAATAGCTTTTACCAAACAAAGTAATGGTCGTTTTGGAATCGGGGTGATGCGTATTGATGGTACGGAAGAGCGGCTTTTGTCTGCATCATTTTTAGACGAAGGTCCTACCTGGTCTCCTAATGGGCGAGTAATAATGTTCTCGCGCCAGACACGAGGGCCAAGTGGTGCTCCCAGCATTTATTCCGTTGATATTACTGGACGAAACTTACGCCCACTGAACTTACGGGCTCCAGCATCTGACCCATCTTGGGGCCCGGTGCTACCTTGAGGTAAAATTTTTATGTACTATTTCTGTGAAAGGTGACTGATATGCGATCAATTTATTTAAACGTTGCAATACTTTTTATGCTAGTGGCGTGTTCCGACTCCGAAGGTGGATTTGGGAATGGATCGCTTGGCGCTGATGGGTACCAAGGAAGTGGTTTTGGCCAAGATGATGTAACTTCATCCACGTTCTTTAAAGAAAGTATTGGAGACCATGTTTTATTTAAAGTTGACGAGTATACTTTGAATGAGGCAGCTAAAACTGCCTTAAACGTTCAGGCTAATTGGTTAATTGATAACCCAGGTTTTGTCATAATTATTGAGGGCCACGCGGATGAGCGAGGCACGCGTGAGTATAATTTGGCGCTTGGATTTCGTCGAGCACAATCTGTGCAAGAATACTTGGTGGCGCGTGGTGTCTCTGGTTTGCGTTTAAAAACTAGAAGCTATGGTAAAGAACGGCCAGTAGAGATTTGTAGTGTGGAACGGTGTTACGGTAAAAATAGACGGGCTGTAACAATTCTGGCCTCTGGCAGTAGTTAATGAAATTACGTTTTCTAGTAGTTTTGGCCGCTGGACTGGGAGGCCAAGCATCAGCTGATAGTTTAGCTGATATTCGTCAGGATCTTGCAAACTTATTGCTTGTGACTGACCGTTTGCAACTTGAAATGTTAACTACTCCAGGCATAGATTTTTCAAATGAAGGATCACTTTTAGAGCGAACCTCAGTCATTGAAGGTGAGCTGCAAAGGCTAACTGGGGCATCTGAAGAGTCAGCTAACCGAATTTCGATTGTAGTGCAGGATGCCTATCGGCGAATAAATACTTTGGAGGCCCGGGTCTGTGCCTTGGAGCCTGGATGTAATGTCACAGAACTGGGAGCCACTTTGCCACTTGGCGTAATGTCAAATAGCTTGCTTGGTGCGGCAATGCCGAAAGCAACACTGACCATTACAGAAAAATCTGACTTTGAGGCGGCGAAAAAAATGTTATCGGATGGTGATACAGAAATTGCCGTTCAAATGTTAAAGAAATTTATTTCGGTATATCCAATTGGCCCCTTAACACAAAACGTACATTTACTGATGGGGCATGCACAGATGGACCTTCTGGAGTTCCGACTTGCGGCGCGAGCTTATTTGGAGGCCTATTCAGTAAATGAAGCTACAGAAATTGCTCCAATCGCTTTATATAATTTAGCTCTCGCTTTTCATAAGATGGGAAATGCTAAAGAGGGTTGCCTTACATTGGATGAAGTTAAATTTCGTTATAGTGGCGCTGACATAGCTGCGGATGCATTGCGGGCAGAGGCTGACTTGGCCTGCACGTGATGGGTTTGTCTGTGTGCAAAATAGATCGAGCTGCATCTGATTTTTTCTGTGACCATAACGAAAAGAGTATTGTTGGTGTGGCTGTGTCTGGAGGTTCAGATTCAGTGGCGTTACTTTTAGCTTTATGCAAAATAATACCAGCGAAAAATTTAAAAGCTGTCACCGTTGACCATGGTTTACGTAGTGAAGCTGCATCGGAAGCTGAGTGGGTTAGTCAGTTATGTTTAACTATGGGGGTGGACCATAATACACTGAAAGTAAATAATCTTGCGTTGGGGCCAAATCTGCAAGCGCGAGCCCGTAATGTGCGTTACTCTTTGTTAGCGAAATGGGGGCAGAATTGTGACGTCATTTGTTTAGGGCATAGCCAGACAGATGTTGCGGAAACTTTTCTTATGAGACTTAGTCGCGGATCAGGTGTGGATGGTTTAGCCTCCATGGCTTCGGGTTGGGACTATCAAGGTTTATCATGGGCACGACCTTTTTTGGGTCTTTCTCGTGAAGAGTTACGCCATTACTTGAAGGCAAACAACCAAGGGTGGTGTGATGACCCAAGCAATGATGATTTAAAATACAAGAGAGTGCAAATACGACAATCTCAAAACCAGCTGGATCAATTGGGTTTGAGTACTAGCCGACTTGCTAAAACAGCAAACCGAATGTCAGACGTTAGAGAAGCTTTGACATTTGCGTTAAAAAATATTCGACCACAGTTATTACAAAATGATTTAGGCGATGTTTTGCTCGACCGCGTAAAGTTGGCAGAGATACCTACAGAATTCTCTGAGAGGATATTGGCTGAGGCTCTCTGTTGGGTGGGTCAGCAAAGTTACCGACCTCGAAATTTATCTTTGAGACGGGCTATTGTGACCAAAATTACTCGAAGTTTGCATGGATGTGTCGTAATACCGCAACCTGACAATTTTTTACGGATAACGCGAGAGTATAAATTTGTAGAGAGTGAAGAAGTCAGTTGCCCGGCTGTTTGGGATGGGCGGTATTATGCGCCAAACTACGGGAAAGGCTATAAAATAAAGTCCCTTGGAAGAGTGGGTCTCTCGGCTTGTTCTGATTGGAGAAGTGTAAATCGACCACAAAATGCATTGATTGTAAGTCCGTCCATTTGGAAAGGTGATCAGCTCATTTCAGCGCCGTTGGCAAATTTTGGCAAAAAAGATGACGTCCAGGTGCTTCCAACGCCATGGGAATTATAGTACCTATTGAAAATAGTGGTAGGATACATATCTTACAGTAATAAATGTGCTCATTGATGCACGCTTTCTCGCTTTGATAGGAGCTTCTCTTGGGTAATCTACGCAACATCGCCTTTTGGTTTGTTTTGTTCATTCTACTTTTAATGCTCTTTCGGTTATTCGCGGGAGACGGCGCGGGTGGGAGCTCAAGTCGATCCACCACTTATTCTGATTTTGTGCAGGCTGTTGATAATGGCCAAGTTACCAGCGCAACGCTAGACGGTGAAACAGTAAGCTATGTAGGTCCAAATGACGTTGAATATGTAACAATTGTTCCAGGAGATGCACGCGTCAGTGACATGCTGGTGTCTAAGGGTGTTTCAGTAGTTGCAAAATCACAAAAAACATCAGTTTTTCAATCTGTACTTTTATCGCTCCTGCCAATCATGCTGCTTGTAGGCGTATGGATTTATTTCATGAACCGGATGCAAGGCGGCGGTAAAGGCGGAGCAATGGGCTTTGGTAAAAGTCGAGCTAAGATGCTAACAGAAAAGCAGGGAAACGTTTCATTTGATGATGTTGCGGGCATTGATGAAGCAAAAGAAGAATTGGAGGAAATCGTAGATTTCCTGCGAGATCCACAAAAATTCAGTAGATTGGGTGGAAAAATTCCAAAAGGGGCCCTTCTTGAGGGTGCGCCAGGGACTGGTAAGACTTTGCTAGCACGGGCTATAGCCGGCGAAGCTGGGGTTCCATTCTTTTCGATCTCTGGTTCTGACTTTGTTGAAATGTTCGTAGGCGTCGGAGCTAGCCGCGTACGTGATATGTTTGAGCAAGCGAAAAAAAAATGCACCGTGTATTCTGTTTATAGACGAGATTGATGCCGTAGGTCGGGCTCGTGGGGCTGGCTATGGGGGTGGCAACGACGAACGCGAACAAACATTGAACCAGTTGCTTGTAGAAATGGATGGGTTTGAAGCGAACGAAGGAATAATTATTGTAGCGGCAACAAACCGAAAAGATGTGCTAGACCCAGCTTTATTGCGTCCAGGTCGTTTTGATCGCCAAGTTACAGTACCTAGCCCGGATTTACGTGGGCGTGAGAAAATTTTAGGTGTACATTCTCGAAAACTGCCAACGGGTCCAGACGTGGACCTTCGCATTATAGCGCGTGGAACCCCTGGATTTACTGGGGCTGATTTGGCAAACTTGGTAAATGAGTCAGCGCTTGCTGCTGCACGCATTGGTCGTCGCCTTGTTAGTATGGAAGATTTTGAGAAGGCAAAAGATAAGATCCTTATGGGATCTGAGCGGCGTTCGATGGTGCGGACTAAAACTCAATTGGAGAAAACTGCGTATCATGAGGCCGGCCACGCCTTGGTAGGTTCTCTTTTACCAAAATGTCAGCCTGTTTATAAAGCCACAATTATAGCGCGTGGCGCTGCTGGTGGTATGGTTATGAGCCTCCCTGAGATGGACCGCCTGAACTTTTACCGCGATGAGTGTCATGATGAAATAGCTATGACGATGGCCGGAAAAGCCGCTGAAATATTCAAATATGGTGAAGAGCAAGTATCTAATGGTCCTTCTGGCGATATTCAGCAGGCGTCAAGTATGGCACGCGCAATGGTGATGCGCTGGGGTATGTCTGACAAAGTTGGCAACATCGATTATTCTGAAGCGGCAGAGGGTTATTCGGGACGTACGTCTGGTCTTTCAACCTCTGCTGGAACCAAAGAGTTAATTGAGGCTGAAGTAAGGCGGTTTGTTCAAGATGGATACGATTTAGCTCTAAAAACGATCACTAAAAATAAAAAGCGTTTTGAAAACTTAGCTCAAGGCTTGCTTGAATATGAAACCCTCACAGGTGCTGAAATCAAGAAGGTAATGGAGGGCCAGACGCTTAACCGTGATGAGGATGAGGATGACAGCGAAGGCGCTGGTGGAGCACCTTCGGTTACGGCAATTCCAAAAACAAAAACAAAGCCGAAAACTAGTGATGGTGGTATGGAACCAGAACCTGCTGGGTGATGCGTCTCAACTTAACTCACCTTGAAAAAAGATTTTATTTAAGGGGGGGAGAGGGGATTGCCGGCACTAGGAGCTACTGATTATTTGGCCCAAATAATTTGGATTGGAGTCGTCACACAGCGTCACACTGTTGAAGTGCAAACAGAAGAAAGATCTCTAATCGATCTTGACTGGAACGGCGTTCGTGGTGGCGCTCACAGTGGTAGAACCCGTTTGTCTGATGTGCGTGTGTCGCAGCAACATGCTAAGGGCACAGAAATAGCTAATGTTCGGCAGTTAAGTATTGTCAGTCAAGAAGACATAGACAAAATTTCTGCAGGGATGTCTCTGTCCCAATTTGATCCCTCCTGGTTAGGTGCAAACCTCGTTGTTTCGGGACTGCCAGATTTCTCCCATTTGCCGCCATCGTCGCGTCTACAGGCGGCTAACGGAACAACACTTATTGTTGATATGCAAAATCATCCGTGTCACCAAATTGGTAAGACTATTGACCTGGATTTGCCTGGTAAGGGACAAGAATTTACTCATCATGCCAAAGGCAGGCGGGGAATAACTGCCTGGGTTGAGCGTCCGGGCCAATTAAACCTAGGGGATATGCTTAAATTACACTGTCCCAAGCAACGCAGTTGGCAACCTAATGAAGACGTTGAGCTTATTTAAACGTTTATTCAGATTATTTCATCTTTTGTCGCGTCATGTAATCTGCCAAACAGGCTGCTAAAACGCGTCTTTTTATATTAATTGGTCCAAATAAAATAACTAATGGGCGTATTAAAAAGTGCACAAAGTGACATATGTTTCTGATAGGCAACTGCGTAAAATTTACTGCCGCACACGCAAGTGAGAATGTCGGATTTGCTCTGCCCAATGATAAAAGATAGGGGTACACGCCAGAGTGAACAAGGGCCTATTGGCCGCAGTGGGAGATAAAGATGAGTTATAAGTCGGATATTGAAATTGCTCGCGGCGCGTCGAAGGCGTTGATACAAGATATAGGTGCAAAAATTGGCATCAGTTCAGAAGATTTGGTTCCTTACGGCCATGACAAAGCAAAAGTCAGCCAAGCATTTATTGACTCGGTTCAAGACCGGACCGATGGAAAATTAATATTGGTAACTGCAATCAACCCTACTCCCGCTGGCGAAGGAAAGACTACTACTACAGTTGGGCTTGGTGACGGTCTGAACCGTATAGGTAAGAATGCAATGGTTTGTATCCGTGAGGCTTCCCTAGGGCCAAATTTTGGGATGAAGGGTGGCGCCGCCGGTGGTGGCTATGCGCAGATTGTTCCAATGGAGGATATGAACCTACATTTTACTGGTGACTTTCACGCGATAACCTCAGCCCATAGTCTTCTATCCGCGATGATTGATAATCATATTTACTGGGGTAACTCGTTAGACATTGATACCCGACGCGTTGTTTGGCGTAGGGTGGTGGACATGAACGATAGGGCCCTTCGTCAGATTACTGCTTCACTGGGTGGGGTATCTAACGGTTTTCCGCGGGAAGCTGGTTTTGACATAACAGTGGCATCAGAGGTAATGGCCATCTTGTGTCTTGCAAGAAATTTGAAAGATTTACAAAAACGATTGGGTGATATGATTGTTGCCTACCGTCGGGACCGCACCCCAGTTTTTGCGCGAGATATTAAAGCTGATGGAGCCATGACGGTTTTGCTCAAAGATGCTATACAACCTAATCTGGTTCAGACATTGGAAAATAACCCTGCATTTGTACACGGTGGACCTTTCGCCAATATCGCTCATGGATGCAATTCTGTTATAGCTACAACAACAGCATTAAAGCTTTGCGACTATGTTATTACTGAAGCGGGTTTTGGTGCTGATTTAGGTGCTGAGAAGTTTTTAAATATTAAATGTCGTAAAGCAGGGCTGTCTCCTTCAGTCGTAGTCCTTGTAGCTACAGTGCGTGCAATGAAGATGAATGGTGGAGTATCTAAGGCTGATCTTGGTCCTGAAAATGTCGCGGCAGTTGAGTCTGGATGCTCTAACTTAGGGCGGCACATAGAGAATTTAAAAAGCTTTGGCGTCCCTGTAGTCGTAGCTATCAATTATTTTGTGACTGATACCGATGCTGAGGTGCAGGCGGTTAAAGATTATGTTGTGAGCCAAGGATCTGAGGCAATTGTTTCACAGCACTGGGAGTTTGGCGGTAAGGGTGCTGAGGATTTAGCAGTACGTGTTGCCGAAATTGCCGATGCAGGCTTGGCTAACTTCTCGCCCATTTACCCTGATGAGATGTCTCTGGCAGATAAAATACAAACAATCTCTAAAAAAATCTATCGGGCTGATGAGGCTGTGATGGATCAGAAAATTCTTAACCAGCTTAAAGATTGGGAAGATCAAGGTTATGGCAACCTACCTGTTTGTATGGCTAAGACACAGTACAGTTTTAGTACTGATCCAAACCTACGTGGGGCACCTGTAGGCCATTCAGTTCCTGTACGAGAGGTCCGTCTGTCCGCTGGAGCTGGGTTTATTGTAGCGGTCTGTGGTGAAATCATGACAATGCCGGGGCTCCCTCGGACACCGGCGGCTGAGACAATTATGCTCAATGATGCTGGCGAAATTGAGGGTTTATTTTGAGATATGGCTCTGTCAATTAGTTTAGGGTCCTCTCAAAGAATAGCCTTAAAAGATAATAATATTTGAATAAACAGGTCGGAGATCGGTTATGAATGCGCAGGTTATCGATGGCAAAGCGTTTGCAGCAAGGGTTAGAGAACAAGTGGCGGGGCATGTTTCTCGTCTGAAGTCTGATCACGGGATAGTGCCTGGTTTGGCAGTTGTGTTGGTCGGCGAAGACCCTGCCAGCCAAGTCTACGTGCGCTCAAAAGGTAAGTTGACCGTTGAGGTGGGAATGCATTCAGTGGAACACAAGCTTGACGCAGAGACCCCTGAAGACGAATTATTGGCGGTTATCGATCAGTTAAATAGCGATCCCGCGATCCACGGAATTCTAGTTCAACTACCACTTCCCAAACACCTTAATGAAGACTTGGTAATAAACAGTATTAACCCAGCAAAAGACGTTGATGGGTTTCACATTTCGAATGTGGGTCTTCTCGGCACGGGTCAAAAATCAATGGTTCCCTGTACTCCGTTAGGATGTCTGATGATGCTGCGAGATCATTTTGGATCACTATCTGGACAGAATGCTGTTGTGATAGGGCGTTCTAACATTGTGGGTAAACCTATGGCACAGCTATTACTTGGTGATAGCTGTACAGTTACTATAGCGCACTCACGTACCAAGGATCTGCAGGCGGTTGTTGGAGGTGCAGATATTGTGGTGGCTGCTGTTGGTCGCCCTGAAATGGTGCCAGGTGAATGGATTAAACCTGGTGCTGTTGTTATTGATGTGGGTATTAATAGGATCCCAGCTCCCGAGAGGGGAGAGGGCAAGATGAAGCTCGTTGGTGACGTAGATTATGATAGCTGTTTTAAGGTTGCTGGTGCTATCACGCCTGTTCCGGGCGGTGTTGGTCCGATGACAATTGCGTGTTTGCTAGCAAATACTTTGACTGCGACCTGCCGTGTGAATGGGCTGGCTGAACCTGACGGACTTACAGTTTAAACATTTTAAACAGTTTATTAGGTTCTGAGGAAAAGTTGATATAGTTTGAAAGGCTTGATGTTTTGCCGTCTGTTTTTCCTTCTGCCATACAGGGCTGGTTTGACCAAAAGGGCTGGACCCCTCATCCTCATCAATTAAAAATGATGGCACACCAAAATGCTTCGACTGCACTACTTATTGCGCCAACTGGTAGTGGTAAAACAATGGCAGGGTTTCTCCCTAGTTTGGCATCCCTTGCGGAGACCCCACGACAGGGAATGCACACGCTGTATGTATCTCCCCTAAAAGCCTTGGCGGCAGATATAAAACGTAATTTGCGCACACCAATAAGTGAAATTGGCTTGGATATTAGAGTTGAAGAACGGACTGGAGACACTAGTCCGACTCTAAAAAGGCGACAACGAGTGGATCCTCCGCAAATTCTATTGACGACCCCTGAAAGCCTCGCGCTTTTAACTAGTTATGAAGATAATAGCAGAATTTTTGCTGGGCTTCAGAGGGTCGTAATCGACGAAATTCATGCACTTAGTGAAAGTAAGCGGGGAGATCAACTTATGTTGGCCCTAGCTGCAATACAAAGTATGTGCCCTAATCTGAGACGTGTTGGCTTGTCTGCGACAGTAAAAGATCCTGGCTTAGCCGCCAATTTTTTGAGTTATAACTCAAATTACTGTGAAATAATTAAACTCGATACTTTGGCTCCACCTGATGTTGAAATGCTCCAGATTTCTGAAACAGCTCCTTGGATGGGTAGTGGTGCCTCTTATGCTATTCCAGCTGTGTTACGGGAAGTGGCCAAGCATAAGACCACCTTAATTTTTCACAATACAAGGGCGCAAGCCGAACTATTTTTTCATAATCTTTGGTTAGCTAATACGGCAAACTTACCTGTTGGCATTCACCATGGATCCTTATCTCGTGAACAACGCGAACGAGTTGAGAATGCCATGGTTAAAGGAGAGCTTAGAGCCATCGTTTGCACTGGTTCACTCGATTTGGGCATTGATTGGGGTGATGTAGACCTGGTGATCCAAATAGGCGCGCCGAAGAATGTAAAGCGCTTAGTTCAGCGCATTGGCAGATCCAATCACCAATATGACGTGCCCTCAAAAGCAAGGTTGGTACCAGCTAACCGGTTTGAAGTAGTAGAATGCGTAGCAGCACTTCAGGCGGTTCAAGAAAATGATTTAGATCGTGATGATCGTGATGCAGGCCCTCGCGATGTTCTTTGCCAACATATTTTGATAGCTGCATGTGCTGGGCCATTTTTGGCAGATGCACTATACTTGCAGGTCATCAGTGCAGGTAGTTACTCAGATTTAAGTAGGAAAGAATTTGATGAGTGTTTGGATTTTTGTGCAACGGGTGGTTATGCTCTGAAGTCTTATGATAAATGGCAACGACTGGTACTTTCTAATGAGGGTAAATGGCACCTCAGAGATCCACGAGCGGCAAAACGTATTAGAATGAATATTGGCACTATTCAGGACACTGAATTGGTCAAAGTGCGCATTAAGGGGCGTGGTGGCAAGCCATTGGGTGAGGTGGAGGAGGCTTTCGCGCTACGCTGAGTTTTGGTGATACATTTTTAATTGCTGGGCAAGTTGTGTGCTATGAAGGCCTTCGTGATATGACTGTTCAAGTCTCCCAAAAACATAAAGGGAAACCTAAAATAG
>JGI20156J14371_10003881_pt1 | contig 10967 bp, 10 predicted proteins | sample COG_06_FD_14371 | JGI IMG/M metagenome (IMG submission 14371) | reverse complement strand
AAGAAATTTCCACCATTATCACTTAATTCATTTATCCATTTTTTATGTAACTCATTTCTAAACAACGACACATCCTTTCCCCTAGTTGTAATATTATGTCCAATTGGGATAAAGATGTTTCTAGACTCACTTTCATATAAGTAGCGATCAGCTAAAGTTCCAGTCTTACTAGACTTCAATACTCCCTTGTGTCCTGATTCAATACAGTTAAATTTGAAAGATGATTTTGCCGGTGAAAAACCTTTTACACGAACATCAATCACACCTTTCCATGCGCCAATTTGATTTGGCGCAAAACGCATTCTCCATTTGAAAGAAGTAGTATCAGCAATCCACAAATCCTTAAATGGATTCTTAAAATAGGGTAGGTAATAAAACCCATGTGTAACTATTTCCTCTCCATTTGGGGCACTTAATTTAACTGTCACATCAACTTGTTCAGGATCAAAGGGGTTAATTCCATTCGCTCTTTTCGTAATAAAATTTTCAACCTCTCTTTCAATGTCTTTCCCCAATTTAAAACCAATTTCAACTTTGTGAAATTTCCCAACCGTACCAACTGTACCTTCGGGTGTGAACCACACTTGATCGATTGAACTTGCTCCAGTATTATCAGCAAAACTTGACATTGAAGCAGGAACAATATTCTGCGATATTGCACAATATGTTATTGAAAGTGAAACGATAAAAACTAAATATTTAAGCATATTACAAAGTACATTAAAAATTTTAATGTAGAATAATGTACAATCTAAATAATTACATAAATAGTTAAAATAATACTTAACTTTATGTAGTTCTTGATTATCAAACATGCTTTTAAAAATAACCATCATATCATTATTCGCAGTATTTCTATCTATACCTTCTTGCCATGCCCAAGATTCTGTGAGAAGTGAGAATGTTTTAATTCTGCGAAAACGAAAAAGCGCCAAACGCGTTTATTATACCAAAAAATCCCCAATGGTGTACAAAGTCCATGACAGTATTCAGATGGGAATAATAAACGAAATAGAATTTGACAGCATTTTAATTGACACTACCTGGATAAAATATAATTCCATTGCATCTGTAATAGCCCCCTATAAAAGGCAATTTCTAAAAAACGGAAGCGTGCTATTTCCTATTGCTGGAATTACCTTTGCTGTTATCACAACGTTCAACTCTGTAATCAATAGAGATAAACCCATTTTTTATCGGGAACACCTTATTCCATCTGCCGGACTAATCGGCCTAGGGATTGTAATGTGGCCCTTTAAAACCAAGAGATATAGAATGAAAAGAAAGTGGGGACTTATGGTCATGGCAACCTAGCTATAATTTCTTAGCTTTATTCCAATATTCATCCATTTCATTCAGTGTCATTTCCCCCATTTCTTTTCCATCTTTTTTTGATTCGGTCTCCAAGTATTGAAATCGTCTAATAAATTTCTTATTGGTTCTTTCCAATGCCATCTCCGGATTAACACCAACGAAACGAGCATAGTTTATCATAGAAAACAATACATCTCCAAATTCGTCTTCAATGGCTGTCGCATCATTTAATTCAACTTCTGCATGCAATTCTGAAAACTCTTCCTTTACTTTTTCGAATACTTGCTCTTTGTTGTCCCAATCAAACCCTACCCCCCTTGCTTTTTCTTGAATACGAGTAGCCTTGACCATGGCAGGTAAAGATTTAGGCACACCTTCCAAAACAGATTTTCTACCAACTTTCAATTTAATTTTCTCCCAATTTAATTTTACCGCTTCTTCTGTTTCTGCAACTACATCTCCATATATATGAGGGTGACGTTCCACTAATTTATCACATACCGTATTGAGTACATCCGCAACATCAAAGTCGTTAGTTTCAGAAGCTATTTTAGAATAAAACACCATATGCAGCATCAAATCTCCTAATTCCCCTTTGATTTCCTCCATATCCTTTTCCAAAATGGCATCAGCTAACTCATAGGTTTCTTCAATCGTTAGGTAACGCAAAGATTCCAATGTTTGCTTTTTATCCCAAGGACATTCTGCTCGCAACTTATCCATAATAGTGAGTAGCCTTTCAAACGATTTCAACTTTTGTTCCACTGTGTTCATATCTTAAGGGGATTTCAAATAATTCATTTCTTTCAAAAAACAAAGATAATGAATAAGATGCGAGGCATAACTATTTTCGAATAGCATTCGCCATTTAAAAATAGCTTAACGAAGTCAGTTTGTTTATTGTCTATATTCCCTTAGGGTTTAAATAGTTTTTCATATACCGCTTCAAATTTCATCTTATTATCCAGATAGAAAGATGAAATTTTCATTGTCTCTAAAAAACTATGCGAATTTTGATGCGAATGAATTACTATAACTTCCCTAAATTTTAAATATCATTTCCATAATCTAGCGATAACTATTTCTAATCCTAGTAGTATTAGCACTATCAGTATACATTGCCACCAATATTGTTTTCCTTGTACGAGTTCATTAACATTAAAAGATGAAGCCCCATCTGATCCCTCTATTATTTTAGCTTGATTTCCGATTGGAGATTTAGCGAGTAATTCAGATAATTCTTCAGTTGTATAAAAACTATAATCCGATTCAGTTCTGTCGTAGTTAAAACTAAATCCTCCAATGGGATTTGAATTATACGTAATATTATAATGTCCAGAAGTGTTTATTTGATCGTAGAGTAATAAGTTCGTTTCATTTTTAACCTTTCTAATTTCAGGAATGAATTCCATTTCTTCGGTAGATGATTTTACAGTTACTTTTTCTACGTCAGTACCTATTTCCTGAAAGGCAATAGTGTTGTCTTTTCCAATGGTGTAAGATAGGGTAGAACTCGGTTGACTAAATTCTCCAATCCTTAGTAAAGATGCTACAAATAATGCATGCTTAGGAAAGCTAGATGCTTCGTTGGTTAATGGAGTAGAGCAGAAGTAAAAGTTCCCTTTATTTACTTTGGTTGAACTTAAAAACGAATTGCCATTTTGAAGGTTCATTAAATATTCTGTTCCAGAGGAGTTAGCAAACGATATCACATAATATTGATTGACTTTAGGTAAATCAACATTATCAGGAATTTTGTCAAAAACGTTTTTGTAAATCGGATGCTCTACATTAAGGTAAGAAACTTTCGTACTTCCAGTATCTAATGTTAAGAGGTTCCCCCCTGCAAGCATTTGTAAGAAATTTTTGTAGGTATCTAAATTAATAGTAGAAGATGGAAAAACTAGTAGACTACCTCCTTGGTTGGTGTAGTTGATTAATTCCGACGAAAGCCCTGTCGAAATATCTGTAAGTCCTTTTGAGATGATGAAATCATACTGATTAAGTGTACCGAAATCAAGTTTGCTTAAGCTCTTTGATGTAAATCGAAAGAGGTCGTTCGTGTTAAAAAGATTACCTAGGTACCCGAGCGTATCATTCGCGTTTTCCTTTTCCACTAGTTGAAGAACACTGACTTTGTTCTCTATTTTATAAGAGAAGAAGTATTCATCGTCAAAAAGCATATCTGGATCAGGGTATTCGGTTAAGTAGAGTTTGCAATGCTGCATTCCATCTTGAGCAACTGTAAATGGCACGATACAGTTAGTTGAAGAGTTTTCTGCAATCGTAAAGTTTCCAAAGCCTTGTATGGCCCCATTAATGGATAATTCAATTTTCAACTCCACAGGAGAGTTTGTATTATTGATAACTCTGGCAAAAATATTTTCTTCACTAGCTGTTTTGCGGATTGGCGTTTCAAACCAAATGCTATCAATATAGACGTTCCCTTTCCCTTGTTGCTGGTAAGGTAATAAAAAGACTTCTAAGGAAGAATCGTTTTTGACTTCATCCAATTGGATATTGTTTTTTTGAAAATCAGATAACCAATAAAGCGTTTTGTTTCCTTCTCTTTCAAGCAATGCATCCGATTGCCGTAAATAAATTTCGTCCAATCCTCTAGCAACATAACTAGGTTCGACTTCTTCTACTAAATCTATAAACTCATCTTTACTAACTAATCTTTGATGGCGTGCCTCTAAATCATTTGTTATTATTTGAAAGCGATCTGTGGCTTTATAGCCTTCTGCAATTAGGATAGCTTGTTCTTTGGCTAAGTCGAGTAAATAGCCATTCTCACCTTTTGTATCCATACTGTGAGAGTTGTCAATGTATACAGCAACAGTAGTATCTCCATGTTGTTTTTCATTTTCTATAGGAATATAAGGTTGTGCGAAAGCAAATACGAGGAAGGTAACAAGTAGTAATCGAATAAGTAGTATTAGCAGGTGTTTAAGTCGAGACTTACTCTTGGTTTCTAGTTTAACTTCCTTAAGCAATTCAATATTGGAAAAGTAAATTTTCGTAAACTTTCGAAAATTAAATAAATGAATGATTATTGGAATAGATAAGGCGGTGAGTGCCCAAAGAAATTCTGGATAGAGAAGTTTCATTAAAAAACAAAGTTAACCATTTCTTTAATAATAGCCCATATCCTATGCAAACTTTTCAAACACACCCAAACCAAATAATGCAAAATCGTATTTAACGGGATCTGAAGCGTCCATTTTGCGCAGGTTACCATCCAATTCCATTACAGCTTTCCAATCGTTTTGTTTACGCGGTAATAAACCCAATGCACGACCAACATTCCCAGAATGAACATCTAAGGGACAAGACAATAAGGAAGGACTTATGCTTTTCCAAATNCCAAAATCAACTCCTTTTTTATCTTGACGCACCATCCACCTTAAATACATGTTGATACGCTTTGCAGCAGAACCCTTTGCTGGACTTGCAACATGCTTGAATGTTCTGAATTTAGAATCTTCTACCGTTTCAAAAAATATCTTTCTAAAGTTCTCAATCGAACCTTGCATGTTAGTTGACCCTGAATTAATAGGCGAGGAGAACACGTTTTCTAAACCTTTATGCTTGGTGTAAATGGTTTTTAATGCTGTGATAAAAAAGGCTAGATCAAAAGAATTGAAAGTTCTGTGCTTGAAATTTCTTAGAAAAGCGCCATCGGTTTCTCCGTAATTCATGATAAAATCATAAGGTGAGTTTCCCAAAATAGAGGCCAGNGAATTTCCNGATTTAATTATCATTTTCCGATTTCCCCAAGCAATAGTTGAAACAAGAAAACCCATTATTTCGATATCTTCTTTCAAATCAAATTGATGTGGAATGGAAATCGGATCACTTTCAATAAATGAAGGAGTATTGTACAGCTCCACCTTTTCATCTAAAAATTGTTTCAGCTCAGAAAAGTTCATTTTCATTTAAATTTATTGTTCAAATGTAGTTATTAATCTAGTCTAGCTAATTCTTTTATTCGTAGATTTAACTAAAACCTAGTTAACCATTTGGTGTATATCGTTACTCCAACTATTGAAGGAAGATTATATACATTGAAGTTTGTTCGGTAGTTTTTAGTTGTCTAGGCTTTTGTCATATAAATTTTCTCGTCATTGCGAAGGAGGAACGACTTAAGCAATCTCATCGTTTAAGTTTCTGAGGATGCGATTGCTTCGCTTCACTCGCAATGACGATCTAGTTCTCAAAAAAACGAATAAAGTTTAACTCTCCAAAAATCCATCAATCAAATTAGGAGGCAATGTAGTATTCGGAACTTCGAAATCAAACCATTCGTGGACACTTATGTCCAAACCTAGGCCGTCTAGGTAATCACTTAAAGCCAAATTTAGGCCATCAGAATACAAAGTATGTTCAGCTCCTTTTGGATCTTCATGCGTTAAATCATTTTGGGCAAAACCTTTAAACTCAGGTCCAGTAATGGTAATGTCAAATTCATCTGGGTTCTTACCAATTGGGCTATGAACTGTTGTAGTAAACTTATGCCAAAAAGCAGAATGGATACAACCGTTTTCAAAAAGTTGTCGAACGACTTCTAATGAGTCGATAGTCTCTTGCTCTGTTTCTGTTGGGAAGCCATACATAAGGTAAGCATGTACCATAATGTTTTCCTCGGAAAAATCATTCGTAACCCTCGCAACTTGACCAATATCCACACCTTTTTTCATTTTGGTTAGAAGTCTGTCAGCTGCAACTTCTAATCCTCCAGTCACGGCAATACATCCCGATTTGGCCATCAAGCTACATAGTTCTGAAGTAAATGTTTTCTCAAAACGAATATTGGTCCACCAGGTTATGTATATCTTTCTTTTAATTAATTCCTCTGCTAATGCTTTTAACATTTTTGGTGGAGCAGCTTCATCCACAAAGTGAAATCCAGAAATCCCTGTTTCTACAACAATACTTTCTATCTTATTGACTAAATCTTCGGCAGTTGTATTTTGGTAATCGCCTATGTAATCTAAATTGACATCACAAAATGAACACTGTTTCCAGTAGCATCCATGAGAAATGGTTAGTTTATTCCATCTTCCATCGCTCCATAACCGATGCATTGGGTTCATAACATCTAAAAACGAAAGATAAGAATCCTGCTGTAATCCCTCATAACTTGGCGCTGGTAGCTTACTATGGTGAAATATAGTATTCGGTAATTTGTTAATGTATTCTACTTTGTTGTTTTTCAAAACAAACGTTCTTTCCAGTTCATCTTGTTCAATTTCTTTTGAAAGGTATTGGGTAATTTTTAATAATGGGCTTTCACCATCATCTAAGCAAATAAAGTCTAAATAATCAAAAATTCTTGTGTCTGTAAGAGCTCGTAGTTCGGTGTTGCAATATCCTCCTCCAAAAGCAACTTTGGTTGATGGATAATATTGTTTTATATATTGTGCGCATCGCAATGCAGCAAATAAATTTCCAGGAAAAGGTATGGAAAAACAAACTAAATCAGGTTTGCTTAGCTCCAGTTTTTCAGCTAATAATTGTGTTAATTTGGACTCGATAATCGTTAAGTCAAAAGAAAGGAATTCCTCCAATTTGTCAAAACTACTAGCAGATGTAGCTATTTTTTCTGCATAGCGTGTAAAGGAAAAAAACTCGTCTACGTTGGCAGTTATAAAGTCACCTAATTCCTCGATAAATAATGTTGCAAAATGCTTGGCTTTATCCAATACACCTAAATTTCCAAAGGCCCAGTTTAAATCTTCTTCTAATTTTTCGAAACGATGTGCTTTCGGTAAAAAGCTATCATTTATTATCTGGTAGGCAGCAGTAACTTCTTGGTTTTGGAGGTAGTTAATGACAAGGTCAACTTTATCAATGTATTCAGCTCTTTGGTTCCATACCAATTGATGTTCGTAGCTTTTTAGTTTATCCGCTTCTTGAAAAATATTTCGTATAAAACTATTGGTAAAAATGCTCCTAAACAGTTCTATACTCAGGTCACATTGAGAAACAGGAATAGCCTTGCTCTGCAAAAATCCTTTTAAGTACATTGTAGCTGGATAAGGGGTATTCAGCTGTGTAAAGGGCGGTGTGACTAATAATACTTTTTTAGACATTATGAGCTAGTCGTCTGTTTTTGGATCAACGAATTTTTTATCTTGAGGACCTCTTTGGTGAATGATCAAGCCATTTAAGAAATTTCTTAATATCTGATCTTGCAATTCCATGTAGTTTGGGTGCGTTTCTTTTCGAAAAAAGGCTCCGAGTTCACTTTTGGTAATTCTAAAATCAACGAGCGCTAAAATATCTACTATTTCATCATCACGCAACTTTAGAGCGACTCTTAATTTCTTTATTATATCATTATTGGTAAGCGCCATTGTTTATTTTTTGTTGCAATTTACATTTAATTATAGACCTAGTTTCATTCATTATAATCTCTGCTCATATTCCGAACAAATAAAATGTGGAATTACATCAATAAATGTATGTTTTATAGATCCCCACAATCCTTCAGGGCTTGCATAGTTAAAAGTACCTCTTTCTTTACCTATGGTTAAATATTCATTATTCGGTTTTAAAATGGCTTCATAAGAAGATCCATCTTTTTGTATACATAATAATTTTAGATAGGGATATTCAGGATTTATTTTCGGGGGGATTTCCAAAATAGAATAAGGGAAAGAAACATCATTTAAAAAGATTTCACTCGGCTGATGAAATTCATTTTTACTATTGGGCTGCAGTATCCAGGTGTTTTCCATTTCATCAGAAAAAGTAATTTCATCTATATTAGAGAGCTTTCCAATAGGGAGTTGATTATATATATTTCTATTCAAATGATAATCACTGAAGCTAAATAACAGAAGGCCTAATAGCAGAGCAGCCAATATGTGTCGGACACTAAATTTTGTGTAGATATTTTTGATTATATTGATATTGCGAAAATAAGGACATTTGATAATATGTAATAAGCTAACATTATTTTTTGTGTACCAATGAAATTGAATTAACACAATATCGCTGTCCAGTTGCTGTTGGGCCGTCATCAAAAATATGTCCCAAATGAGAACCGCAATTTCCACAAACTATTTCTGTTCTCCTCATTCCCATGGAGTTGTCTTGAATCTGTTCAATATTTGCTGATTCCAATTCGTTATCAAAACTTGGCCAACCACATGTAGATTGAAATTTCTGTTCTGATGAAAATAATTGCACATCACATCCTTTACAGTAATAGAAGCCCTCGCCGATAAAATCTGTATAAGTGCCTCTAAAGGGTGCTTCAGTGCCCTTGTTTCGCAAAACGTGATACTCTAGTTCGGAAAGTTTTTCTTTCCATTCTGAATCAGAATTATTAAAAGGATATTTTTTTTCACTCATAGCTCAAACTTTGGTAGTATTTTTGACATGATTAATACTAAACAATTACAATTAATAGTTTATTGGAGGTGGAAGATAATAATTCTAATAGAAAATCATTTATAAGTTCTTTAAAAGAACCTACATCTGGTTTGATAATAAGCAGTCTTACGCTCATTGTATCTATGCCAATATTTATTACCTTTTATCAGCTTATACCCATTATTTACTTACCCTTTTCGGATAAATTAAGAATTGACCACATATTACTATTTGCCTTACTATTTATTTTCATCTATATCCTTATTCGAAAAATAGCAAAATTAATTTATCTAGTCTTGGCATTTGCATTTGTTGGGTTGTTGATTTCTACCCTTACCGGGCATTATGGGATACGTAATTTGTATTATGATTACTCTGTGATGCTTTATAATTTAAATGAAAATGGAATTCAGTTAAAGTTTGAAGAAAAACATGATCCATTTTCGAAACAAGCACAAATAGCGGTTGCGGTAAATTATCAGAATGAAAATGTTCGTAAAATAGCAACGAACTGGGCAGTGAAAAACTTTAAAGCATACCAGTCTGTAACCCCTAGTTTACGCGTTTTACATGCTATGTCTATTTTTAAAGAGGTGCGTAATCGTTGGAATTATGTTTATGACCCCGCAGGTGAGGATTACTATGCAAGCGCAAGTGAAACATTGTCTCAACTTGAATCTGATGATTTATTAAAAGGAGATTGTGATGATTACAGTATTATGATTGCTGCTTTAATTAAAGCTACTGGAGGCGAAACGCAATTGGTAAGAACCGTTATAAAAAATGAAGATGGTACTTTAACGGGACATTTGTATCCAGAAGTTAAAATAGGAACTATAAAAGATTTGGAAACCATAGCTTACTTAATTAAAAATAAGTTTTTCCCAAAAGAATCAAAAGAAAAAGCCATTTTCTATTACATAGATAAGGAAGATAACGTTTGGCTTAACTTTGATTATAATGAATATTACCCTGGTGGAAAATATCAAAGTTTATACCGGGAGAGTGTAATGTATTTGTAAAATAAACTTAGAAAAAAGACAATAATGAAAATTGTATTATCACCTGCAAAATCTCTTGATTTTGACAATGTTCCTGAAACAGAAGTAGCTTCTCAACCTATCTTTTTAAATGAAAGTCAATTATTGATAAATAAATTGAAGAAATATTCTTCAAAGAAAGTAGGAGATTTAATGAGTATTAGTCCAAAACTATCTGAATTGAATTACAACAGGTTTCAAGATTGGACTTTACCGTTTACAAATGAGAATGCTAAAACGTCTATGTATGTTTTTACAGGAGATGCATACCGCGGAATGAATCCAAGAGAGTTCTCTCAAGAAGATGTTTTAAATGCGCAAGATTACCTAAGAATATTGAGCGGCTTATATGGCTTCTTAAAGCCTTTGGATATAATTCAACCTTATCGATTAGAGATGGGAACAAAGTTAGAATATTCAAAAAATGTAAATAACCTTTATAAGTTTTGGGGCGATAAAGTCACGGATGCCTTGAATTCCGAAATGGAAAATGGTGAAGTTTTAATCAATTTAGCTTCCAACGAATATTTTAAAGTAATTGATCCAAAAAAACTGAACCACAGAATAGTTACCTGTTCTTTCAAAGATGAAAAGAATGGAGAGTATAAAATGATTTCTTTTTTCGCAAAATTTGCAAGAGGCCTAATGACGCGTTTTATTATTCAAAATAAAATTTCTGAAGTAGATCACCTTAAAGCATTTGATTTAGATCGATACTGTTATAATGAAGAAATGTCTACGGAAGATAATTTTGTCTTTGTTCGTTAATTAATTTCATTCCTGCGAAAGCAGAAACCTTAGTTTTACTTGTGCTAAGATTCTTGATTTCCGTAAACTTCGTCAGGAATGAATTACCTATTCAACTTTGCATAATCCTTAGCGAAATAAGTCAGGATAATATCTGCCCCAGCTCGTTTAATACTTAGCAACATTTCTTGCATTGCTGAATCATAATCAAGCCAGCCATTTTGAGCAGCAGCATGCAACATGGCACATTCTCCACTTACATTGTAAGCAGAAATAGGTACATCAAACCGTTCCTTAAGAATATGTATAATATCTAAGTAGCACAATGCCGGTTTTACCATTAAAAAATCTGCTCCTTCAGCAACATCCAATTCAGCTTCTATTAAAGCTTCGTATTTGTTAGCAGGGTCCAATTGATAGGTTTTTTTATCTCCAGATTTTGGTGCAGAATCTAATGCATCTCTGAAGGGACCGTAATAAGTA
>JGI20156J14371_10003873_pt1 | contig 10978 bp, 11 predicted proteins | sample COG_06_FD_14371 | JGI IMG/M metagenome (IMG submission 14371) | reverse complement strand
CGCATGACGGTTACAACGAGGCAGATTTTAAAGTTACTAATCAACTAGTGAAAGAAGTGATTTCCCTTCCCATGCATTCTGAATTGACCTTAGATCAAGTGAAGCATATTGCACTCAAGATAAAGGAGTTTTTGGGGTAATTTTAATTAATTAGACGTGCCATTTAAAAAAGACAAGGCCCTCTTCAATACAGACTCTGTTCTCAATATTCTGTAGTGTCCTGTACCCGTTACCTCTTCCAAAGTAGCTTCTTCCCAATGGGCGTTGACTTCCTTTGATTGCTCAACCGATAAAACGCGGTCATTCGTATCGTGTAAGATGAGTGCTTTTTTAACTTGAGATTTTACAGCATATGCTGCAACATTCATTTCACTGACTATAATTCCTTCTTCTTGTTCAATCTTTTTAATAAGCAGCTTTATAACGCGATCGCATACACCCACCATTTCAGCTACAAACTGAATTCGATTTTCAAATTGGTTGGGGGTGGTAAACAATACATAGCGATCAATTACAATTTCGGGAGAGCTCCCAAGAAAAATCGTAGTTGCAACACCCCCAAAAGAGTGACTCACTATTTTTTTTATAGTGTATTTACAAATCAAAGCACCCACGAGCTTACTGAATTTAAAGAGGCTGGTTTTGCCCTTTGAACTAGCTCCATGCCCTGGACCATCAAAGGCATAAACCGTGTAATCATCAGCGATTAAAACTTCGATTAAATCTGCAAAATTCCCAGCTTGTCCTTCCCAACCGTGAACGAGTAGAACCGTTTTAGATCCTGTACCCCAGCGATAGGTTCGTATGATAAAATCTTCAAAAGGAAATTCAGTTTGTTCAGCTTTGTTCAGCATAAGAGCTTCGTGCGGGCGTAGCGTATGAACTTGAGGGCTTGTTAGGTGTTTGTACGCAATAGAAACAAACAAGTTGGGGAAAATGGAGGATAAAAAATAGATTAGTTTTTTTTTCAAAAGCCAAAATTGATATTGGATGTCGTTATAAAGTATGTGCGAAAATAGTATCTTCATCCAAAACATTACCATTATGAAGAAAATTATTTGTGTTTTATCTTTTTTAATGTCCTTAGGACTAGTAGCTCAAACAACATACTTGCATTGCGGTCAAGTTTTTGATAGTGCCTCAGGAAAAATGAAAAAAGAACAAACCATTGTCGTAGAAGACAATCTCATTATAGCAATTAACAAAGGGTATACTACAGTTGACTCTGATTCCATTCAACTTATTGATCTGAAAGCCAAAACAGTTTATCCGGGTTTTATCGATATGCATGTGCACATCGAATCGGAATCGAATCCACAAGCCTATTTGAACCGTTACCGTCTCAACGAAGCAGATGTTGCCTATGATGCAGCAGTCTACGCAGAGCGTTCGCTTATGGCTGGCTTTACAACCGTTCGCGACATGGGTGGTTCGGGAGTAAACATTGCTTTACGGAATGCGATTGCCAAAGGGAAAATTCCAGGGCCCCGTATTTTTACTGCTGGTAAAACCTTAGCTTCTACAGGGGGGCACGGAGATCCTACCAATGGAAACAAAGATGATTTTCAGGGAGATCCAGGACCAAAACAAGGTGTTGTTAACTCTGTTGAAGATGCTCGAAAAGCCGTGCGCCAACGTTATAAGAATGGAGCTGATTGGATTAAAATAACGGCTACAGGTGGTGTTTTAAGTGTAGCGAAGAGCGGAGAAAATCCCCAATTTACAAAAGAAGAAATCAAAGCGATTACTACTACTGCGAAAGACTATGGGATGAAGGTTGCTGCTCATGCGCACGGAGATGAAGGCATGTATAGAGCCGTGGCTTCGGGTGTTAAAACCATTGAACACGGAACTTTAATGAGTAAACGAACCATGGAGCTGATGAAAGAAAAACAAGCCTATTTGGTACCCACAATTACTGCAGGAAAGCAGGTGGTAGAAAAAGCTAAAATCCCAGGATATTATCCAGCTATTATCGTGCCTAAGGCATTGAAAGTTGGACCAAAAATTCAAGAAACGTTCAAAAAAGCTTATAAACTTGGAGTTCCCATTGCATTTGGTACAGATGCAGGTGTATTCCCTCATGGACTCAATGCTAAAGAATTTGGCTATATGGTTGAGGTTGGAATGCCAGCCAGCGAAGCGCTTCAATCGGCTACCATTGTCAATGCTGCGCTATTGGATAATGAAGATAAGCTAGGTCAAATAAAAGTAGGGTTTTACGCTGACATCGTGGCTTCCGATGCCAATGCTTTGGATGCCATTGCAACTTTAGAAAACATCAGCTTTGTGATGAAAAATGGAGTGGTTTATAAGAACAAATAATTTATCCGATCGTTCCCGAACTTGTTTCTGCGGAACGGTCGATTTTTTTAACCAAACCTTGCAGTACTTTTCCCGGCCCAACTTCAGTAAAGGAATTGGCGCCGTCGCTTAGCATTTGTTGTACGCTTTGCGTCCAACGAACGGGAGCTGTGAGTTGTGCGATTAAATTGGTTTTTATGATTGCTGCATCCGTAATCCCAGTTGCAACTACATTTTGGTATACCGGACAAATTGGATCCTGAATAGAAGTGTGCTCAATCGCTGCGGCTAATTTTGTTTTTGCAGGTTCCATCAGCGGCGAGTGAAATGCTCCTCCAACTGGGAGGGGAAGTGCTCGTTTTGCACCAGCTTCTTTCATAGCTTCACAAGCCAATCCAATGGCTTCTTTCTCGCCCGAAATAACCAATTGCCCCGGACAGTTGTAGTTTGCAGCCACTACAATTCCAGAGATTTTTGCACAAACGTCTTCAATGACCTGATCTTCGAGGCCTAAAACGGCGGCCATGGTTCCGGGAACTTCATCACAGGCATCTTGCATAGCCAAAGCACGCTGATGAACAAGCTTCAGGCCGCTTTCAAAACTAAGTGCCTTTGCCGCTACTAGGGCAGAAAACTCCCCCAATGAATGACCAGCCACACAAGCAGGATTAAATGATTTCCCCATTACACTACTCAAAATAACCGAATGTAAAAAAATTGCAGGTTGGGTAACTTGGGTTTGTTTCAAGGCCTCTGCATCTTCACCAAACATAATATCAGTTATATTAAATCCTAAGATGTCGTTGGCTTGATGAAATAAGGTTTTTGCTTCTTGAGATGCTTCGTAAATGTCTTTCCCCATCCCAGGGAATTGAGCTCCTTGTCCAGGAAATAAAAATGCTTTCATAGGTTATTTTTTATCGTAGGTTATATAGGTGTAGTCGTAGGGTTGGTTCTCTGTTTTCGATACAAACTCTTCGGTGCTTACAGTCCATTTGGAGCTGTCAATTTTCGGAAAAAAGACATCGGCATCAAATTCGTGATGCACTCGGGTGAGTTCAATTCGATCGCAATGATCCATGAAGAGTGAATATATCTGTGCTCCTCCAATTACAAAAGGCTGGGCGTCATCCTCGGCAAGCGCCAAAGCTTCTTCAATCGAAGCGGCAACCACCGCTCCTTCTGCCTTATAAGCTGCATTATTTGTCAGGACAATATTCGTTCGATTGGGTAATGCTTTTGGCATGGATTCAAAAGTCTTACGACCCATGATAATTGCATGACCAGTAGTCAGTCGTTTAAAACGTTTTAAGTCTTCCGAGATATGCCAAATTAGGTCATTTTTTCCTTGCCTAGAGCATCATTTTCTGCAGCTGCAGCAATGAGGGTAATCGTTTTCTTTTCTGGCATAGTATTGCTTTTTTTTATAACCAACTCCTCTTCGTATAAGACGTGTTCGTTTTGAAATTTTATTCCTTCTTGCATTCTGTTTAAAGTAGTTGTTTTACGATCAGTAGCTTTTAAAAACGCTCCATCTACAATCGACTACAAAGACCGTAAAAATAAGTTAAATAACAAAGTGTTCCCTCAAAATATCACCAAAGGGTTTTGTTTTAGTTTACTATATTTACAACACACATAAATCAAATAGGTTGACTTTCAGGAATCCCGATGAAATAAAAAATAAGTACCCTTCTTTAACGGGATGTACCTACCTCAATACGGCCTATACGGGTGTGGTTTCTTCGTCTTTGATGGAATGGAGGAAGGCTACTGATAATAACTACGCTGTTGAAGTTGACCGGTTCAAAAACAATCAAGCGGTTGTTATGGAAACCAATGCGCAATTACAAGTTGCACGTTTAATGCACACCGAGGTTGATCAGGTTTTTTTAGCTTCCAGTTGTTCTGCTGGGCTACAAGCTTTTTTATTTAAAATTCCTAGAGATTATAAATTTTTGCTTCTCCAAGATGATTATCCTGCCATCACACAAATGGTTTCGGATCATCAATTTGATTATACCGAAATTTCCTTACAAAACGAGCTTGAGGTTTCGGTCTTAGCGGAGTTGAGACAAAATAAGTACGAAGTCTTTGCTTTTAGTGCTGTTCAGTACAACTCAGGACTTCTGTTCGACATGGAATTCCTTCATACGATCAAAGAAGAATTTCCAAGCTTGATAATCCTGGTAGATGGCACTCAGTTTATAGGAGCCGAATCTTTTGATTTCGATCAAAGTGCTGTGGATGGGATTTTTGGTAGTGGATATAAATGGCTGCTTGCCAGCTATGGTAATGGTTTTATGTGCCTAAAAAAAAGCTTATTGCATCAGCTGAATAGTTCAAAAGAAGAGGTGTTGGAGCTTCTGGATCGCGGTCATAAATCTCCCTTAGCGATAGGGTCTCTTGGGTTTGCTGTAGAAGAGTTGTTTTCCTACGATATGGAAGCACTTTTGCGCAAGAAAAAAGAGCTGGCTGTATACTTTTTTGAAGCATTAAAAGAACGCAATCTCTTGGAAGATTTTGTTTGCGAACGCAAAGAACATTCTTCAATTTTTACACTGAAAATTAGTGATGAAACTCACCAAGCATTAATCAAAGAAAACATCCGATGCGTAAAGCGCGGGGTAGGTGTTCGGGTTTCGGTTCACTTCTACAACACCCATCAAGACGTCGATCATTTACTCGAGATGATCGATCGAGCTACTACACAGCAACTGCTCCCTTGATCAGTGGATAAGGATCGTAGTCTATTAATTCGAAATCTTCAAAAGTAAAGGCAAACAAATCCTTGATATCTGGATTGATTTTCATTGTGGGTAATGTTTTTGGGGTTCGAGATAACTGCAATTCAATTTGCTCTTTATGATTGGAGTAAATATGGGCATCTCCAAAGGTGTGAACAAAATCTCCAGCTTCTAAACCACAAACTTGCGCCATCAAAAGCGTTAATAATGCATAGGATGCAATATTAAAAGGTACGCCTAAAAAAACGTCGGCACTTCTTTGGTATAACTGACAGGAGAGTTTTCCATTGGCTACATAAAATTGAAAGAAGGCATGACAGGGGGGGAGTGCTACTTTGTTATTGGCAACATTTTCTGAAAAACTTTTTGTGGTATCGGGTAAAACACTCGGATTCCACGCAGAAACCAACATGCGTCTGCTGTCTGGCGAAGTCTTAAGCGTGTGAATGATGTCTTTAATTTGATCAATTTCTTCACCATTCCAATTACGCCATTGATAGCCGTATACGGGACCTAAGTTTCCTTTTTCATCGGCCCATTCGTTCCAAATACGCACCCCGTTTTCTTGAAGATATTGAATGTTGGTATCTCCTTTTAAAAACCATAACAATTCATGAATGATCGATTTTAGATGCAATTTCTTCGTAGTAACCATTGGAAAGCCTTGGGCAAGATCGAAGCGCATTTGATACCCAAATACACTTTTGGTACCTGTGCCGGTTCGGTCTGTTTTTTCAACACCTTCGGCTTGAATGTGACGAATAAGATCTAAATATTGTTGCATTGAATAGGATTATGTTCAAAAGTAATTTTTTATACTTTTGGAATGATAGTAGTTTTAGAATAGTTATTAAAAAGAGTCGTTAACAACTGGAATTTATTTCCTTCGAGAAAGTTCATCTCTTATTTTTGCAGCTGCTTCATAGCTTTCAGCTTTCACGAGTTTTGCAAGCATTGCATTGAGTTCTTTGCTAGAAGTAGCAGCAAGGTTCTTTAGGACATCTTCTTTAGGCTCTTGTTCTTCAATGAAATTTTTAATCCAATTTTTATCTTTTTCTTGCGGCTCGTTAACGTTGTTATCGTCTGAATAGCTAGCTTTTTTCATTATGTTCTCATAGGTAAAAACAGGGGCATCAAATCGAATGGCCAATGCAATTGCATCTGAGGTACGGGCATCAATGATTTCTTCAATGTCGTCGCGCTCACAAATTAAGCTTGAAAAGAAAACGCCATCTACAAGTTTGTGGATGATGACTTGCTTGATTGTAATTTCAAAGCGATCCAATAGGCTGATGAATAAATCGTGTGTTGAAGGTCTTGTGGGAACAATATCACTTTCTAAACCAACCGTAATGGCTTCAGCTTCAAACCCTCCTATAACAATGGGGAGTCTTCTGTTTCCTTTGGCTTCGCTCAATATGAGTGCATAAGCACCGGTTTGGGCTTGGGTATAAGAAACGCCGATAATTTTAAGCCTGATTAAATCCATAACATCATTTTCCGACTGTGAAATTAGTTCTTTTTTAAAAAAATGCTTTTAATTTTTAGAAATTTTTAATTCTTCAAGTGACTTCTTCCAGCATTAGGTTTTTTATATACAGTTAAAAAACTTAAATTTGCCCACCTATTAAAAATCTTGAAGAATAGATCGTATGAAAGTATTACAGTTTAGACAAGCCATCTGCGAGGCCATGAGTGAAGAAATGCGCCGCGACGAATCCATTTATTTAATGGGCGAAGAGGTTGCAGAATACAATGGAGCCTACAAAGCTTCTAAAGGTATGTTGGATGAATTTGGAGAAAAGCGTGTCATCGACACCCCGATTTCTGAATTAGGTTTTGCAGGGATAGGAGTTGGTTCTACGATGACTGGGAATAGACCGATTATCGAATTCATGACCTTTAACTTTGCACTTGTTGGTATAGATCAAATCATCAACAATGCAGCAAAAATCCGCCAAATGTCGGGAGGACAATTTCCTTGCCCAATCGTATTCAGAGGCCCAACCGCCTCTGCTGGACAACTTGCAGCAACCCACTCCCAAGCCTTTGAAAGCTGGTATGCCAACTGCCCGGGTCTTAAGGTTATTGTACCTTCAAACCCTTACGATGCTAAAGGACTTTTAAAAGCAGCCATTCGTGATGATGATCCTGTGATTTTTATGGAGTCTGAACAAATGTATGGTGATAAAGGAGAAGTCCCTGAAGAAGAGTATATCCTTCCGATTGGAGTTGCCGATATTAATCGAGCAGGTACGGATGTAACAATCGTGTCTTTCGGTAAAATTATTAAAGAAGCATATACTGCAGCTGATGCCCTTGAAAAAGAGGGGATTTCCTGCGAAATTATAGATTTACGAACGGTAAGACCTTTGGACATAGAATCAATTCTTACCTCTGTTAGAAAAACCAATCGCTTAGTGATTCTCGAAGAAGCATGGCCTTTTGGAAATGTTTCTACCGAGATAACCTACCAAGTACAAAACGAAGTATTTGATTATTTAGATGCCCCGATCGAAAAAATAAATACTGCCGATACACCAGCACCATTTTCTCCTGTTCTATTAAATGAATGGCTGCCGAACAGTGAAGATGTAATTGCGGCAGTTAAAAAAGTCGTGTATTTTAAAAAATAAAAGATTCTTAATACGGATCGCATTACAAACAATTTAAAACTATTATGGAACAAAATGTTATTTACTTACCACTAATTTTAGCAGTTGTAGGTTTAGTGTATATGTTTATACGCGCAAGCTGGGTAAGAAAACAAGCCCCTGGAAGTGAGAGAATGCAAGAGATATCGAAAGCTATAAAAGAAGGCGCACTTGCTTTTCTTAATGCTGAGTATCGCCTGTTATTTATTTTTGTCATCATCGCTTCAGTTGCTCTTTTTGGGATTTCAGTCGCAGTTGAAACAACAAGCTGGATGATTGTACCCGCCTTTGTGTTTGGAGCTTTCTTTTCTGCTTTGGCAGGAAATATCGGAATGCGTATTGCAACCGATGCAAATGCACGAACCGCAGAAGCAGCTAAGACAAGTTTGCCTAAAGCACTTGCAGTTTCATTTGGTGGAGGAACAGTAATGGGCCTAGGAGTAGCCGGTCTTGCAGTTCTTGGATTAACCTTATTATTTATGTTCTTAGTTGGACAATTCATAGGTCAAGAAGGATCTTTTTATAACAACATGACTATTGTATTAGAAACCTTAGCTGGTTTTTCTTTGGGTGCAGAGTCAATCGCATTGTTTGCTCGTGTCGGTGGAGGTATTTATACCAAAGCAGCTGATGTTGGAGCAGATTTAGTAGGTAAAGTAGAGGCAGGAATTCCTGAAGATGATCCACGTAATCCCGCAACTATTGCAGACAACGTTGGAGATAATGTTGGAGATGTAGCGGGAATGGGAGCCGATTTATTTGGTTCTTATGTCGCAACAGTTCTTGCAGCAATGGTTTTAGGAAATTACCTAATCCGTGATATGTCTTTGAACGGTCAGTTTGCGGATTCATTCAACAATATGGGACCAATCTTACTTCCAATAGTAATTGCTGGAGTTGGTATTTTAGCATCGATCATCGGAACATTCTTTGTGAAGATTTCTTCGAATGACGCTAAAGAATCTAAAGTGCAAATGGCATTGGATCTAGGAAACTGGGCAGCGATAGCCATTACACTTGTTGCATGTTATTTCCTTATCGATTGGATGTTACCTGAAACAATGAATATGAAATTCTTCGGTGAAGGATACAAATCAATATCGTCTTTAAATGTATTCTGGGCTGCATGTATTGGACTTGCAGTTGGGGCATTAATTTCAATGGTTACTGCATACTATACGAGTTTAGGGAAAAAACCAGTAATGGACATCGTTGAAAACAGTTCTACTGGAGCTGCAACCAACATCATCGCAGGTCTTGCGGTTGGAATGAAATCTACATTCTTATCCGTTATTTTATTTGCAGCTGCAATTTATGGTTCGTACGCTTTAGCTGGTTTTTACGGTGTAGCACTTGCTGCATCAGCTATGATGGCAACAACGGCAATGCAGTTAGCTGTCGATGCTTTTGGACCCATTGCGGATAACGCAGGAGGTGTTGCTGAAATGAGTGAATTAGCTCCTGAAGTCAGAGAGCGTACCGATATTTTAGATTCTGTAGGAAATACTACTGCTGCTGTTGGAAAAGGATTTGCAATTGCATCTGCTGCCTTGACCGCTTTAGCTTTATTTGCTGCCTATGTAACTTTTACAGGAATTGATGGAATTAATATTTTCAAAGCCGATGTATTGGCCATGCTGTTCATAGGTGGAATGATCCCAGTTGTTTTTTCTGCTCTAGCAATGGAGTCTGTAGGAAAAGCTGCCATGGAAATGGTTGAAGAAGTTCGCAGACAATTCAGAGAGATTCCAGGAATCATGGAAGGTACTGGGGTTCCAGAATATGCTAAATGTGTAGACATTTCTACCAAAGCTGCCTTAAGAGAAATGATCTTACCCGGCTTACTTACGATCATTACACCGATCATCGTTGGTGTGTTATTTGGAGCTGAACCTTTAGGAGGTTATATGGCTGGAGTATGTGTGAGTGGTGTTATGTGGGCTATCTTTCAAAACAACGCGGGTGGTGCATGGGATAATGCCAAAAAATCATTCGAAGCTGGTGTAGAAATTAAAGGAGAAATGACCTACAAAGGTTCTGAAGCACACAAGGCTGCTGTGACTGGAGATACGGTTGGAGATCCTTTTAAGGATACTTCTGGACCATCAATGAACATTTTAATTAAACTTACCTGTTTGGTGAGTTTAGTGATTGCTCCAATTATCGGATCACATGATGTAGAAACTGCAGTAGCGCAAGAAATTCGTAAAGAGATTCGCGTTGAGGTTGACGCTTCAGAAGCCGATATGATGGAAGCTACGATCACAACAACTACTTCCGAAGATGGAACAGTTAAAACTGAAGTTAAAAAAATAAAAGGAACAGAAGCAGAGGTTGAGGCATCAATTGCTGCTATAAAAGAGGTTGAGCTTCATGTAGAGAATTAAGTTTCTTTCTTTTTACAAATAAAAAAATCGGCTTTAAGCCGATTTTTTTGTTTTAGGATAATTCTTTTATTTTAGCATCTATACGATCAACAATGGATTTCATATCGACCGCTGTGTCCACGAAATCCAACTCATCAACATCGATGATTAATAATTTTCCCTTGTCGTAATTGTGAATCCAAGCTTCGTAACGCTCATTCAAACGACTCAAATAATCGATACTGATGGAATTTTCAAACTCCCTACCTCTCTTGTGAATATTACCTACCAAATTTGGAATGCTGGAGCGTAAATAAATCATCAAATCGGGTCCCGTTACCATGTTTTCCATCAACTCAAAAAGCGACTTATAATTTTGGTAATCTCGTTGGGAGAGTAAACCCATCGCATGCAGATTGGGCGCGAAAATATGAGCATCCTCATAAATACTTCGGTCTTGAATTACATTCTTTCCACTCTTTTGTATTTCGATCAGCTGACCAAATCGACTGTTTAAAAAATAGATTTGAAGGTTGAATGACCATCGTTCCATTTGATGATAAAAGTCATCTAGATAGGGGTTTTCGACAACTTCTTCAAAATGCCCTTGCCATTTATAATGTTTTGAAAGTAAATCTGTAAGGCTTGTTTTTCCTGCGCCAATATTGCCGGCTATCGCTATATGCATAATTATAAATTACTTAATAAGTCAGCTTAGTAGGTTTGGTTTTATTTGGATATGCAAAATAGCAGTAATTTTTGGAACATAAAAGTATTCTTACCAGGATCAAAAATATTTTACTGTAAAAACATTTTATATTTTAAAATTATGTTTTATTTTTGCCCCTTCAACTGAGGAAGGATTTGACTGATTGCAGACCTCATTAAAAAAATGCTAAACCAGTGT
>JGI20156J14371_10003872_pt1 | contig 10980 bp, 7 predicted proteins | sample COG_06_FD_14371 | JGI IMG/M metagenome (IMG submission 14371) | reverse complement strand
TAAAAGATTATATCAAAAATGTTAAATATCCCATTGATAGGCTGCCAATTATAGGCCATGAATTTAAGTCAAACTTAATTATAAAATATTTCAAAAATAAGCTGACTTATCAGTTTATGAAAGCGATATATCATAATATTAAAATTAATTTTGATCACTTATTTGCAGCAACATTATTTTATCTCAAAGATCGCAAAGTAACAATTTTACAGCTAAAACAAATAATATATCTTGCCGCGATAACTATTGATAAATTGGGAGGTTCTCGTCTTAATGATTCTGTGAGGCGGGATAATATTATAAAAATTTTTAGCGATGAAAAATGTAAAATTTTTGACGATGTATTTGCCTTGGCTAAAGTGCAAAAAATAATAGAAGTTGATCAAAATAACATGATTTTGGTGCGAAAGGATGCTTTTGCGGATGATGAAAGTTTTCATAGAATTAGGCTCGAAAATTCTTTGAAAGTTGTCCTTAACGAGGTTTTGCTGCTAAAAAAACCTAATTTTGTTATAAAACATATTATAAAAACCAAAATTTCAGATTTGGGTCATATGGTTTTTAGCGATATATTTGCTAGAGACTTAGAAAATTATGAGACTGATTACCAATCTTTTTTTGATAAAGAAATGTCAAAAAATAAAGAGATTGGTAGGCCGTTTACGCTAAATTGTCAAAAAGATAATAAGGTAAAAATTGGATTTTTAATTATTCATGGTTATAAATCGGCGCCAAAAGAAGTGGAAGATCTAGCTTATTTCTTGGAAGATCTTAATTTTAAAATATACGCTGTGCGCCTCAAGGGTCACGGAACTTCTCCAGTAAATCTTAAGTGCGTAAAGTGGCAAGATTGGTATGATAGTGTTGATGATGGATATTGTGCTTTAAGAAATATTGTTGATAAGATAATTGTGATTGGATTTTCAACCGGCGGCTTATTGTCTTTGATGTTGGCGGCTAATAAAAATATAAAAAACAGCAAAATATCAAATATAATATCAATTAACTCTGCCCTTAGGCTGCGTGATATTAGGTCTCATTTGGTGCCAGGAATAAATCTATGGAATGATGTTTTGGATAGGTTTCGTATCAATAGAGGGCGTTTTGATTATATTGATAATGATCCAGAAAATCCTCATATAAATTATAGTAGAAATTATTTATCTGGAGTTGAAGAGTTGGGTAAGTTGATGTCTAAAGTTGAGGCTGGATTGCATAAGATAAGGGCAGAAACTTTGATAATTCAAGGAGATAAAGATCCGGTTGTTAACCCTAAAAGCGCTGATATCATTTATAAAAAAATTAAAAATGCTAAAAAAGAAATGTTTGCTATTGATTCTAATAGGCATGTTATTGTTACTGGTGAAGTGAAATCTAAAACTTTTTCCATAATCAAAAACTATCTTGCCAAAACTAAAATTATTTCTTATTAACTGGTTAATATTAATCGCATCTTGGCCTAAGGTAACCTAATTCTAAGTAATGAAGTCTAAGTTAAAAAATCGTGAACAGCAAATTGAAGAACTAGAAGAGATAGATGAGTCGGATGTTGATGTTGAGGCCATAGGGCCGTCAATTTCTACGGGGAAAAAAGGTAAAGTTGCGCTCATACTTATATCGTCAATTTTTATAACTCTGATCATATATCTATTTTTTTTTAGTGGAGAAGAGGAGGTGGTTAATCTTGAGCCAGTTGTTCAGACATCGGGTACGGCAGTGGCTCAAAAAGAAGATGTAGAATCGTCATTTGATATAGCTCAAGGTTATGATTTGATTGAAGGAGGATCTAGCGGTTATTCTAACAATTTACCAGTTCCTGAAATTCCAGCTCTTCCTGAAATTCCTCAAGGTGTTATATCTAAAGATAGTGACATAGGTCAGATTATAAAAGAAGCTGAGCAGCAAAAAAGAGAACAAGAAAAACTACAGCAGCAGGATTTAGCACCACCATCGGTGCAAATTTTACCTCAAAATAATAATCAGCCAGATATATCGAATATCAATGGCTCACCACCTCAGATAGGATCATCTTTACCCGGAGTTGCTACAAATCCGGTAGCAAATCTTGATCCACGCTATTCTCCAATAGTTGTTTTTTCTGGCGCAGCGCAAGGCAGTCCAACTAGGGGGGTTGGATATGAAAAAAACATTATTGCTTTAAATGAAAATTCCATAGATCAGCTTCAAAAAAGCAATGCTGGTTTAGAGGCCACTTTTATTGAGGATAGGTCGACAACTATAGCCCAAGGAAAATTATTAACTGCAGTTTTAGAAACTGCCATCAATACAGAATTACCGGGTTTTGTCAGGGGTATTGTAAGTAGAGATGTTTATGGTGAATCTGGAAATAATGTTTTAATTCCTAGGGGCTCTAGATTGTTTGGCTCATATTCAAGTCAAGTGCAGCGAGGTCAAGCAAGAGTTGATATATCTTGGACTAGATTAATAAGGCCAGATGGAGTTGATCTTAGTATAAGCTTTAACGCCTCGGATCAATTTGGTCGCTCGGGCATAGGTGGTGAGATTGATAATAAATTTAGCTCAATTGTTACTAATTCCATATTAACAAGTATATTAACAATAGGAGGTGTTGCGATAGCAGAGCAAATGCTTGATGGAGGCGCAACAACCACAACAACAGATCCAACAAACGGCACCTCAACCTCTACTGGAAGCGCATCAAATCAGGCGATTTACGATGTTAGTAGAAATATAGTAGACACCGTTGGAGGTATATTGCGTGATCAAATAAATACCGATCCGGTAATTACAGTGCCGCAAGGTACTAGAATAACCGTTGTGGTTAATTCTGATATAAGGGTTCCTAAAATGTCTAATTAATATAAATTATTTATATGTCCGGCAAAGTTATAAATCTTCATTTAATATCCGATTCAACTGGAGAAACTCTTAGCTCTGTTGCTAGAGCTGCCTTATCCCAATTTGAAGGTGTTAATACTAATGATTTTATTTGGCCATTAATTAGAACTCATGGTCAGCTACAAAAAGCCATGGATTGTGTTGAGAAAAATCCAGGAATTGTTTTATATACAATTGTTAAGAATGATTTAACTAAAATCATCAAGAAAAAATGCTATGATTTAAAGATACCTTGCATCTCAGTTCTTTCTCATATTATTGGCGAATTTGCAAATTATCTACAGATGGATATAAGTCACACTATTGGTCGTCAACATATATTGGATAATGAATATTTTTCTCGAGTTGAGGCCATTAATTACACAATAAATCATGATGATGGCCAAGGAGCTTGGGATTTATATGATGCTGATATTGTGGTAATAGGGGTATCTCGTACCTCAAAATCACCAACCTGCGTATATTTATCATGTCGTGGTTATAAAGCAGCAAATATACCATTTGTAGCGCTCGATTTAATTCCAGAATCTATTTATGAATTAAAAAAGCCTTTAATAGTTGGTTTGACAATTGATCCTAATAAACTTTCACAAATTAGGCAAAGCCGTCTCAAATATCTAAAGCAAGATCTTGATTCAGGGTATGTTGATATCGATAAAATTAAACATGAAATTAGTGAAGCAAGAAAGCTGCTTAATAGACTTGAATGTCCAATAATTGATGTAACTAGAAGCTCTGTTGAAGAAACTGCCGCTAAAATAATTCAATTATCTCAGGAAAGAAATAAAATATCTTTTATTCCAAATTAAAATTAGATATTTTTTTTTACAAAAAAAGTTCTTTAGTTTTAAAAAGCTATACGGCAAAAATGTTTTTTATAAAATTTTGATGCAATATGTAATCTTTAGCTCTACTATGATTCTTAGCTATTTTTAATAGTTTTGTTTTTATATATTGAGGTCTGGACTAATTAAGTAAGCGGTAAAAATTTTAATCTATCATATGAAACTCAACCATGTTTTTTTACAGAGAGTTGGTTAGAAAATGTAGATTCAATTATCTAAATAATGATCAATAAATAAAGATATGTCAAAAAATACCATCCTGATAGTAGATGATGAACCTACTCAATGTAAAGTTTTAGGTAAATTTGTCAGTGATCTAGGCTATAATCACCTTGTTGTTACTAGCGGTATGGAAGTTGTTGATTTTTTTATGAATAAAAAAGTCATCAATGGTATTTCCTATCATGATGTCGATGTGATGTTGCTTGATTTATCGATGCCTGATGTTGATGGATTAACAGTTTTAAGAAAAATTGCTCCAATTAAAGGGGATTTACAAGTAATTGTTTTAACGGCGAATAAAGATGTTTCCATAGCTGTGTCTGCTATTAATTATGGCGCTGTTGATTATATAGTTAAGGGTGAGAAAGATATCTTTGCACGCGTAACCGCCTCTATTAACAATGCAATAGAAAAAAAGAACTTAAAATATCAAGTTTCTCATCTAGCACGAAAAGAAAAAGATCAGGTTGCATTTTCTGACATAATTGGCCAGGGAGAATCTATATTATCAGCGGTTAATCTTTCCAAGAAGGCTGCAAATTCATCAATACCTATCTTAATAGAAGGCCCAAATGGCAGTGGTAAAGAGCTACTAGCCAGAGCAATACACGGGTCAAGCCCAAGAACTGGTAAACCTTTTATTGTAGTTGAGTGTGAAATGCTTAGATCCTCGGAAGAGGACCTATTTGGTTCCGATAGAGCTTTGGCTGATGGAATGGTGAAGAATATTGGAAAATTGCGAGAAGCAAATAATGGCACGATATATTTAAAGGATATTGATTTTTTAAAGCCTGATATCCAGGCTAAATTATTGCATTTTATTCAAGATGGTGAATTTACCCCAGTTTGCGGTAAGCAGGAGGTTAGGTCAAGCGTTAGAATAATTTCTTCTAGCTATAATGATCTTTCAAAATTGGTGGCTCAAAAAAAATTTAGAGAGGATTTATTTTACAGAATATCATCTTTTCCAATTAAAGTTCCATCCTTGAGAGAAAGAGGGGAAGAAGATATAAGGCTTTTGGCTGAGAGTTTTTGTCGCAACTTTTCAATCAATGAAAACAAAAAAATTAAAGGTATAAGTCAAGATGCGCTATATCTTTTATATAATTATGGGTGGGAAGATAATGTGAGGCAATTGAGGAATGCCATTTTTAGAGCCGTCGTTCTTTGTGATAGCGCATTATTGGAAGCTGAGCATTTCCCTCAGCTTCTTGACAAGGAAGGCAATAGCATGACCAAAGCTAAGTCTGAAATTAAAAAAAGCTCAAATATCAGTAGCGAGCTTGTTGATATATTCGATGATGATGGGGCTTGCAAAACAATTGAGGTTATAGAAGAAGAAGTTATAAGAAGATTGGTTGATATTTATAATGGCAATCTATCGGAAGTAGCCAAAAGACTTGATATCGGAAGATCAACAATTTATCGCAAATTGAAGCTTCTTAATGACACTAATAATGAAGAAAAAAATTAAAACCGCAGTATTTCCAGTTGGTGGATTGGGCACAAGATTTTTGCCAGCAACAAAATCTATGCCCAAAGAAATGCTGCCAATTTCTAATAAGCCAATTATTCAATATGCCTATGAAGAGGCTAGGGATGCTGGAATAGAAAAATTTATTTTTATTACTGGTAGGAATAAAAACGCTATCAATAATCATTTTGATCATGCCTATGAGCTAGAATCTAAGTTGGGTCAAAAAAACAAAGAAAACGATCTGCAAAAAGTTTTAAGTTGGCTGCCCATGGCAGGTCAAATAGCATTTGTAAGGCAGCAAAAACCTCTTGGCTTGGGTCATGCTATTTGGTGTGCTCGTAGTTTTATAGCAGAAGATGAGCCTTTTGTTGTAATTTTAGCCGATGAAATGATGGCGGACAAAAGAGGTCCTGACAATAAAAATTTTCTTTCCAAAATGATAGATAGTTATAATGACAAAGACTCTTTAGTAAATTATATAGCAGTTGATGAGGTAGATAAAAAAGATGTTCATAAATATGGTATAGTTAAAACCTCTTTACAAGACAGGGTTATAGATATGATTGAAAAGCCAAATCAGCAAGAAGCGCCATCAAATTTAGCAATTACTGGAAGATATTTATTACAGCCTAAAATATTTGAATATTTAGCCAAGGGCAAAATTGGATCTGGTGGCGAAGTGCAGCTAACTGATGCCATGAAAGATATGTGCAATAATGGCGAAGAATTTTATTATAAAAAAATAGATCAACAAAGATTTGATTGCGGCAATGTTTTGGGATATATAGAAGCTAATATTGCATTTGCTCTAAACAATGATTTGATTAAAAGCGACGTCTTGCAAATTTTACAAAAATATCGTGATAATAATTATGATACTTAAAGATTAGCTTTAACATTATTAACTTATAATTGATCGCAGATTAATTTTTGAGCCAAGCATTCATCATATTGTACTTTTTTGCAAAACCACATCTCAAATCCAACTAAGGCTTGAAATATCAACATCCCAATTCCTGTGATAGCTATATTATCATTTTGACCGACCTCCTGCAATAAATCAGTGATTAGTGGCTTATAAACTATGTCGTTAACCAATGCTGACTTATTTAAATTGCCAAGATTTATTTCCAGACTATCGCAATTTTCCATTCCTAAAGAGGTGGCATTTACCAAAAGATCACAATCTTGTAAATTATTTTCAAAATCTTTTTTGCTTAAAAATTTGAGTTGGCAATTTTTAGATTTGGCAAATTTATCAAACCCTGTAATTAATTTTTGCGCTCTTATTTCATTACGATTAGTAATTATTATATCCTTAACTCCTTCATTTACCAAAGCATAAATCAACGCTCTTGCAGCACCTCCAGCGCCAATAACAAATGATCTCTTATTTTTTAAAGTTACATTTGGCGCATGATATTTAATGTTATCCATAAAGCCTTGAGCATCAGAATTGTGGCCAAAAATTTTACCATTTTCTAATATCAATATCGTGTTGATGGCACCAATCATCCTTGCTGTTTGACTAATGTGGTCGCATAAATTAATTGCGGATTCTTTATGTGGGATAGTTATGTTAAAGCCCTTATAACCATCTTTTACAAGATTCTCGATTGTATTTTTTAAATCTTCTTTAGAAGATTTGATAGCCTCATAAGAGCCTCTAATATTGTATTTTTGTAAAAAATAATTATGAATTTTAGGAGATAGTGAATGCGATATGGGATCTCCAATTACAGCCGCTTTTATCATCTTCTCTATGATTATTAATTATTAGAGTCTGAATTATTATCAATAGATGGACTTTGATTATTATCACCATCTTGCGTTGAGCTATTACCAGCATCTTTAACCTTATTTTCTGATACATTCTCTTGCTGTTGTTTTTTTCTATCTTCTAAAGAATAAGGTTTTTGCTTTGGTATTACTATGGCCTTAAGTAGTCTTTTTTTAAAAAAACTCTCTTTAAAATAAAAAACTTTTGTACATTTTATCGGCGGCTGCGACTCAATTAAAATAATTTGTTGATCTCTTGGCAGGGTAATAACTTCCTGTGGTAGTAACAAAGCTCGCTGCACCTCGGATAAATGAAGAGATCTAGCGCCGGGATTTAAATCAAGATATTTTGGCTTGTTATATGAGGTTTGGGTTACGGTTTTATTGCCAAGAAGTTGTGATATAAGGTTAGCTGTTTCCATATTATTCGCAGCAAAGGTAATGCGATAGGTAGCATTGGATAAAAAAGAGTTCATACCACTATCTTCATAAATACCCTTGAGCTGTTCAGTATCTTGAATGATTAAAAACAGCCTAACATTATAACCCCTAAAATAGGCTATTCCGGCTAAAAATTGCTCCATCTTACCCAATGTTGGAAACTCATCCATCATCATTAAAACACCATGTTTCTCATTTTTTTGCGGCAATCTAGCCGTAAAAAAAGCCGCCGCTTGTTGATAAAACATATTCATAAGCGGCTTAAGACGCGAAATATTATCAGGAGTTAAACCAACATAGCAGGTATGAGGGCTTTTCTTAAAATTATGCAGATTAAAATCACTAGTTGCCGTTGTGGCATCAATTAGTGGATTCGCCCATAATTCAAGAGAAGAGTTGGCGGTTGATGTAACTGAACCCCTTTCCTTGTCAGGCTTTTGCAAGTAGGATGCAATATTCATATAGGCAACTGGATGCATTACTTTGCCAACAGTGTCTAGCACAACAGCTAAATTATAAACAACATCATCATTGCGCAAAGTTCTCACAACTTCGCCCAAAGTTCTAACCGTATTTGGAGCAGATACCAAATAAAGCATAACACCAGTTAGTAAAGCTCGAGCTTCATTTTGCCAAAATTCTTGCTCGGGCAGCAAGAAGTTGCAGATTTTTTGTACATCATCCACCATCTGTCCTGGCTTTTTACTTATCCAATCCATTGGATTGTAACAATGACTTATGCCATCTGGATCAGCTGGATTCCATAAAAATACTTTTTGTTTTAAGTTATTACGGCGCCATCCTGATGTAAGTTCATAGTTTTCTAGCTTAATATCATGAACAATCACAGAATCTTGCCAGAAAAGCAGATTTGGAATTACAAAGCCAACACCTTTACCAGAACCGGTTGGTGCAAAAAGCAAAATATGCTGATAGCCATCAGCTACCATGAATTTTTTTTCAAATTTACCAAGCAAGACTCCATGCTTTGAGCGCAGACCCATTTTTTTAACGGTTCTACCATCGGCCCATTTAGAATCGCCATGAATTGATTCCGGTCTTTTAAATGGCCTCCAATCCATAATAGGAGCTCTAAAAATCCACACAAAAATTGCCAAAATAACATAAGGTAGAGCAGTAAAAACCCATAATTTTAGAGCAAAGTAACCATAGCTTGATAATTCAAGGCGGCTCATATTTAGAAAATAATATTTCCAATAGGCTAGCAGGGTATTAAATAAATGAACAAACTGATCTTTTAGCGGCAAATTGATATATTGTTTTATAACGGAAAAGCTACTATTTATGCTTATCATTACCAATGATCCAGTAATATAGAAGCATAGCATCAAAACAAAGCTTATCAAAATAGCTATGATGGTAAAATTTCGTAAATGTCTTACTAGAGGTGCATCCTGCGAGGAAGTTGCCATTTTTTACAAAGTAATAATCAATATGAAATTATGAGATGATAAAATGACTTATGAAAGTTATAATTTCAAGCAATAGCTTTTAAAATTTCCTAAAAAACAATATCAAAACTCATTTTTAAAGAGAGATAAAGCATAAATAATTTTTATATCATTTAAGGGTAGGATTTGGTATCGCGTCAAGTCACATATTTAACGCAATTTAAGAAACCTAGATCTGAAGCGCCGTTTCTCTTGCTACTGCACTTGCTTCTGATGGCCGTGGAGATGTAGGTGGAGTTTGTGACGGGATAGAGCTGTTATTAAGCGCATCATTACAGGGGAGTGGGCTAAGTGATGTATCAAGCTCTTTGTCACTTATCATTGCTTTTTTTAACGCTCTCTCTTGATCTTCAGCATCTAGATTTTTCCGCTTTAAGTTTGGCATATCTAAAGATTGCTTTGATTCTATAAGTATATTTTGAAATTTATCGCTACTTAATGCGTCACCTAGCCCCAGATTCGGTGGCAATTTATCAAATAATGTATCAATATCATCTTTACCACCCTTTTGCGAAATAAGATTTTTTAAATTTTCTTTGATCAAGGTTTCTTTGCTAGCAATTTCACTACCACAAGCTTCCTCTTTTATTGAAACCACAAAATTAATTATACTTGCAAGAGCCTTTTTATCATAATGATTTGGTGCCTCTTGCACAAATTTAGCAATTTCTTGATTCCTTGTCACAAATTGATTTAATTTTTTGTCATTAAGATTATTGATATTATTGATAGCATAATAAAATTTTACAACGCTAGTATTAAATTTTAGAGAGTTGATTAGATGTTGAGCTCCCTCATCACCGATTTGATTCATCATAAGATCAAGACTAGTCAGAGTATTGTTGCTCGCTAAAGCTTCAGCCAAGGCTTCAGCTCCTTCATCACCGATTTGATTATTCCAAAGATCAAGCCTAGTCAGAGTCTTATTCTCCCCTAAAGCTGCAGCCAAGGCTTTAGCTACTTCAGCACCGATTTGATTCATCGTAAGATCAAGACTAGTCAGAGTCTTATTCTCCCTTAAAGCTGCAGCCAAGGCTTTAGCTCTTTCATCACCGATTTCATTTTCCCTAAGATTAAGACTAGTCAGAGTCTTATTCTTCGCTAAAGCTTCAGCCAAGGCTGTAGCTCCTTCATCGCCGATGATTTGACTTTTTAAAAAAGAAAGATCGTCTAATGCAGGCAAACTAGGTAAAAGTTCTACAAAATCTTTAAAAACCTCACCCTTTATTTGCCTTATATTATCCTCTCCATCTTCCTGTTCAGAATCAGTATCTAATGCAGCTATACCATCTATTTCTAAGCTAACAATTTTTCTAACAACAAAAGGTCTTTCTGCCCCAATATTTTCATTTTTGACTTTTATATACTTAATAACGTCTTTAATTTGATCAACTGTTAGACGACCAAGGTTAAGTAATTTATGTTTTGAAAATTTATCATCTTGCTCAACAATTTGTTTTTGATTAGATTTTGCCATAGCCTCATTACCAGCTTGCGCTGAATCATCTCTTTCTGGATCTAAGTATTTTATAAATGCTGCAAAATTATTTTGATTGATTTCGATAATTTTATCGTTTTCTACATCTTCTTTTAGCATTTCATTAAAATGCTTGCTGGTACTTGCTAAATTCCGCAAGCTTCGGTCGTAAATACTATTAAATATTCTCTGCCTTGAATCACCTGCTAAGCCTAGTAGGTTAGTTTCACATAGGCTGTTAGTTGCAACACTATTTGCAATATCCATTTCATTTGGCATTTTTTATTTAATTTTAACCCAGATCCGTCAATAAAAAGCTAATTTAGGCTGCTATAGTCATGTTTCATCCTAAAAACGGCACTAGCCTCCCATCCAGTAATCTAATTT
>JGI20156J14371_10003835_pt1 | contig 11059 bp, 8 predicted proteins | sample COG_06_FD_14371 | JGI IMG/M metagenome (IMG submission 14371) | reverse complement strand
TAATTCCACAAAAAGACTATAAGTATTTATATGATTTGGGTGTATTCGGCATATATGGTCCTGGCACAAAAATCTCACTGGCAGCACAAGAAATTTTAAAGCTATTGATACAAAGTCACAAATAAACTTGTAAATTCGGCACAATAATTGACTGCTATAATTCTAAATTAGAAAAATGAAATTTATCGCCCTTTTTGTGACACTTACCTTGCAATTGTTTTTTTCCACAAAAGTTAATGCACAAAAACCAAATCCCGAACTATCATACACCCAATCTGAAAAACTAATGTTTTTAGATAACGAATCAGGAAAACCGAACTCAGTTACTTTCAAAGCTCAATTCAAATCTGATGGAAGTAAAAATGCAGGAACATTATGGGAGTTTTCTGGTATTGCTGGAAAAGATTGGAAAATTATAAAAGGAAGCTTAGAAAGCGAAGAGGTTCAACTCGAATTCAAGAAAATTGGAATTTATTCATTTACACTTACTACTATGTTCCAATATTCTGTGGCTGGCGAGGAAGAGGATGAAGAAGATGAAATGAGTATAGAAAAAGAAAATATTCTCACCGTTACAAAAAACCTAGATGAGCTAACACAAATTTATGCAGATAAAGATTATTCAAAACTGGTAAAAAAAGCAGACGTCTATCTAGTAAAACCGGAATATGCAGAAGATCCTACTCCCAATATTTTTTCAGCGAAAGGTTTTTATGGGGTTTACCTAGAAGAAACGCATGAAAAAATTGGTTTAGGTGACAAACAAGCCGCTTTAGAAAACGCAATTGAATGCATTTCGGCCGCCGTGGAGCTTGATATAAATGGAATTTTTAACGTAAGTATTCATAAAATTTGGCTAAATGCATTTCAAAACGAATGGTTCGAAAATGAAATCATAGGTAACCTAGATGATGAAGATGGATATTACGTCCCGTATTCCGGAACGGATAAAGAAATTAAACAAGAAAGAAATAGTTTTTCCATAGAAGGTTGTGAAGTTTATCGCACAATAACAAAACACCCTATTGCCATAAGTTTTATGGAGGCTGCTATTCGTTATGATGCACGTGATTCAAAAACGGCAAATATGATCTGGAAAACAGCGATCCCTGATCTGGAAAAGCTAAGTGATGAAGATTTCGAAAACATGACTGAAACGGACCTTTCGGTTCTTAAATATGGCGCAATGTTGAGCGCTGTGAAGCTTACAGAAATATCTTCATCAAACTCTCAATCTTGCCAAATCCTTAATAGCGTAAAGAAAGCGTTTGAATTTGACAGAACCTTCAATGCGTTCCTAAAAACCAAATACAACAACTGCATTGAGGAATAATCAACAATGATTATTTAATAATCTTTTATTGTCCAAATAAATTCAAGAAGATTCCTTTTTATATTTGATTGTGAAACGAGTCTTGCCCTTTCTAAAGAACAAATTTATTATTACGTCTCTTGTTTTTGTGTCATACATTTTATTTATTGATAGCCACGATATTTTTTTTATCTCCAATCAAAAAAATAAATTAAACGAGCTTGAGACTAGAAATCGTAAAATGAAGAAACAATTGTCGGGTACCAGAAATATTCTAATAAAAATAAAGAACTTAGATTATTTAGAAGCCTATGCGAGAGAGAAAAAGTTTTTTAAAAAAGCAGACGAGGAAATTTTCGTGATTACTTATAAATAGCTTCGATTCTAAAATCTGATATTTTAGCATCAGAAAAATAGTACTTCAATACATCCTCGTACGAATACTGTTTTTTAATCATATTCATCGCTCCTTCTTGACATAATCCAACCCCATGTCCAAAACCTTTTCCTTTAAAAAGAATTTTATCTCCAACTTGTTCCGTATCAAAATAGGTTGATTTTAAACCAAAATGATTTCTGATATCTCTTAACGGGATTCCATAAGATGGATGAATAAAAAAAGTTTTTCTTACATCCTGTTTGAAGTTGATTATTTTATTGGCTATCTCAGGGCTATTCACATCTAGAAAATATTTTTCTTTAAGAAATGAGACGACTTTTTTTTTGGGAATATATTTCTCCCAATTGGCTTGCCTTGTATGAATACAAAATGTATCTACTCTCGAAAGGTATGCCGCTATATTTGCAGACCAAATCTGATCTGTCTCAGAAGATTGTCCACCACAATTGGCTGAAAAGAAAACGGGAAATCGATTGTTATTTGAATCCAATAGTATTTTTCCTTTTGTTGAATCAACACCATTTAGGATTGCATTTGATTCACCTTCATAACGGCCCAAATAGGCTTGGCAATGAACACCATCACATAAGTTAAACCCCTCACTAATGTGCTTATTCGAGTTATTCAAGGCATAAGTCCTGCTAATGATTGCCTGAACTTTATAATACTCAGTTTCCAAACGTGTACCTGCCTCTGATGCCAAAACGCCTTCCAAATAATCATCAATTAAGATTTCATTAATAATCTGAAAAGTTCCATCATTTTGAGTAATCTTAAAATCACCCTGATATTTTCTTTTTTTAAAACGACCATCAGGCGATAGAAAACTTAAATAATCTAAAAATTCTAGCTGATATAAAAAAAGGGAGTCCGAAATTCCTAAAAACTTACCATCTTGACTGATGTGAATTTTTTTTGAAGAATTAATGTTTAAAGTGAGCTTACTACCCTCTTTTAATTCAGTTAAAAAACCTTTCGAGGTATGCAACTGGCAATTTCCATTCATCGAGAGAATTGATATTTTATTTATCTCCTTTCCATAAAAAATACCGACTTGAATTTTTTGAGCCACTACATGTATTGGCAATGAAATTAAAATAATGAAAATCAATCTAACCATAAACAAATCAACAATATTCTAGCAAATCATGTGCTATTTTTTTACTACACCCCTCCTGCCCTATTTTCATAATTAATTCATCGTAACCATTCAACATATCATTACGATAATCAGTATCATTTATAAGTAAGTCTAATTCTTTCTGAATGTTAGTCACATTCGCTTCATTTTGAATCAACTCTTTAACCACCTCTTTATTCAAAATTAAATTAACTAAAGAGATGTATTTGATATCAACTACCATTTTTGCTATTAAATAAGAAATATAGGAACTCTTATAACAAACGACCTGAGGAACTCTAAATAAAGAAGTTTCTAGTGTGGCTGTTCCGGATGTTACAATAGCAAAATCGCTTTCAAGTAATAATTGATATGTTTTACCTGATACAAAATAAACATTATTGTATTCTTCTTTATAAGCATTGAAAAAACTCAAGTCCAAATTAGGAGCACAAGCAACATAACAATCAAAATCTTTGTACTTGGAGACGGCTTTTAACATTAAACCTAACTTCCTATCTATTTCTTGTTCTCTGCTACCTGGTAAAATAGATATTATGGGTTTATTTTTCTTAAACTTGGGATTATCCGATTGTCCATTAAATCTAGCTATTTCATCCATTAAGGGATGACCTAAATATTGAGCTGCATAATTATGCTTCGCATAAAATTCCTTTTCAAAAGGGAGTATACAATACATCCGGTCAACATGTGCCTTTATAGATTTAATCCTAGATTCTTTCCATGCCCAAATTTGGGGAGAAATATAATATATGATTTTAAATCCTTTATTTTTTGCCCATTTTGCCATTCTTAAGTTAAAACCTGGATAATCTACAAAGACTATAACATCGGGTTTAAATTCTAGCAATTGTTGTTTGCAAAGTTTAAAATTATCTCGAATTTTTCTAAGATTCATCAACACCTCAAAAAAACCCATAAAAGAAAGATTTTTTAAATCATTTTTAATCTCTACCCCTTGGTTTGACATTAATTCTCCTCCCCAACCTTTAATCTCAATAGATGGATTGAGGTGTTTGATTTCTTTCACCAAATTAGAAGCATGCAAATCACCAGATGGCTCACCTGCTATGACAAATATTTTTTTCATTATTGAAAGTAATATATGTAGACCATGTAGGGTGCATAAAACAACATACCCATTATTATTCCACGTGTATGGTAGTATTTTTCCTTATTCAAAAAAAGATAGAACCAAATCAAATTACCTATCAAAGCCAAGGATAAATATTTACTACTGTTCATGTTATTTGCCATAAGTTGATTCCATAACGTTGAAAAAGAATAACCATCATAAACACTCATAAAGTAGAGCATAATAGGTAAAAGAACCAAAGGGCTTATTATCCCAATAAATAAGCCAACAAAAAATTGTGAATTTAAATTAGAGCTCATTTTTCTAAATATTTAAGATTTTCTAATACTTGATAATTTGTCAAGTCAAAATGCGTAGGGACAACACTAGCATATCCGTTCTGCAAAGCAAACAAATCTGTATTCTCTCTTTTGTCAATATCAGAAAAATCGCCAGTCAGCCAATAATATGGCCTTCCAAATTGATCAAGTCTTGATTCAAACTTATCATCCCAGTAGGCATGCGCTTGAGCACAAACTTTAATGCCCTTGATGTCTTTCAAATGCAATTTAGGTATATTCACATTTAAGCATGTGTTTTTAGGTAAGCCATTCAAAATTACATCCTTAATTATTTTCCTGGAAATACTTTTAGTTGCTTCAAAATCTGCATCAGCATCAAAGTCAGCCAAAGAAAACCCAATTGATGGTATTGATTCCATCGCTCCTTCAATGGCCGCAGACATTGTCCCTGAGTATAATACGTTTGTTGAAGAGTTTTCACCATGATTGATTCCAGACAACAACAAATCAGGCTTTCTTTTTAAAATTTCAAAAATGGCAATTTTAACACAATCAACGGGAGTGCCACTACATTCATAAGCCATCACTTCTTCAAACCCTTCATATTTTTGGATCCTTAGAGGATTACTTATAGTGATTGCATGCCCCATTCCTGATTGAGGTTTATCCGGTGCTACAACAATGACTTGCCCAAATGTTTTTGCAACCGCTACAAGCTCTTTAATTCCTTTAGCATGAATGCTATCGTCGTTTGTTACTAATATTAATTTGTTCATACCTTAATGCGAAAATAATCAATATATGTGATTCAATTTTTAACTTTAGGAAAACTTAAGAATAGATAACGATGATTTTACAGAAAGATGGTTTTGCTTTTTGTATTGTGGGTATTTCACCGGTTAGAGCCGAAGCAAAAGACGAATCCGAAATGATTACTCAATTACTGTTTGGAGAGCCCGTTAAAGTGCTTGAAATCAATAAAAATTGGGCTCAAATAATGAGCTCTATTGACGGATATACGGGATATATGGACCCAAAACAGTTACATGCTCTATCTACAGATGAATTTAACGTTTGGATGGAGGAGTACACTTATTTAACCGATACTTATACCACAATTATAACCAATAACGGCAATCAAATCATATCTAAAGGAAGCCATGTTGGAAAAATGAATAAATTTCAAATAGGCACACACCATTTTGAATTACACAAAAAAGATGATGTTCAAAAAGACATTGATCTTTGGGGTATTTCAAACGATTATCTAAACACCCCTTATTTGTGGGGAGGGAAGTCAATATTTGGAATAGATTGTTCAGGTTTCACACAAATTGTTTATCGAATCATGGGTATTGAACTACCTAGGGACGCATCACAACAACAAGTTATGGGTAAATCTATTAATTTTGACAACAAAAGAAATGGAGATTTGGCCTTTTTTCAAAATGAAAATAATAAAATCACACACGTAGGAATCATAGGGGACGATTCAAAAATAATTCATGCATCAGGACAGGTTAGAATAGATGTATTGAAAAAAACTGGAATTTGGAACTTAGATCGTTCTTTAACGACACACTCCTTTCATTCCATAAAAAGAGTAAAGTAGAGTGATTTACTTTTTAAGATTATGAGTGAAAATCAAATAGAAATAAAATTCGCAAAAGGAATGGAGATTGCTATCTCCGACACCAAAACGTCATACGAAATAGGTGTCGAATTACTTTCAATTTGCAGAGAACAGAATGACAAACATGGAATGGCAAAAGCTTATCTACTCTTGTCTTACTCAGGTCAATTCCTTGGGTTTTATGCACAGTCGTATGAATATATCAACCTTTCTATCCCTCTCTTTAATAAATATAAGGATCTTAAAAATCTAGCCTCTGCATATAATACCCTTGGATTTATATTTTATTATTTTGACGATCATGAAAACCGACTTGAGGTAAATCTAAAAAGTCTTGAATTGAGTAGGTCTTTGGGAGATGAAAAAGCTTGTTTGAAGTCCCTCAATAATACTGGTGACACCTATTTAAAATTAGGGAGATACGAAAAAGCACTTGATTTATTTAATGAAACAATTTCATCTTGTGGTCAAGACAAAAGAATGATGGCCATAGTCTTGAGCAATATTGCAGAAACCAATTTATTTTTAAATAATAATGAAGATGCTTTAAAAACTGCAGATGAGAGCATTAAATATGCGACTGAAATCCAACTTTTCGACCTTATCTTCCACAACCTATATATTAAAAGTCAACTATACAACAACACAAAATCCTGGAGTGACAGTATTAAACAATTAGAAATTGGTCTAGAAATCCTAAAAAACAATAAAGAAGCTGTCGAAGAAGGTTTAAGTGACTTATACAAGTCTACGTCTATAGCCTATGAAAAAACAGGTGAATACCTTCAATCATTGAACTATCTTAAAAAACATTTTGAAATTGATAAAATCATTAAAGATGAAAAGCAAAAGAAAGAGATTAAGAGTATCAAGTTAAAAAAGGAAATCACCCATCTTCAAAACAGAACGACGGAACTTGAATCAACTATTGATGAAAGAACACAACAACTAGAAGAAGCACTTGAGACAGAAAAGAATATTAGCTTTTTCACGCAAGAACTCACCAATACAAATAGCATAGATGAAGTACTATGGAAGCTGGTCAAAAGTTGTATCTCAAAACTTCATCTCGAAGACTGCGTGGTCTATATTGTGGAAGAAGATAGGGCTGTTTTAACTCAAAAGGCTGCGTTTGGACCAAAGGACTCTTCTTTTGACGGAATAGATAGTCCAATTGAAATAAGAATTGGAGATGGTATTGTTGGATCGGTAGCACAATCAGGTAGATACGAAATAATTAATGACACTTCGAAAGACATGAGGTATATTGTTGATGATGACATAAGATTTTCAGAGCTTGCTGTGCCCATTTTTTATGAAAACAAAGTAATTGGCGTCATCGATTCTGAACACAGTCAAAAGAACTTTTTTAATGATCGGCATGTATCCATCTTTAAAATGCTCTCGAGCCTGGTTGAATCCAGAATGGGAAAGCTTAAAGAAGAAGAAGCAAAAAACATACTTCAAGAAAAGATTGTCACTCTTAACGGTACCCTCGAACGAAAAATCCGAAAAAAATCAAAGGAAAACACTCACCTAAATCATAAAATTCTTGAACAAGAAAAGAAAGCAATTATTGGAGAGATGTCTACAATTATTACCCATGAATTAAATACTCCTCTAGCTTCAATTAAAGGCAGCAACGAGGCCATTATTTTCCTTTTCAATAAGCTTTTAATTAGTGGGTTTTTAGAACGACTGACACAGCATGAAATTGATTTCATCATAGAAAAAACAAGAGTCACAAGTAAAAATAACAAAAATACACTTGGTGAAATAGAGTACAATCAGCAAGACATTCAAAAGCTCAAGAATATCGTCAAAGAAAAAAACTTAATTGATTCAATTGTTAAATTGAATATCATTGAATCTAAAGAAATTGAGATTATAACAAATTTTAAGAATACAGAGTTCACCCTTAAAATACTCAAAGACATCTGGACAATCTTAAACTTTAGTGAAGTCATATCAAAATCAGTATCTCGTTCGTCAAACGTGATTGAGGAACTTAAAAGTCTTGCCAAATATGATGAAAACCCTGAAAAAAGAAAAGTTTTATTAATCAATAATTTTGAGGGTTTACAGGTGCATATATCATTAAGTCACCCTAAAGCTCAATTTGAATTAAATATTGACCCTGGTCATCTTTTATTCGGAAATGAATTTCGAACAATACAATTGTGGTCAAATATCATTCACCTTATTATGGATAATTGTAAATTCTCTGTGCATCCTACTTTTGTTATTCACTCAAAATTAAAAGAGGAGAAAACCATAATTTATATTGAATGTAAACCTCAAAAAATAATGTCTGAAATGTTTAATTCTAACCTATTAAATTATCGATTTTATGATGATGTTGAAGGTTCAGAAAAACTTAAATTAAATATCATTCAAAGTATATTAATTGAGCATAGAGCAAAACTAAAATGTTCACTTAACGCAGACCTTTTACAATTTAAATTGATATTCTAGCGGATTAGGGTTACATGACCTACGATTAGCCTTCTCTCATCTGTTTTCTTGACCTTGTATACAATCTTATAGGTGTAAACACCATCTTGTACTCCTTTAGCGCCAATACCGTATGAACCATCCCAACCAATTTCCGCATCTCGAGATTCAAATATTACCTCTCCCCAACGATCAAAAATCATCATTTCATAATTGTATGGATCATAACCTGAAGTAAATACAGGTAAGAATACATGATTATGCTCATCCCCATCAGGAGTAAAGGTGTTTGGGATGTAAATGATAGGTTCCTCTTGATAATCTAAAGCCAGTTGAGCTGTATCCGTACACCCTTGTATTGAATAAGCAATTAAATTTATAAGATATCCGGTCTCAATATCAGTATATAAATGTTGAGGATTTATTAGCGTTGAAGTATCGCCATCACCAAAACTCCATAAATAATCTACGGCTCCATTTGAATTGTTATTCATCTGTACCCATTGACTTGTCTCTGTCAATAATGGAGGTACCACAATAAAGGAAGCGTTAGGAGCATCATCTAAACAAATGATGTCAGTTTCAGTCTCTGTGGAAATACAAACCCCATCATCAACTGTTAAATTCACATCATAGCAACCGCCATTTTCAAAAGTGTAATTCACATCGCAACCTGTTATCTCATCTCCATTATTGATACTCCAAATACAATCAAACCCTGATGTCGCTAATGGATTTGTAAATGAGACAGTAAGTGGAGCACAACCCGAAGTATCACTAATTAGAATACCTAATGGTGCTGGTGTCTGGACACTAACGACAACATTAGCTATAGCTATACAACCATCGAGGTTATAACTTACATCATAATTAGTTGTTACTATTGGGGAGTCGGAAATGGACATTGAAGATTCACCATTACTCCATAAATAGGTACCACCAACCAGCGAAACATTTGCTGATAATACAGCAGTTCCTCCCTCACATATGACGGTATCAGAAACTGAAACCACTGGTATTGGATTAACTACTATCGTTCCGTATTGAGGAATGCTCGGACAAGAATTTAATGTATAGACAACCTCATAATCAGTTGTTAATATTGGTGAATCTGTTAGAGAGTTCAATACTGAATTATCTTCCCATAAATAAGTACCACCTGGCTGACTAGGAGTTGTATTAATAGTTCCTGTTTCGCCCTCACAAATCGTATCATTCAAAATAGTTAATGATGGAATATCATTGACAGTGACATTAGCAGATGCCGTATTAGCGCAACCGTTTACGGTATACAATACTGAGTAAGTCGAAGAAACTGATGGAGAAACTGTTATGTTTGAATTTTGAATATTATTAGACCACAAATAAGTTCCACCAATAATATCTGGTGTTGCGGTCAATGTGACAGACTCTCCGTCACAAATAATCTCGTCTCCAATCGTTATATTAGGTACAAGATTAACCGTAACCTGTCCAGAGGCATTTGCTTGACATCCATTCAATGTGTATAAAACATCGTATGTTGATGAAGATGTAGGAGTTATAGCAATATTCTGTGTGACCTGTCCATCTGGACTCCATATGTAATCCCCTCCCCCAATTGTTGGTGTCGCAGTCAAGTTCGCGGTTTGACCTTCACAAATTGTTTCATCATTAACTTCAACTAGTGGTGTAGGATTGACTGTAACCGTTGAGATAGATGGCGTAGTTGTAAAGCCGTTAATCGTATATGTAACAGTATAAACTGCATTTGACGTTGGAGATACCCATATAGATTGAGTTGTTTCGACTGGGTTTGTACTCCAAGAATATGTTCCTCCTAACACAGATGGTGTAGCCGTTAACAATATACTATCTCCACTACATATCACTTCAGAATTCACATCCAATGTAGGCTGAGACTCAACAATAACAATAGCACTGGTATCCACTGAACATCCATTTAACGTGTAAGTTACATCATAAGTCGTGGTTACTGGAGGACTTACAGTAACACTGGAAGTAACATCTCCAGTATCCCATAAATAAGTTCCTCCTGGAGCATCTCCTGAAGCAGTTATGGTTGCATCTTGCCCAACATAAATAGTTTGAGTTGATGGAACAACATCAATCGTAGGTATAGGATTGACCAGAATAGTTATAGTAACTGGTGTTCCAATACATGTCGTTGGAGGGCTGTTTAATACAGGAGTTACCAGATAAGAAACAGAACCTGTAAGTCCACTCGTAGAATTTATTACTTGGTTTATTGTAGTACCATTACCGTTACCTCCTCCTGAAACTAAAGTTTGTGATACATCCCAAGAAAATATAGTATTTGGGAACGTACTATTTAAACTTATATCTACAGCATCTCCCGAGCAAATTTCTGGAGCGGCTAAGATGAAGAAGATATCCGGTGTAGGATTAACAGTAACATTCAAGGTAGCTAAACTATCACATCCTGTCACCACACTTGTTAAGGTCGCTGTCTGTGAACCTGCTGCTGCAAACGTTAAACCATTCCAGTCAAATGGAATCTCTGTATCACATACTGTTGTATCTGTTGTGCTCAGTAAAGTTGGATTTACAGTAACATTCAACGTTGCCAAACTATCACAGCCTGTTACCGCACTTGTTAAGGTTGATGTTTGTGAACCTGCTACTGTAAACGTAATACCATTCCAGTCAAAGGGTACCTCTGTATCACATACCGTAGTATCTGTACTCGATAACAATGTGCTATTCACACTTAAGTTCAAG
>JGI20156J14371_10003832_pt1 | contig 11064 bp, 7 predicted proteins | sample COG_06_FD_14371 | JGI IMG/M metagenome (IMG submission 14371) | reverse complement strand
ATTACTACTGTGAATACATACTCCAGAATTGATATTGTCTTTGTCAATAATTTTATTTTTACGTTTGTCTATCATTTTAACTTTTTTAGAAAGAATGAGCACTATATTAATATTTGTTGATGGTAAATCCATAATATTTTCAATAAAGTATTCTTCAAGATGTGGAATATATTTAAGTAAGTCATTGACATAAGGTTTATCTGTATCTTCATAATATATACGAAATCTAAAAGGTTTATACTTTTTTAAAGAAGATTGTTTAAGAGTCGTTTTACCCATATATGTTTTAACCCACACTGGTATATATCTAGAATCATTCAATTGTTGCATTAAGTCGTTATACAAATGATCTTTTGTAATATTCATTACATTATAGTATAAAATTATTTTTGCATTTACAATAATACACCATATGAACTATCAAAAAAATTAGAGGCACAAATATCTTGTTTGGTTACTTTTGGGGCTTTTTGACAATAGATTTGTTCATGTTTCTCGTAATTGGTCAAAATTTGCTTGTTATTTCCAGGACGCACATTATCTGTTGCTTGACTCATAGCACCTGGTGGAGGTTTAGCGGACGCGAGTGTAAAATTATTCATGAAAAAAGCATCTGGTGTTACCTTAACATCCGCATATGTCGAACCTTTCTTGAAAGCCTCTCCTGTATATAAACCCCCGTTTGGAGAAGGCTTAGGTGGTTTCATATATCCAAATTTTGCAAAAGAATAATCTCCATAATTTTGAGTGTTATCAGTTTCATATGGTTGTGGTAACATTATTTAAATATATACATATTTATTTTATAAAATGAGTTTAGAAGACTTTAAAATAATTTTGAAGGATAAGAGCTTTAAAGATGATGCATTTGATAAAATAGATCATTATGCTAAAAGTAACCCAAATCTGGTCAAATACCATCCAATGACATTAATATATTGTTGTATTAAAACCGATGATGTTGGACAATGTATTAAACTAGTAAGTCTATTAAGTAGATATACTAATCATAATGTGCAAAAACCGTCCACTGAGAATATTGTCGATCTTATCGATGCGATAATGAATTCAAAAAAGAACAATTTGGAAACAATATTTGAATGTGAGGATAAATTTTTTGATACAATTGTAAGTATTCCAGCATTGTTTTTTAAAGCTTGTAACGAACGTTCAAGATTCAATAAAGAACAACTTTTAATGATGTTATCCATGAAAGAAAAAGTAGATAGTCGTCAGCTAAGTCAACATGACGCATCTGTAGATATTGGTACTAATTTAGTCGATAAATATGTGAAAAAACATATAAACAAATAATAGTTCGTAAACATTAATGTTCTATTTCATAATGTTTACACCATTCTATACATTTTTGTTTAGTTTCTTCAAAATTAAAGACATATTCACTTGAACTACCTTTAATTTTATTGGCTTGATCTAATGTTTTTTTTAAATAATATATTTGTCTGTTTGCATAATATGTATTATATACACATATTCTTGTAGCAACCGATGGGTTATAATATTTTCCCAGAGAGTTCATTATTCCACGTTTATTAAGTATTTCGTTACGACAATCATTCAATATAGTGTTTTTATTTGTAGGATCATAATTTAAACATACAAGATATTTTTCAGAGTTGGCTGGTCTAGAAGTAAATGGTTTGATTATATATACATCATCATAAAGCAATGTCAACATTGATATAAGGCAATTTGTGTCTGTTGTAAACATATCAAAGATTTTAGTGATGAATGTCCCTCCATTTGTTTGAATATTAGCAGCAGTATATATCTCACTCAAAAAAAGTTGTAGAAAAACCTCTTCTTGTTGATTGAAATCATTACTAAAGTCAAATCCACCATCTGCTGTTACGATTTCACAACTATGATATCCAACTTTATTTATGAATGTATATATGTTCTTTAATTGATATAAGTCACCTATATTTTCATTTCTTCTGTTGACATAAATACTATGTTCTTTACAATAATCGTTTGACAATTTCCAAAATGGAACTCTGTTTTCTGTGTCCGATTGAATAAGTAAAGTTATACCAAACATTTTTGATATATCTATGTTGTATTTATTCTTGTAATCTATGAGACATTCTATAAATCCACCCGGACCTTCTGCGATATGGGCTGTATTTATCTTTTTGTTAGGTTTGAATATTCTATCGTTAAAATCCCTCAATATTTCCCACAATTTGAAATATGCCCTACTAATTGGTTTTTTGGTACATATTTTCATGAATTTTTTTGATGATGAAAAAATATTTTCATATTCATTCACATGTCGCTTGGCAATGTCCCATGATTGGTCATTTTCAATGTGATTTTTTTGCTCCACCAGTTTATTTTTTATGTCAGCATTTATATGTATTATTTGTTCATTTGGTAAACTTTCATCATTTTTAGAAATATAAAACGTATAATTATTCATACCAAGAGTTAAATTAATATTATCAGTTCTTTTTAAATATAAACCAATTGTTTAAGAAACTATATTCTCGCATTACTTCATCCATCGGTTGTTTTAATTTCTTTTCATTTTCATAATAGATTGAATCAAATGATCCATACGAACTTGTAAGCCCTTGTTCTTTTTGTTCTTCATCACTCAATGGAAAAATATTGAATTTTTCAAGTTTTTCAACAAGTATATCAAAGTATACAATATATTCTTCAGTTACTTTGTTGATACTTTCGACATATACATCTATTTTTCTACCAATTTTAGAATCAGTATTAGAATATTTTTTTTTTATCATCCATAATACACTGTCATTTTTCTTTCCTAACTTCATATCACTTTCATGATTTGTAAACATATCATCTATTCTTGATCCATCGAATGTTGTGCCTATAAAATGACTACCTTTTTTCATTATGCTATTCAAGTTTTCACAAAAATTGTTAAGGGTTGTTTCATTTTGGAAGAAATAATGAATGGCGAATTGACAATTTACAATTTCAAATCCTTCTTTTACTCTTCCCAAATAATCTTTAACGAATCTTGTTTTGTATTCAGGGACATTTTTAGGAACTTTAGAGTTCCATAATACTTGTGTTATAAATCGCAATTTGTCATTACTTATAGTTTTAAAATGATCGTTATTCCATATTTTTCCACCATCTAATTGCACGAATACCATAGGATTATTCTTTTGATAAATCTTATATTTTGGATCATTGAGTTTACCGAGATATCTAGCCCATGCACTATCTGCTGCACCATATATACTGTCGAAACTTTGATCAGTACCGACTACAAGATTATACCCTTTAATGTGAGATTTGTCAATGTATTTGTCCATATCACCATTTTTACCACAACCGATATCGAAAAGTGAATTTTTATCAGATTTGAATCTTTGGATAAGGAATTTATTTTTCACGAATACATTGTGAAAATCCATCATGGGTTTTATTTGAAGTCTATATCTGTCAATTTTGCGCATAGAATATATATCTGTATCATAATTTACTTGTTCATTTGTAACTTTTGTAACACTACTTATCATTTCTTTTGTAACGGGGTTCTTAATACTTTTCCATACGTTGAGAGCAGTAGTCATACTGTTTGCAGTACCTTCAATTCTTTTCGTTTTTTTATAAAGTTCTGTTTTATCATTTCTAATTCTGTATGGAATCCAACGTTGCCCTTCTTTTTTTGAATTATCATATGAGAATTCAACAATGTCACCATTTTTGATTACATCTCCATCATATGTCATAATCTTATTTTGTACCAAAGGTAAGATGCATGTTGTGAATTCACTTATATTACTATCGTCATTATTAGTCTCACTAAATTTACCATTGAGGATTTTAATAGGATCTAAATTGCGTTTTTGAATATTATCATATACTGATAAACTACATTTCACACGCTGATCAATTTCAGTTTTTTTATTGAGAGAAAAGTTTATTTTCATGTCAATTGTATTTTCATCTGGTGGCTTCCATTTGTAGACTTTACTCCACGTTCCACCAAAATTATTATATGCAACTTTTTCGCTTTCGAAGAAAGCTCCAACAGCAAGCTTTGTAGGTTGATATATTAATCCATCTATGTGATATGGAAACTTAGTGAGTTCATCTTTTAAAATATTTTCATATGATGATTCCAATATAGTATCATAGTCAAAATTTTGATTGTTTTTCAAATTCTTGTTTTTAGTGTAAAATGTCTTTACATCTATTTTATATAAACCATCTTTATTAAATAAATCTTTCACGATAACTTTGAGTTTTTTATATCTCGTCGATGACTCATTTTTAGTATCATTATGAAATGGTAAATCCCTTACATCTTGTTTATTTTCAAAGTAAATATCAAATGCCATGAAAGTATTGAGTTCTTCTCCATTCCTATCATATCTTACAAGTTCACCATCGATAAGCGTTTCTGTTAATTTAGACTTAAGACCAGTATCGATCATATTTAACCTATTGTTCATGAGATAAACTTTTTCATTTGGACTCACGAAAAGTAAGTATCTTTCACCATCTGCTTTCTCAGTCACAGCATACTTGGCTTCCGTTTTAAGTATACTGTCATTTTGAATGAGATCTTCAGAATTAATGTTATCTAATTCAAGTGTCACTGGTTGATACGTTAGAAAATGTCTGTTTGGGTTGGTATATATTTGTTTCAATAGAGCAGAGCTGTCAAATAAGTCGTTGTCAGTATTTTTTTCATAAAATTCTTTATTTACAAGTTTTAGATAAGAACTCAGTAAAGCTTTTGATTCACTCTTTTTAACAACTATTTTTGTATTGAATATGATTTTCAATATTGTGTACATAATTTTTAACATATTATTCACCATGACCTTTGTTGCTTCAGTGTTTTTAAACTCAACTTCTATTTCATATTTTTCGCTAGCATTTATGACTTTTGATTCAATGAAATTGAGTGCTTTATTATAACTACTCTTTACAACAGTCATATCTACTCTAAAATTATCCGTTTCGAAACTAAATCTCTTTTTGTAACGATATGTTTTAGGTTCATCAGAAATATTTTGTATGATGAATGATTTTTTGTCATTATCAAGTGACTTCTCACTTTTTAAATTTATTTTATAGTAATAATCTGATAAATTAAAAGAGTCTTCGCTTTTTTTGACAATCGCCGTTGAATTTGTTGGAATAATACCAGTCATACAATATTGTTGAATGTTTTCATTGCCATCAATTGTTATTCTTACATTATTAGATAAACCAATATCTAAACTCTCTGTCACACCTTTATTATTGTATGTAGTAGATGACATAAATTTTTGTAAAACATTTGTAAAATTTATAGAGCTGATAGCATAATTTAAAACAGCCTCACATTCAAGATTCTCATTTTTGGCTTTTTCTAAATAGTCTATTAATGTCTTATGAGTATCAGCAGTAACTTCCATTATTAATTAGAATGAATATAATGTTTAAATTATAAATCAAATTTTATTACATATATGAGCATCTTAAAGAAGTTAAATTCAATGATATTAACTTGTAAAAAAAAAGATTAACGACCAACATTATTTCAATATTCTTCTAGATATTTTGTCAATTCATCAATTAGTTCAGTTTTTTTTTTGCTTTTACTATTATTTTTTAGTAATGTTGCATATATGACACGTAAGTCAGATACAGATAGTTCTTTCATAAGTTTAATCGATATATAAGGCTTATACGTAGTTGTTACATTGTTTTCAATAATGTTAAAATCAAAATCGTATTGATTATTAATATTTGATATATACAGAGTTTTGGAGAAATTATCAACAAAATATTCTGATATGAATTTACTATTAATCATAATCGATATATTCATTTTCAACAAGTTACTGAAAAATTTCATACAATTAGGTGAGTCACATACAAGTGATCTATCTTCGATGACATCTATAATTTGAGTTTTCAACATTCTACTCTTATGAGATATAGACTTCAAATATTCTGTAGATTTTTCAAGATTTGTTTCAAAATATTTTTTATATTCATCTTTAGATATCATGACATCATTTGTAACATACATTAATAGGTCAATGAAAGAACTTAAAGCTTTACAATTGGTTTGACTTTTTCTGATATTTGTAAAATGAAAAGACTTATCTTGAAACTCTCTTGTGTTCTTGATAAGATCATTACCTTGTGTAAACCTAGATTCATAAAGCTCGTATTTTATTTGACAAGGTAACGCTTTGAACAGTTCAGTATTCATTTGTATTCGTAAATGAAAATATCTATAATATATATTATGTTAAATTTTTAAATCATATTCATTTTTTAAAACATAAAAAAATGATTACCATGTAATACAGTGGTTACAATATATAAGCTTGTTTCATAAGTTGTGCTTCATTTTTTGATAGTAATGTTTCTGGATTTCGAATGTATTTTTTTTTAGCATTTATAAACTTAAGAAGCGTAGATGGCTTTTCATTAGTTTTATTAAAATCAACATTATATTCACTTATAAATTTTTGCGAAGGAGTCACATTTGTTCCATTTTCTTCCGTACATGTTTTAGATTTGTCACGTTCCTGGTTTTTTTTATCGCTAATTTCTTTTTTTTCTCCAGGTTTTTGTAACGAGAATGATCCGCTATGTTCTCTTTCAATTTTTTCAACTTTTTCATCATTTGGTTTATTTTGTATGAATAATTTCAAATCTTCTGTCGTCTTTTCTTTTAATTTTACAAGGTCAAAAAAATAACCAGTATTATTTTCAGTATATTGTTCATCATTTGCTTTTAAAATGTATACAATATCTTCATAATATTTATTAGCTATTTTTTCAAGATTTTCTTTCAACATTTGTTTTATATTATAAGTGTCTATTCTTTAAATTATATCTTCTTCATCACTTGATTCAACATCACTATCAGATATCTCTATATCACTATTTTCTATATCTTCATCTACATCTTCATCTACATCATTTTTCTTATCATCATTTTTCTCATCATCTTCATTTTCATTTTCATTTTCATTTTCATCTTCATTTTCATCTTCATCTTCATCTTCATCATCATCCGAAATATCTAAGTCTAATTCATCTTCATAATCATCAATGATTTGTGATAGATCAATATTGTCATCAAGTTTAACATTAACATTATTGGATTTTACAATTTTCCCAATAATTGATATCTTTTGATTATATAATTGATATTTCTTTCCAACAATTTGAACTTTGACTTCATTATTAATTTGAACACTATTTTTCAAATCAACATCTGATTGAATTGTCAAACTATGTTTAGGAATGATAATCTCTAATATTGATGTTTTGGATCCATTATCTTCCGTAATAAATGATGAACACAATATCCCAAAATTGTTCATATTTACAACAATCGCATTTACAATATTTCCTTTAACTGGGTTACATACCATCGCAGAATATTTTACCATGAAATTCATGTATCCGTGAAATGTTGACATTTCAACTTTTCCACTACTTATTTTAATAATTCTAATACTGTTTTTTTTTATATATCCATGATTAGAGCAAATACCTTCTTTACTTTGTTTTAGCTCTCTTAAAATATTCTTTTCGATATGTTTACCAATATATTTAGGGTGAATTTTAATATTATCTACGAATTCTGCTATAATAAAATTTTTATTGACATCCATGAGTTATTCCTTTATTAGTTTAATATAATTTTAAATTATTATTTATATCATTTTTTACATACAAGATTCAAATAATATAGGAACAAGTGGTCTACACATTAAACCATAGAAAGTCAATATATATTCCAATATTATACAAAGATTACCTCTATTATTTACACCTAATTTTTTTACTTTTTGCCATATATCTTCATCGTCAAGTAATCGAATATACTCGGGTTTAATTATATTCTTCCTATCTAATTCAACGAGGTTTATATTTTTTTTTAATTGTGAATTTTTCAATGTCCCACAATCTCTGTAACTTTTAAAAAAAATCTTGAATTCTGTAACATTTTCATTTTTCTTACCTTTCTTATTAATTTCACGTATAGCTATAGGTTCGTCGTTTTCACTGTTATTCACACCTTTCCTCTTTTTAATTATCTTTTTCATAATAGGAATTATTTTATCTTTGATATAATCACGTGATTTATTAATTGTTGAAGTATGTTCTTTAAAACCTTTTATACCTTCATAATGATTAGCCATTATATACTTTCCATCAACTTCAAATATACATGTTCTCTGCATGGCTTCTTTTATCTCATTATTGTCTTGTTGAAATGATGAATTAATGTAATGTTCACCTGCTTCTTTCAAAAATGTCTTCAATTCTTCGTACGATAAGGCATCAATAATCAGTTCATAAATTAATGATTTATCTATTTTATTTGGATCAATAATAGATTTAAGAATATTCGTATGGTTATCAAACTCAAAATATATTTTGTTCATGAAATCTGATCCTTGACTTGTATTTATGATTGATTCATCTAATTCAAGAATCCCCATTTTATTTTGTTTTTTGAAATTATTATCTTTTAAAAGTTTGTATTCATTTTTAGTTATCCCACGATTTGAAATTTCGATGGGAATAAATATGACAACGTCAACAATAACATTTATACGTCCTTTTTTATTTTGAATTTCAAATTCATAGTTAGATTCTATTAAATATGATAATGAAAGATTGATTAATCTTGCATCATAATCTAGATTTTCATACAATTCTTCTTTATTTATGAATATGTAATTGTTTTTAACTAAAAAATTGACAATGCGTTTAGCAATTGATTTTATTTCATAGTCAAGTATATTTTTATCTAATTCATTTGATTCTTGGTCAGCAATCATTATATTGCTTTTACATGTTATATCACACGTGCTGAAATTACATATTTTTGATCCATCTTTATCATTCATATCATAATTCTTGATGACAGTGTTTCTAGAAGTGGTTAACTTTTCTAATTTTGGTAGATTTTTGAAATGCATTATATTTTTGTTTAATGAACAGTCTATAGAGTTTTCTTTCATAATTTGTTCTATTTGAGATATTCTTGTTTGTTTTTCCTCTGATTTTCTATACTTTCTATAATCCACACTTTCAATTTCTCTATTCTTATGTAACGCACAATGCAAATATATAGTTGTATTTCTTTTATCTTCTGTAAGTGCAAAGTGACTTCTATTTCTTACACCTCTACCTATAATTTGTTCTGTTTTATTCAGATTATACCATGGTTCCAAGATGTGTATTTCTCTTAAATTCTTAAAATCATAACCTTCAGCAGCAACTTGGTTAATGATGACAATCTTAATTTTATCACCATCTTTGTTTGATTTTGAAACCAATGTCTTGAATTCTTCTGCTTTTTCGGCATCAGAACCAGAAATTTCTTGTTTTGCTGTTATAGTAATATATGAACCTTTCGACTTATCATTTACTTGCATTATATTTTTGTTATTATACTTATTATATCCATGTGATTCCAATGCTATACATAATGGAAGGATACCTGCATAAATATATTCCGAGTAAATCAACACAATACCTTCAGACTTGTCTACAGCATCAATAATGCTTTTTATTTTTGGTGAATAATCGTTAATTTTATTAGGTGAGAATAGTTCTTTATAGGTTGCTCGATATTTTAATTTTAACGGTTTATTGTTGACAGTTTCAAAAACATTATTAAATTTATCGACAACTGACATATTTTCTAATACCGGAAAGTATACATTTGATATTTGAACAATATCTGAATAAGATTGTTTATTCTCGTAGTCTTCGGTATCATCATCAGGTGTAGATTTTAATTTCTTTATTATAGCTTCTTGTTTATCCGATAAAATGGATTTGTATAATTCTAGTGTTTTTATTCTGTCTTCTTCTTTTAAATCTTCACCTTTATATGTTTTGACAGGGTGATCCTCGTACTTCAAAGTTTTAGTGTTGTCAAATACACTCGGGCTTATTCTTAAAGGAAATAACATGGGATTCTCTCCACGCATGTATGAAACATAGTTTTTTGAAAAATCTTCAATGACTGTTTTAACTTTTGGTTTGAGTTCATTAGTTTTGTCGTCAAATAGACTTGTCATGACATCATTTACAAGCATTTTATCATTATTAGTCAGAATATTGATAATATCAACTATTTCAGATTCATTATCAAACATTGGTGTCGCAGATAAAAGTAACAGTCTCACATTTTTAGCATGTGTCATAATTTCTTTAAGAATTTTTGGTATTTGTTTTACGATCTTTGAATCATTGGCATCGTTTGATATCAATCCGGGATTTCTGATATTATGCACTTCATCTATGATAATCACACGATCAGAAAATTCCCGTTTTATGTAATTAGTGTATAATTCACGCTCTTTTAAAGCATTGTTAACACCACTTTTTTTTAGAATATCTTTGTTGTAATCTTTATTTTTTTGAATAATATTGACGAGTTTTTGATATCCGTGAAATGAAAAATATTTTTTTATCAAAACATTAACAGTTTTTTCTAATGTCGTATTATTCAATTGATTCCAATTAGGAATCATATTCAATATCTTTGTATCTAAACACCCGTTATATGTTTCAAAATTAGTATCAACTTTTTTAGAATCAAATATTTCTTTGATGAAATTACTATGTAAGTTTTTGGAAGCAATTATCAATGTTTTATTATCAAAGAAATTCATAAAATTTTCAGCAATTTGAAGAGCAGAACATGTCTTTCCGACACCAACACCATGAAAAAGTAATACACCAGTATTCCCTGTAAATGGAGATATAAACTTTTTCAAAAACTTTTGATTATTGTTCAATTCAAACATATTATCATCAAATGCATTCGATAGAACTGTTTCATCGTTGATATTAAATAAATATTCTGGTTGATTCAAACGTTTGGGTATTGAGTTGTTATATTTTTGTACAAGTAGGTCATTTCGCAAACTAATTTTTTCTTTATAATCTTGTGTTTCGTCATATTTTCTTAATAACTTAATAATTTCTTCCATTTCGTTCTTTTTATCTTTAGTTTCGACTGCTTCTTTTTTTAAATTTTCTTTTACATTTTCTTTTTCTAATTTATCA
>JGI20156J14371_10003817_pt1 | contig 11097 bp, 10 predicted proteins | sample COG_06_FD_14371 | JGI IMG/M metagenome (IMG submission 14371) | reverse complement strand
CCTAGCAATGGCATGTGCAATTTCGTGCCCCATAACAACTGCTAACTCATCATCAGAACCTACTAGACCTAACAATCCAGTATAAACACAAACTTTTCCGCCAGGCATGCACCATGCATTTATAATTTCTTCATCAACTGTTTTAAATTCCCAATCAAACCCAACTAAGCGTTTTTCATAGCCTCTATCATTTAAAAAATCTTCTGTAGCTACTTTTATCTTCTCTCCTATTTTTGCAACTCGCAGCGCGCGTGCATCACTTGCAGGCAATACTTTTGCAGCAGCTAAAAATTCAGCATATTGAACTTTTGACATTGCTATTAGCTTACTTTCAGGCATCAAATGCGTCTGTTTTCTATCCGTAATCGGCACTTTGGAACAAGCTGTAAAAAGCACAACAGCAGTCAATAATAATAAAATAGTTTTCATCCTTACGTATATTTTTTGAAAAGATAGTTTAGAAAAAGATTCTTTTGAAATGTTTCTGAGAGTAAACTTTGTATTATTCGATTACAGCAGACAAACCCTTCTCTAAAAGCGTTTCGCAAATGGGTTTTAATGTCTCAAATTCTCCTCTCTTAATTTGACACTTGCCATTGTTATGAACGATATGCGCGCACTGCTCAGCCTGAATCATTGAATGCTCACAGTATTTAGTCAATTGATTAATAACGTGATCGAAGGTATTAAAATCATCGTTATAAAGAATTAAATCTTTAAGTTCTACAACCTTTTCTTCAATTAATGCTTCTTCTTGTGTTTGATTCATCTCTGACATATTCCAAATTTATAAAATTATTTGATTAGAAATACACACATCTAAAAAATAGGTTCATTAAAATAGTAATTCAATAATCGACTTACCCGTCCATATATAAATACTCACTAATACAATTTCACCCAAGAACACCGCAAAAATGAATTTCCAAAAAGACATTTTTATGGTGCCAGCTGCATAACAAATCAAATCGGTTGGAACAGCCGGAAAAAAAGACCACAATAACACAATGGAAAAGCCATATGAATCCATCTTGCTGCGAACACCTTCCATACGCGTTAAGTTCTTTCCGCTAAATAATTGTTCAGGCGTTAATATAAATGCGGCTTTGTAAACTAAGGAAGCTCCAATAAGAATACCTACCATTGAAACAATTAATACAAACACCGGTTCTTCCGGATATAGCACCGTGCCCATTAGTACAAACAAAGTACTTGGCAAAAAAAACAAAGCCCTTACAAAGGATAATACAATAAATGCAAGCATTATTAAGCTGCTATTATCGTTCAATGCCGCTTTTAAACTTTCTGCAGTAAAAGAATTCGGATAAATCAAAAATAACGTTACCGTTATTAATATTAAAACTATCCAAGTCCATCTTAAATATTTTTTAAACTGTTTCATCCAAAACAATAGTACGATATTTCGCACAAAAAAAGCGCATATAATTACACATGCGCTTTCCAGATTTGCTTTTCCCTAATTAAAAGCTAACGCTTTATCTTTATCATACCGCAACAAGTAAGTAAATTCATACTGCAGCGTTTCTTTTGCATCCAAGTTTATATTCCATACTAGTTTTCCTGTTTTTTTATTGTAATCAGCTATACCTTTCTCTAAGAGTTCTACTTTGATATCCTCAATAGTGGAAACGGGAGTCTGATCTTCAACGATTATAGAAACATTCGTTGACTTATAGTTTTTAAGTGCCAATTGATACGTAACTGTTTTCTCTTTTTGACCTGTTAACTTTTTTATTTTTTCTTCGTCACTTGTTTTCTTTCTCGTTAAATAGATCCCTCTATCTCTTCCTAACGCCAATTCTAATGTATCACTCATAACCGAAGGATTTAATCGAGTTTGACCAACATACGTTCCATCATAATAGATATTAGCTACAGCCGGAAGTAAATTTAAATCTTCCCAACCGCTTAATTTTGCCATTAAAAAAGCGTCTTTATCTAATTTAGGTACGATATGATATTGAAAAGAAGCATCAATCTCCTCCGAAGTAACTGCCATTAAATGCGTCTGCCCATCTGACTGAATTGATTGAGGAATTTTTAATTCGAATTCTACCATTGCCATGTTATTATTCATTTCTGTGTAGTTAGACATGTGTTCAGCCTCTTCTAAATCATCCCATTGAAAATCAGCATCGGTTGATATAGTGCTCTCATTCATGGAAAGTGTTGCTGGAGCCAATGCACTCTCTTTCGCCATTTTACTCTTTGAATCTTTATTGTAATACCCTTGAGATTGCACAATGGGCTGGTAGTACCTTAAATACCAAGTAGCTAAAGTTGGTTTAACATTGCTTCTGTTTGGGTTTATTGTTGACAAAGTCATATCAACATTATCCCAGTTGATACCAGTGTTTTGATACACATTCGCCTTGTAGGTTAACTTTATCGGAGAATCAATATCATCTGCTCTTAAATCGTAAGAAGGAGACCATCCAGCATTAGGAACCATATAACTAAATTCAATTGTACCATAAGTCTCAACATCTGAAGAAACCGTAACGATAATTTGCTGCATAGGTAATTCGCGCTTAACCGCATTTCCTGCATTGTAATTGTAATTTTTTAATTCATTTAAACGTGTATTCATTTTAGCAAGAAGCACTTTGTCGGTATTTAACTTCTTCTCAATTTTAAAAATCAATTTATTTAACTCCAATAATTTTACACGCATGTAATCCATAGCATCGATCAAAGCTGCTATCGAATCATTTACGTTTTGCCCCTTAATAACGCCACTTGTTAACAACATGTTTTTCTCTGATTTATAACCGTCAACTTCAATTCTTAATTCTTGCGCTAACCAATTCAAATCACTGATGGAGTCCTCTAACCTGGTGATTTCTTTTTTGATTTTCACAGGCATTGTATTCGGCACGTATGCCTTAGGAACGGGATAAAATACATTTGAACTAACATCTAGAATTATAAAACTTCCTTTCCCTTTTACTTGAATACTGTTTTTATCAAATTGTTGGGTCATTCCTTCAAAAATAATTTTTGTAATACCCTTATCGATTTTAAACTTTCCCTTTCTTTGAACTTGGGCTCCCTGAAGGAAAACAGTTACATTATTAATTTTTGAACTTACTTTTTTTTCAACTTCTGCAATTGCTGAAGTTCCTGTAAGTATTATGGCGAGTAAAATGCTTGTTATCTTTTTCATAATTTCTTTTTTTCAATTAATTATGCCAAGCGGTACATCACCCTTTTTAAAAAGTTCAATTCCCTTGAAAATAAATTTTATTATATGTCGTTATTGCCTTATTTCACTACATTTACCCTCTGAATAAAAAACAATGAAAAATCTAATTACGCTTACTTTTTTAATAATCTCCACAAGTATTTTAGCACAAAACACTATTCTATTTGAAGATTTCAATGATGGTTTTCCAGCTGGATGGCAAACAATTGATGAAGATGGTCTTGCACCTTACAACGACCCTGCAGTTAATTTCATTACGGACTCATGGGTTATGCATGAAGACTATGACACTCTAGGAATCAATGACTCTATTTTAATTAGCACCTCATGGTTTGAAACCGCTGGCACCGCAGATAATTACATCGTTTTACCTGCATTAGCATTAGGTACTTATGGAAATTACATCTCCTTTGATTGCAAATCAAAAGATCAAACTTATCCTGATGATTTCGAAATATTATTCTCCTCTTCTAATCTGAATGGTTTTACGAGTAACCCTGTTATTTTTGATTCAGTTGGACCATCATACTGGACAAACTATACCGTTTCATTAGATAGTGCAGGAATTACAGGTGAAACCGTTTATTTAGCTTTTAGGCACAATGCCTATGACCAATTTATTTTAGAAATTGACAATATAAAAGTATTCACAGAAAGTCCTATGGGAATTGCAAATAAAGAGTCTAATGAAATTTCATTTTATCCAAATCCTGCTAAAGAGTATTTAACAATCAAAGGTCTTTCTGAAATTGCTTCTTATTCGATATCAGATATTAATGGGAAGTTAATCCAAAACGGAACTACTTTTAACAATATCAATTTAGAGAATATTACAAAAGGATTCTACTTTCTTACAATTGGAAATACTATTTCGAAAAAGTTGATTGTAGAATAATTTCTAATTTGCTTTTTTGAAAGTAACGTTACAAAATATTGTCCCAAACCCTATGAAAGATGAAGCTTTCTCTGCAGAAAGCATATGGGGAAAAGTATGTGTATTAGACTCCAATCATTCCTATTTAATATCATCCAATTCAGGAAAAGGGAAGAGCACCTTACTTTCTTATATCTATGGACTTAGAGCTGATTATTCTGGTTCAATAAGTATAGATTTAAAAAACCAAAAAAATATTTCTATAGATAGTTGGTCGAAATTAAGAACTAATAAGCTTTCCTATCTATTGCAGGACTTAAGATTATTTAATCACCTCTCTGTTTGGGATAACTTAACTTTAAAAAACAATTTAACAAAGCATAAAACGGCTGCTCAAATTGAAGAAATGTTAGATGAATTTGGACTACTTCCCAAGAAAAATCAATTAGCAGGAAAACTTTCTTTAGGACAGCAGCAGCGAGTAGCGCTTATTCGATGTTTACTTCAGCCATTCGAGTTCTTATTATTAGATGAGCCTTTTAGCAATATCGATGAAACTAATATTCAAATAGCAAAAAGACTAATTGAGCAAGAGTGTAAGGCTAATAATGCTGGGTTTATATTAGCTACCCTCGGTCATGATTATCAATTTGAAAATGTAACCACTATCTATTTGTAGGAAAGACTTAACATGAAAAAAGCGATTAATAAAAAACAAAATATTTTTACCCTTGCGTTTTCCGCTTTGGGTGCTATTTTGGGTTTTACGCTTTTATTAATAACGCTTCAATTGTTTACAGATGTTGACACTATTTTTAATAATGAATCAGATGCAATAGACTCAGAATACTTAGTTTTAAAGAAGCATGTTTCAACCCTAAACACAATTGGGCTTTCAAGCAATACAACCTTTGATTCTAAGGAAATTGAAGAAATTAAAAACCAAAATTTCATAAAAGATATTGCACCATTTAACAATGCAACCTTTGAGGTAATGGCAGTATTGGGCATGGAAGGAGGTAAATTTCCTACGATGAAATCATTGGCGTTTTTTGAAACGGTTCCAGATCAATTCATAGATGCAGAAACGAAAAACTGGGGATGGGAAAAAGGAAATACACAAGTCCCTATTATTTTACCAAACACCTATTTAGATGCTTATAATTTTGGAATAGCACAAGCAGCTGGCACACCACAAGTAAGTAAAGGAATAATTGGAGCTTTTTCCATTAAACTGGAAGTATCTGGAAATGGCAAAAAAGCTATATACCAAGGAAATGTTATCAATTTTTCTGATCGAATAAATTCAATTTTGGTTCCTAAAAATTTCTTAGATTTTGCAAATAAGGAATATGGAACCCCTTCAAAACAGGAAATATTTAGAGTAATTGTAGAGGTTACAGATGCAAATGACCCATCTTTAAAAAATTATATTGAAGATAATGGCTATGAAACAAATAGTGAGCAATTAAGAGGTGGTAAAGTGGAGCAAATATTACGAGGTTTCTTAAATTTCCACATACTCATTGGAATAATAATCATTCTTCAATCTGCCTTTCTGTTTGTACTGTATTCTCAAATTTTAATTCAAAAATCTAAATATGAAATACAGTTATTGTTAATTCTTGGTTATAAGTGGAAAACTATCACGAATCAAATAAACAAATCCTTTATATTGGTATTTATGCTTATCGGATTCGTTTCATTCTTATGCTTTGGAGCTGTCAAAATATGGTTTAACGCTTGGTTATTGGAAGAGATTGGAATGGAAGTAACTAGTCTAGCTTCAGTAAACACTTTACTTTTTGGTATTGGGTTCTTGTTGTTATTCTTGTTCCTGACGGGGTTTAATATTTCTAATAAAGTAAAACAACTAGCAAAACCGAATTCTTAATTTTTTGTTAAAGTTTAATATATAAAGCATCCAAAACTTATTTGGTGCGTCATTTGTTATACTTTCGAATTAGAAAAGAAAATTTTTAAAATATGAAGAAGTTATTATTACTATCTATTCTTTTTTTAACCGTTGGAGCAAGTGCTCAATACAATCTTAAATTTAAGGTTAATGGATTAAAAGACACCACCATATTTCTTGCAAGATACTTAGGTGACAAGCTCTATTATGCAGATACAGCAGAGTCCAAAAATGGGTTAGTAGAATTCAACAATCAATTTGATGAAGGTGTTTATACGCTAATCTGCCCTGGGCCGAAATGGTTTGAAGTTATTTTAGCTGATAAGGAGATTGAAATGGAGACTTCAATCAGCAACTTCATTACAAACATGAAAGTTAAAAAATCTGTAAACAATAAAATCTTTTACGATTACATCAAATTTATCAACGAGAAAAAGAACGAAGCAAAAGATAAAAAAGACGATAAAGAGCTCATGGGTAGGTTAGACAAAGAAGTTAAAGCCTATCAGAAGAAATTGGTTGGAGAGAATAAAGATTTACTGGTAGGTAAACTAATTAACATGTCAATTGATCCAATCATTCCTGAGAACATCATAAAAAATGACACCTTACGATACAAATACTACAAAGCACATTATTGGGATAATATTGATCTAGCCGACAAAAGGTTGGTTCATTACCCTGCATTCAAAAACAAATTACAGTTCTACTTTGAAAAAATGTTACTGCAACAAGCGGATACTATCTGTGCAAATGCGCATTCGTTAATCGAGCAGATGGAAAACGGATCTGAGATGTTTAAATACGTAGTTCATTTTATTACTTACAAGTACGAAACTTCCAAAATTATGGGAATGGATGCAGTTTTCTACTGCATGGCAGATTCTTACTATTGCCCTGCTGATAAATCCAGAGCTTATTGGTTAGACCCAGATAAGTTAAAAGAGTTGTGCGAAAGAAAAGATGCAATAGGCCCATTAAGAGTTGGGCAGCCAGCACCTAGAGTTATTCTAGCAGACACTTCAGAGAAAAAGTGGATTGACTTTTACACACAGGTAAAAACTGATTATACTGCTCTTATCTTTTGGGCAGATGATTGCGGTCATTGTAAAAAGGAAATGCCAAAGCTTGTCAAATTATACAATGAATTAAAAGAAAAAAACATCAGTATTGAATTTGTTGCTGTTGGAACTAGTCTTGAAAATAAAGGGTGGAAGAAATTTATTAAAGAGAAGAACCTTCCTTGGATAAATATTTCAGATTTTCCAGATGCGAATGAAAATGCAATAAAATACTTAAACGAACTAAGGGTAACAGATTTGCAAAGTTTAAACTTTAGAAAAACGTATGACATTTTCAGTACACCTCAAATTTACCTTTTAGACAAGGATAAAGTTATTAGAGCAAAAAAATTGGATGCGAAAAATTTGGCGAAAATTTTAGAACATAAATTAAGTATCGATCTTGATTATGAGGAGCCAGAGGAAGAAGAAAAGAAAAAAGAGGATACACACTAGTTAATATACTTGTTAACGAAGTGTTAAAGAATAAATAAGTAAGGGAATCGAGATTATATTTGTATTCAGGAAATTAAAATTTAAACAATAAATAAAATTACAATTATGAAAAAAGCAATCTTAACATTTGGGATGATGTTGTTAGCAGTAATGACTTTTGAAGTTAATGCTCAAGCTACAGCTGCTCCTGCTGCAAAAGCTATCCAAGTTGGTGGTGCCGAAATTAGTTTCGAAAAAGAAGTACATGACTATGGTGTTATGGAACAGAATGGTAATGGACAATGTGAATTTGTATTTACAAACACCGGAACAGAGCCATTATTAATTACTAACGCTAGAGGATCTTGTGGATGTACTGTACCAGAATGGCCACGTGAGCCTATCGCACCAGGAGCTTCTTCTTCTATCAAAGTAAAATATGATACAAAGAGAATTGGTTTAATTAACAAATCTGTTACGATCACTTCAAACGGAGAAACTTCTACTAAAATTATTAGAATTAAAGGTGAAGTTAAAGCTCCTGCTGCTGGTGCAACACCTATCAAGCCTGTTGATGGTCCTGCAACTAAAGGTTAATTAAATTAACACACTATTTAAAAACTCCGATTAAACAATCGGAGTTTTTTTTTACCTAAAATTTAAATCGTGAAGATATTTCTGGCCATCCTTCTATTTTTATTTTCCCTAAACGGAATTAGTCAAGCAAAGATTACATTTGAAGAAAAAACGCACAAATTCCCCAAAACAAATGAAGGTATTTTACTAGAACATGATTACTCTTTTACAAACACTGGAGTTGAACCTTTAGTGATTGAAGGAATAAAAGTTGCTTGTGCATGCACGAAATTTACCTATCCAAAAACACCTATTTTACCGGGTGAAAAGGGTGTTATTCATGTTACTTTTGATACTAATAAAAAATATGAATGGCAAAATAGAACATTGGTAATTTCCAGTAATGCAGAAAAACCTACAAGTATTATTCGTTTTAAGGTAATGGTTGTCAATGACAAGCATTAAGCTCTTTCTGAACAAATTTACTTGAATAAAATGCAATAAATTCGCTATATTTACGAACAAGGCACACTGCGGATAACACTGTAATATGCAATTGTTAGCCATACTTTATGTTAGAGGCATCAAAAATAGTTCTAAACAGAAAAATAATTAAATACATCTTTCTTATTGCCATAATGTTTAGGTTTTTTTATCTAAACTATATGAACTGGAAATATGGTTATTTTACTACTGGCATTCCAGGAGTCCAATATTGGATGGATTCTGATAGGTATTTATTGGGAGCTGAAAGTATCTTAAACAGCACGGATGTTATTGGCCGAGGAAATCAATATTTAGGGTATATTATATTTATAGCACTATTCAAATTTATAAGCTTGCCTATAGAATTTGTTATTATATTTCAAGTAATTATAGCAATTATTGCAGCATTTACTTTATTTAATCTTGCGAAATATATTACCGGCAATAGTATAAGCGGATATGTTTCAATTTCTCTATACTTGTTGAATCCTTTCATCACCACCTGGCATACATTTATTCTTACTGAATCTTTATATTCTTCATTCGTTATCTTTTCATGTTGGGCATTTTACAAAGCATTAAGTTCACGCTCCTATAAACACACCATAATATTTATTTTTATTCTGTTAACAACAATTTTAATACGTCCCAATGGATGGATATTTTTACCAATATTTATTTGCTTTTTTGTTTTTTACTCAAAACTTAAACTCAAGGTTAAAATATCAAGTGTAATAATAATCTTCTTTTCATTCATCATGCTGGCAAACTCTATTCCTACTCTCCAGAAGGCAATTAATGTAACTACACCTGTTGAACTTATGAAAAAAGGGGAAGTTATATGGGGACATCCAGAATTAAGAATTGAAATGCCAAAGGAAGAAATCAAAAATCCAGAAAATTGGTCACAAGGATATAAATATATCATCAAGCACCCCATTTCCTGCATTAAACTAGCTTTCCTTAGAGTTGAGAATATGTTTATTCAAATACGCTCACACCATTCAATAACTTATAAAACACACATACTTCTATGGATTATCCCAGCATATTTCCTAGCTTTTATAGGGATTATTAAATATCGCAAATCCATGATTATACGCATTGTTTTGGCGGTAATAATAGGACACGCATTTATTGTTGCATTAACTTACGCTACTCATGAATCACGCTTCCTAATCTATATTCTTCCCATAATTTATTTACTTAGCGGATGTGGATTCGCAGCTTTACTTCAAAAAGCAACTCCTTTTTTAACAAAACAAAAAACAGTACTAAAGGGAAGAATGTACAAAAGAGACGTCCAAGATAGTAGTAAAACAAAGGGTTCCGTATGAGAATAATAGATAAAATAGATATCAAGACATTTATTTTTACAGCAAATATTATTTTCATTATTCTGTATATTATTTTGTCAATAAATAACAGAGTAGCTCATGATGATTATTATTCAATTTATACAGTCAATAAAATAGGGGTAATTGATTCTGTGATATATCAATACAATGATTGGTGTACTAGATATATTTCCGTTTTTGTAAGTTTTTCTGTAGCCGGGTTACTGCAATACAAGTNCACGCTATTTATCTATAATNTNTTNTTNTTNACACTNTTTATAACTGCGATTTATTATTGCTTATATGCGCACAGAAAGTTATTAAATAAATCCANNCCAAATGATAAATTNCAAATACTTAATTACGCAACNTTTATTGTTTCAGCTATCTTTTATACATCATTTAACATTGGAGAAACGTGGTTTTGGNTATCCTCAAACAGTACTTATTTATTAAGTGTTATTATGTTATTTTTTGCATTTGCATTTATTTTTAATGACAAGAAAAANGTTAGTAATAAAATNATTATAACTCTTGCATCGCTATTTATTGGAGGCTCTAATGGTGCGCTAAGCGTAATCTTACTTTTTGTGCTATTTGTATTATTCTTTTNTTATAAATATAAAAAACCAAATAAAATAATAGCGAATAAACTCCTATTATCATTTGTTAGTCTCTTAATAAGTTTTACCCTTCTTTATATTGGTAATGGCAATAATGTCAGAGGGGCTTTTTTCAATCAGATAACTGTTTTTGAGAGCTTTATACTAAATATTAAAATGACAGCTATAATCCTACTTTTTAGGGTTCCAAACATTCTTATTTATATTCTATTATTCACAATTCCGTCATATTATGTATTTACAAATACAAAAAGCATTTCAAGGTCAACGTTTATTAAAAGATCTTTAGTTTCCACAGGTGTTCTTTTGCTACTGCTTTTTTTCTTCCAGCTACCGATAACCTATAAAACACAAGATGTAGCTGCTATAAGAACGCTACTACCTATTTCAATTCTCTTTTTTTTATATGGTTTGTATTTGGTATATAATATCCGACAAGTTGAATTATGTAGATTGAGAATACCTCTATCTTTTATAAAATTGGTCCTTGTTTGTATAATTCTTTTTAATACTTGGAATTTAGTAACTCAATATAAAATAACACAGAACTATGCTGATAAATAT
>JGI20156J14371_10003816_pt1 | contig 11101 bp, 10 predicted proteins | sample COG_06_FD_14371 | JGI IMG/M metagenome (IMG submission 14371) | reverse complement strand
AGCCGGTATTTCCGTCTAAAATTTGAATCAAAGTCCATTCATTTAATTCCTCTTTTACTAGAACCTTAGTACCCTCGTGTAAATTAAATAAAACATCACTCCTATAATTAGGTTCTGTTCTAAAATCTATTTTATTTTCAAAAACAATGGCTTCAATATAATTTTTAGATTTTTCATACCGATTAATTGCATTAAATAGAAAAATGCTACAAAGCAATAAAAATAGAGCGGAGAGAGTAAAGTAATTTTTCTTTAATCGAGTTTTACTATTGAAATAATAAAGTAAAAATGTAACAAGAAAAAGATATAAAAATAACATTCCAATCAAAAGCCATTGATTAATACTTAAGGTATTTAATAATGAATTAAAAAATTCTGAGACCTGATTAACAGGTAATTTGTCTATCTTGTCAATAAGCATGTTTTGCGAATAGGATAAATTATTTAATACATCTTTATCATTAGGGCTTAATTTTAAAGCTTTCTCGAAATAATAAATACTATTTGCTAAATCATTAATCTTATAATATGAGTTTGCCAAATTAAAATAAAGTGCATCAGAATGTTCCCCATTCTCAATTATTAATTCAAACTGACTTATAGCTTTTTGGTATTCCCCTAGGTTATAGAGTTCCAATCCATTGTAAAAAATTGACTCATTATTAGTTTGTGAAATTCCTAAAAATGAGTTCAATAAAATAATGAGTAATAGCCTGTTCATTTTTTAAATCTGTTTATCAATTTCTGAAATTACTTTAACTGCATTTTCATAATCATTATTAATAGCAACATTTGATGCAGGAGTATATCTAGCATACTCACAATTTTCAATCAGCTTAATGAAAGATTCAATCGATTCATTTTGAATATTTTTTTCGTTCATTAATCCAATAATCTTTTCTTTTGTATAATCGGACGTCTCAATTGAAAGCTTAGATTTTAAAAAATTATGTAAAGCCTTCTCTAATGAAATATAAAAATTATCTTTTTTAGATAAATTAATTTTTGCTTCTGATAAATATTTTTTAGCTAATTTATTTGCCCTTCTTAATTTAAAACTATTATCATCTAGTGTGAGAGTTTTTTTTGATTTTACAAATATTATTACAATAAAAATAATAACTACAGGAATTAAAATTAGAACATAAAAAATAGTTGAATAAATAAATTTTTTAGAGTCTAATAAAATTAAATTTGGCTTAGTTTTTAAAAACTTAAACTGTCCCTTTGAGCTAGAAATATTATTGAGAGTATTATTAACTGATTTTAAGCTTGAATTATCTTGATTAAAAGATGTAGGACCGTCTAAAACGTTAATAACGATTTCATTGGTAAAGACAGATTCATAAGATTTTGAAATTGGATTAAAATAAATAAATTCTACAGGATTTATTGGATATTTTCCTTTGAACTGAGGAACTAATGTGTATGTGTCAGAAATGTTTCCATACATTCCTTTGATATTTGTCTTTACATTTTCTTTGTATTCTGGGTCATATTTTTCAAGTGAATTTGGTGTGTCTAAGTTGGGTATAGAAAATAATTTTAAATTTCCTTCACCTTTAACCTTTAGAGTGGCTTGAAGAGATTCACTTGCGTTTAATTCTTTTTTAGTACTGGTTAATTCTATATCAAAATCTCCAACAGCGCCAGAAAAATTTTCAGGAGCACCGGCGGGGAGGTCCAAAACATTTATTTCTCTTTTTCCTGCTGTAACAGTTTTAGGGACTTGAGTGTAAATCCTGTTCCCAAAAAAATCTCTTTTATTTGTGGGTACATCAACAGAAACATCTAAACTCATCGGAAGAATATTTAATTTTCCTGATTTTTGAGGATATAAAACAATTTTTTTCCAAACCACATAATTATAACTATCTCCTTTATAAGTTCCTCTTTCAATCTGCAATCTTGGAATTTTAATATTATGAGACCAAAAGTCATTAAATTCTGGACTGTCTATTTCCCCAACGTTGGTGACATTTATTTGTGGACTAAAATATAACTTATACACAACGGAAAATCCTTGGTTTAAATATGGATTTCTATTTGAAACTTCAGCTACCAAATGTAAATTCTCGTTAACTACATAAGAAGCATCGTTCGGATTTTTATTTGAACTAACAGATTCTGAAACTGTAACTTTTACAGGGATAGTTTTATAAATTTTATTATCTATATCAATAGTTGCTTGACCTATAGTTAAAGATCCGGTTTTCAAAGGAGTTACGAAATACGAATAAACTTTTGAGAAAGTTCTTTTACCGTTAATCCAGGTATTACTCACAGATTGATTGGGGCCACCCACCACTCTAAACCCTTCAAAATTTGGAGATTGAAAGTTATCACCATCTTTATTCATCTTAAAATCAATTCTTAAATTTTCATTTACACCAAGTGATTTTTTGCTAACCTCGGTAATAAAACTAATTCCCTGATCTTGTGAATAAGAGTTTATGTAATAAGAGAGAAATAATATAAAAATGATTTTTATTTTCATTGATTTAATTTACCAATCCTTTTTATTTTTTACCGGAATTCCTTTTATTTTATTTTTATTTACCTTATCCTGGACCTTTTTCTCTTCATTATTCATTGCTTTTAAAAGATTTTTTAATTGTTCTGGTGAAATTTGATTCGGCCTAGGCTTATCCTCTTTTTTTTCATCCTTATTGTTGTTTTTCTTGTCATCTTTCTTATCATCCTTCTTGTCATCCTTCTTGTCATCTTTCTTGTCATCCTTCTTGTCATCTTTCTTGTCATCCTTCTTGTCATCTTTCTTGTCATCTTTCTTGTCATCCTTCTTGTCATCTTTCTTATCATCCTTCTTGTCGTCTTTCTTTTTATTATCGTTTTTTAACAACTCTTTTGCTAATGCATAATTGTATCTCGTTTCATCATCTTGAGGATTATTTAACAAAGCATTTTTGAACGCATTGACTGCATTTTGATAGTCTTTGCTTTGCATGTACACATCTCCAAGATTATGAAAAGACTTATGTAAGTCTTTTTTGTTTTTAGCTTTTTTAATTGATGATTTATATTCGTTTAATGCTTCCTTATTAAATCCGCTTTTATAGAATGCGTTTGCCATATTATAAGAAGCTATATTATTCATTGAATCTTTAGCAATGGCTGTTCTGTAAAATGCTTCTGCATCAATTAAATTTTTATCAACAAATTCTACATTCCCATCAAGAGTTAAATTATTTGAAATTTTGTCTAGTGAATTATTCTGAGAGAGAATATTTGTTGAAACCAACAAAAACAAAAAAGTTTTAAAGTTTTTTTTCATTAAATAAATTTAATTTTTTAACCCAGTGGGTTTTCTTTTCAAAAACAAATAATTCCAAACATAAAAAAAATAGTCCAAATCCAATAAACCACTGAAATTGATCCTTGTAAGCAATAAATTGTTTTGATTCAAATTCCTCCTTATCCATTTCTTTTAGTTTATCAACTATTTCATCAACTACTAGTTCTGTATTTACTCCGTTTATATAAATTCCATTACTTGATATTGCTATTTCTTTAAGTAGTTTGTCTACTAGCTTAGTTATAACCACATCTCCATCTGAATTTTTTTTGTAGGATTCTATTACATTGTTTTTTTTAATAGGAATTGGAGCGCCTTTAGTTGAACCAAGCCCAACAGTAAAAATACTTATTCCCATTTCGTTAACAGCACTTGGAATATTTTGATTTTCAAACTCGTGATCTTCTCCATCGGAAAGTATACATAAAACACGATTTGTTTGATTTTCGTCGTCATAATAATCTTTAGCTAACTTTACAGCCTCTAAAATTGCTGTTCCTTGTGATGATAGCATGTCTGTGTTTAAGCTTTGTAAAAACATTCTAGCTGTTGAATAATCAGTTGTGATTGGAAGAACTGGTAAGGCAGAGGCTGCGTACGCAATAATTCCTACTCTATCTGAGTTTAGCTCGTTAATTGTCTGGGAAACAATTCTTTTTGCTTTTTCAAGCCTATTTGGTGCTATATCTTCTGCCAACATACTTTTAGAAACATCTATCGCGAATACTATATCAACACCCTCTCTTTTTACTGTTTTTAATTGAGTTCCAATTTTTGGGTTCACTAGTCCCAAGGAAATAAAAATAAAAGCAAGTGATAATAAAAATAGTTTAAATTTTGGTTTGAAACTTGAGCTTTCAGGGCTTAATTTTTTAAATAAATGATTTGAAATATATTTTTTTTGTATACTTTGTTTCCAACTAATTAAAATTAAAAATCCTATTAATAATATAGGGACTACTAACAATAAATAAAAATAAAAAGGTTCTTCTAGCTGATACATTATAAAAAACTTTTAAAAAATGTTGATCTCAAAACCCACTCTAAAAAAACTAAAAGAAAGGAAATTAAAACAAACCGTCTATACATTTCTTCAGCGTTAGAATATTTAAACTCCTCGACTTCCGTTTTTTCGAGCTTATTAATTTCTTCATAAATATTTTTTAATCTCTCATTGTCTGTGGCTCTGAAATAAAGCCCTCCTGTTTCTTTAGCTATTGACTTTAAAAGCTCTTCATCAATTTCAACTTTTGTTAGCCCGTACCTAAAAGTACCATTTGGGTTAATAGCAATTGGTGCTAAGGCATTTCCATTACTTCCCAATCCAATGGTATATGTTTTAATTCCAAAAGATGAGGCTAAATCGGCAGCAGTTTTAGGATCGATAAAACCAGAATTATTTACTCCATCAGTTAATAAAATAATCACCTTACTTTTAGCCTTACTATCTTTTAATCTATTGACAGATGTGGCTAACCCCATTCCAATGGCAGTACCATCCTCAATCACTCCATCAAAATTAATTTCATTTAATGAATTTACTATAACTCCCTTGTCGGATGTTACCGGAGTTTTTGTGTAACTCTCTCCAGCATATACAACTAATCCTATTCTATCATTTAATCTATCGTTTATAAATTCTTTTGCAACTAACTTCAAAGCGTCTAATCTATTTGGTTTTAAATCTTGTGCTAACATACTAGAAGAAACATCTACAGCGATAACAATATCTATACCTTTACTGGTTTTAATTTGAGTTGACACATCTACTATCTGAGGCCTTGCTAAACCAACTATTAAAAAAGCAATAGCTAAATATCTTAGGATATCTAGGATTGGATAGAGTTTGATTTTAAGAGTCTTATAGCCAAACCCACTTATTGATGATATTTTAAAAGATGAATTTTTTTTATCTTTAAAATAATAATTTAAAAAGAAAATTACTGGCAATAAAATAAAAAGCCATAAAAACTCAGGACTGTAAAATGTTAAATTTTTAAACATACTATTCAATCTTAAATATTATAGATTTTTCTATTTTTTTGGCTATTTCTTTGGCAAAAGCATTCTCTCTTTCAAAAATGACAAGAACACTTTGTTTCCCTTGATTTTCTTGAAATTTAAGATAAACGTATTCGTTTCTTTTTTCGATATCTTTTGAATCTATGTAATCAAAAGAGCCGAAAATTTTAAATGCAGGGGCTCCTTTTTCTAAAAATATTTCCTCTTGTTTAGTTAAAATATTGGTTGCTCCATTTTCTTTTAGTTCAATTATTAATTCATCAATAACAGATTGTACATTTTCTTGTTCAATTTTTTTATCATCAGATTCTATCGTTAAAAAAATAGAAACACTTTTGTCCAGGGATTCCCATTCAAAATTCTGATTATTGTCTTTAGTTTTAACTCTTTTTAAAACATCTGGTGTCGAAATAATTATAGGGTGAGCTCCATAATTTCCTTGAATCCACGATTTGTTTAAAAGTGATTTTGTTGAATTCCCTAAAACAGTGTCTGAAACACTTTTCCATCCATATAAGGATATAGAAATTACTAAGGCTGAAAATATAAAAGTAAATAGAACTATTATAACATTTATAATCACTTTTTTTCTTTTCTCATTTTTTTGCTTTTCAGCATATACCTTACTTTTAAGTAATTCTTCTTCAGTTGGCTTAGGGATAGCGTCTTTGGTATCTAAAAGAACTGATTTTAATAATTTTTTATCTGAAAAAGCTATTTCCAAACCTGGATTAGATTTAGCAAACTTTACTAAATCAGCTGTTTTTAAAACGCTTTTAAAATTTTGAATGGTCTCTTTATTTAATGACAACTTGCCTGCATCTTTTAATAACTCTAACTTATTAATAAGTTCATCTGTTGTACTTTCTAAAGCGTCTAAGCTAATGTCTTCTTCCAAATAATTTTTGACAATTTCGGTAAGCTTTGAATAATATTCTTTATAATCTAATTGTTCTTTAAGGTCTTTCGATTCTAATCGCTGAAGGGCAATAATTGCTTTATCAATTGGTAAAGGAGGTTTTTCGTTTTCTAGTTTTAGAATCGAAAATTTTCTGTACAGTTTGTATGCTATAAACAAGGCTACTAAAACTAGAAAGCCAAATAAGTATTTTTTCCACCAACCGTCATTGTTTTTTTGTATTTCAGTGATGTTTTTAATATCAAAGAATTTTTTACTTACGGTATCTACTTTAATATTTAAAACGTTAATCAAAATTGAATCTGAGTAATACAACACATCATCAACTAAAATTTTTTTTGGCTTTAAGATTTGTACGCCAGCATCAAAAGAAGTTATTGAGAATTTTTTTATGAAACTTGTACGTCCAGACTTTTTAAATGTATCTATTTCAAATTCTTCGATTACTTCAAAGGGATTAAAAATTTGATTTTTCTCAAAAACAATATTAGAAATTGAATCTGAATTGATTTTTATTTGATAATTTATTTGTTCACCAATTTTAATTGTTGTAGTATCTACTGAGGATAATAAAACAGGGGGCTGTTGTGAAAAAAGAGCTGTTATTCCACAAATAAAAAAAATGATGCTTGTTTTAATACTATCCACGTGTTTTGAAATAGCTAAGTAATTTTTTAACATAACTCTCGTCGGTTCTACAATTTAATGTTCCCGCTCCATGTTTTGAAAATACTTGATTAAACCTTTTGGAATTAACTTTATTAAATAATTCATACTTTTTTCTTAGAGAATGTGAAGAAGTGTCTATCATTTTTACTTCCTCTGTTTCCTGGTCAAACATTGAAATTATCCCCATGTTTGGGATGCTTTCTTCCATTTTATCGAAAATTCTAATCCCTGTAAGATCATGCTTTTTTGCACAGATTTTTAATGTTTTTTCATAATTTTCAGAAATAAAATCAGATAATATAAAAGCAATAGATTTCTTTTTTATTACACCAATTAAAAACTGTAGAGCTTCGGAAATATCAGTTTTTTTACTCTTTGGCTTAAATTCAATTAGTTCTCTTATAATTCTCAATACATGAGTTTTACCCTTACTAGGAGGAATGTAAAGCTCCACTTCATCTGAAAACAAAATTAAACCTACTTTGTCATTGTTTTGAAGAGCTGAAAAAGCTAGAGTCGCAGATATCTCGGTAACAATATTTTTCTTCAGCACCTTATCAGTCCCAAAAAATTCAGAGCCACTAACGTCTACTAATAACATTAATGTTAACTCTCTTTCTTCCTCAAAAACTTTAACAAAGGGTTCATTATATCTTGCCGTAACATTCCAATCTATTGTTCTGACGTCATCTCCAAATTGATAATTTCTTACCTCACTAAAAGTCATTCCTCTACCCTTAAAAGCACTATGATATTCTCCTCCAAAAATATTATTAGTTAATCTTCTTGTCTTAATTTCAATTTTTCTTACTTTTTTTAAAAGATCTTTTGTTTCCACTGAAAAAAATTAAATATTGTTTCTCTGAAAAAAGCTGATAACTAACAAAGGTTAGGGGACCTCCACCTGGTTAACAATTTTATTTATTATATCTTCAGATGAAATACTTTCAGCCTCCGCTTCATATGTTAATCCGATTCTATGTCTTAAAACGTCGTGAATTACAGCTCTGACATCCTCAGGAATTACATATCCTCTTCTTTTAATAAAAGCATAACATCTAGATGCATTTGCGAGATTTATACTTCCTCTGGGTGAGGCTCCAAAATTAATCATCGGTTTAAGTTCGTCTAATCCATATTTTTCTGGATATCTTGTGGCAAAAATTAAATCAAGGACATATTGTTCAATTTTTTCGTCCATGTAAACCAATTTGACGGAATCTTGAGCCTTAATTATTTCCTTAACCGTTACCACTGGCTTTATATCTCCAAAACTATTATTAATGTTCGCTCTTACTATTTGTTGCTCATCCTTAATGTTAGGATAATCAATAACTGTTTTCAACATAAATCTGTCAACTTGAGCCTCAGGAAGTGGGTAGGTTCCCTCCTGTTCAACAGGGTTTTGTGTTGCCATTACTAAAAAAGGTGGTGCCAATTTAAAGGTCTTATCTCCAATAGTTACTTGTTTCTCCTGCATAGCTTCTAGAAGCGCTGATTGAACTTTAGCTGGAGCTCTATTTATCTCATCAGCCAAAACAAAATTTGCAAATATTGGACCCTTTTTAATAGAAAAGTCATTCTCTTTCATATTATAAATCATTGTACCAACTACATCGGCTGGCAGAAGATCTGGCGTGAATTGTATTCTACTAAAACTTCCCTTAACTGCTTTGCTAAGAGAATTAATTGCAAGTGTTTTTGCTAATCCAGGAACTCCCTCCAATAATATATGACCTTTACCTAAAAGTCCGATTAATAACCTTTCTATCATATGCTTTTGGCCAACGATAACTTTATTTATCTCTAGTGTAAGCAAATCAATAAAAGCACTCTCTTTTTCAATTTTTTCGTTGATTTCTTTGATATCTACTTTTTTATTATTTTCCATTATATATAATTACTTATTAAACTAAGGGGGTGCAATTTGAAGAAAAAAAATCATACAAATTGTTAACAATTGGTTAAAAATTCAAGGATATACGTTTTAAATTTACTTTTTTTTGATTTTTAAAAACACTTCTTTAGGAACTAAATGTTTTATAGATTCTTTTTTATTTATCATATTTCTAATTAATGATGAAGATATATCCATTGTTGGAGCATTGTATAGCTTAACCTTTTTATGGTGAATCAAATTATTAGTTGACTGATTTAGATTATTCCTTGGATAAACACAAATTTGATGCTTTAAAATCTTTTCTGAATCTTTCCACAAATGCAAACTATTTAAATTATCCTGACCTAATATTATGTAAAATTTTGTGTTATTATTCTTATTAATTATAAAATCAATAGTGTCCGAGGTGTAATTAGGTTTTGGTAATTCAAATTCTACTTTTGAGCATTTAATTTTTTCTTCATTTTTACAAAAATTTTCTACCATTTCTAACCTTTTACTTTCATTGGAAATGTTTTTAGAATTTTTAAAAGGATTTAAAGGAGTAACTACAAGCCAAAGTTCATCAAATGACAACTTTTTGATGAAATACTTCGCGATTGAAACATGCCCATTATGTAAAGGGTCAAATGTCCCAAAAAACAAACCTATGTGTCTCATTTTTTATTTAAAAATTCACTAACCAAATTATAGGCTTCTTTTTTAGAATCAGATAAGTCATCATTAACAATAGTTTTATCAAAAAATTCTTCTCTTGACAATTCAAGTTTAGCTTTAGACAATCTAGTATTAATTGATTCTGAGGAATCATTATTTCGTTTATTAAGTCTTTTTTGTAATTCTTGAATGCTTGGGGGTCTTACAAAAACAGCTAATGCTTTTTCATTAAATTGATTTTTCAATTTTAAACCTCCCTCCACATCGATATCAAAAATTACATTGTACTTATTTAAAAGAGTTCTAACTGATTCTTTTAATGTCCCATAAAAAACACCTTCGTAAACTTCTTCAAATTCTAAAAATTCTTCATTTCCAATTTTATTTTTAAAAGAGTCTTTGTCTAAAAAAATATAATCAACTTTATTTTTTTCGTTATTTCTCTTTTTTCTAGTTGTTGCCGAAATAGAAAATATAAGATTTAGGTCATTTTGGCCTAAGAGATACTTTACTAAAGTAGTCTTACCACTTCCTGAGGGTGCAGAAAAAATTATACATTTTCCAATAGACATCACAATACATTTAGAAGTTGTTCTTTGATTTTTTCTAACTCATTTTTCATTTCAACAACAATTTGTTGTATTTCAAGATGATTAGACTTTGAACCAATAGTATTTATTTCTCTACCAATCTCTTGTCCAATAAAAGTTAACTTTTTACCTTTTTCTATTTCTTTGTCATTAACTGTTTTTTTTAAAAAAATTAAATGGTTATTAAGCCTAACTAGCTCTTCATTTATGTCTAATTTTTCAAGATGATAAATAAGTTCTTGGTGAAATCTATTTAAATCAACCTCCAAGCTAAGATCTACTAAATTTTTATTAATTTTTTTTTTAATTTGTTCTATTCTTCTCGGAGCTAATTTCTCAACTAGCTTGATTTTTTTTTGAATTAAACTAGCATTGTTTAAAATATCTTTTTTTAAAGAATTTCCCTCTTGTTTTCTAAAATCAATAACCATTTTAACAGCATGTTTAACAGCATTTTTGATGTCATTACTGATTTTATTATCTAAATTTGATTGATTATTTTCAATAGAATTTGGAAGTGAAATCGCAATTTTTAAAAATTCCATTGCATCGCCGGGGACAATTTGCTGTAAATCTTTAATATATAATTTAATTAACTCATGATTTAGATTTGTAGAAAATTGCTTTTTTGTGATTTTGAAATTTATTTTAATATCTACTTTTCCTCTTTTGAAAGAACTCATTATTATCAATCTTATATCATTTTCTAAATCTTTTAAAAAAGGACTTAGGTTATAATTTAAATCTAGATTTTTACTATTCAAAGTTTTAATATCTACAGATATTTTTCCCATTTGAGAGTCAACGGAATAATTTCCAAAGCCAGTCATTGATTGTAACATAGAGGTCAAAGTTACAAAAATATCAATCTTTAGTTTGTAATTCTCTAATCCAAATATTCCTAAAATTCACAGGAATTTTTGGATGATCCTGCAAAACCAGTGGAAGTTTGCCATGAGATTTATATGACGAAGGGCCAACATTTGTTGTTGTTCCCTTAATTTCTACATTGTTTTGTATCAATACACCAT
>JGI20156J14371_10003813_pt1 | contig 11105 bp, 8 predicted proteins | sample COG_06_FD_14371 | JGI IMG/M metagenome (IMG submission 14371) | reverse complement strand
CTAGTCAAATTACAAGTAAGGGGAGGTGCAGCGAATCCGTCGCCACCGGTTGGACCCGCGCTAGGTGCTGCAGGGGTTAATATCATGGAGTTTTGTAAGCAGTTTAATGCTAGAACTCAAGATAAACCTGGTAAAGTTTTACCAGTTGTAATCGCTGTATATAAGGATAAGTCATTTGACTTCATCATTAAAACACCTCCGGCGGCCATTCAATTGATGGAAGCAGCTAAAGCCAAGAAAGGTTCAGGCGAACCCAATAGAGTAAAAGTTGCGTCAGTATCTTGGGACCAAATTAAAGTAATTGCTGAAGACAAAATGCAAGATTTAAATGCATTTACTATCGAATCGGCAATGAAAATGGTTGCGGGAACCGCACGATCTATGGGCTTCACTGTATCAGGAGGAGAGCCCCCTTTTTAATTTTATAAAGAAAGAAAATGGCACGACTTACAAAAAATCAAAAAGAGTCAAGAGCAAAAGTAGAAGTGAATAAAGTCTACTCTCTTGAAGAAGCTTCCGCATTAGTGAAAGAAATTACTAATGTAAAGTTTGACGCTTCTGTTGACTTAGCTATTCGTTTAGGAGTTGATCCTCGAAAAGCTAATCAAATGGTTCGTGGAGTAGTAACCCTTCCGCATGGTACTGGAAAAAATGTTCGAGTACTCGCTTTAGTAACTCCTGACAAGGAAGCTGAAGCTGTAGAAGGTGGAGCTGACTTTGTTGGACTGGATGAATATTTACAAAAAATCAAAGACGGTTGGACCGATGTTGATGTAATTGTTACTATGCCCAGTGTAATGGGTAAATTAGGACCTTTAGGACGTGTATTAGGCCCACGTGGTTTAATGCCCAATCCAAAGACCGGTACTGTAACTATGGACATCAAGAAAGCTGTTAGTGATGTAAAAGGAGGTAAGATCGATTTTAAAGTTGATAAAACTGGAATCATTCATGCTTCTGTTGGTAAATCTTCATTTACTGCTGACAAGATTATGGACAATGCAGCTGAACTGTTGAATACAGTGATGAAGTTGAAGCCATCTACAACCAAAGGAGTCTATGTGAAGAGCATTTTTATGTCCAGCACTATGAGTCCTAGTATTTCAATTGACACTAAAATCGCTTAAGATTTTTTAAAACTAATTCGAATGACAAGAGAAGAAAAATCGCAAGTAATTGAAAAGCTAACCGCTGAGCTGACTGACGCTAAAACCTTGTATCTAACCGATACTGCAGGTTTAAATGCTAAAGATACCTCTGCGCTTAGACGTGCTTGTTTTAAGGCCGATATTAGATTATCAGTAGTGAAGAATACGCTTTTATTGAAAGCTATGGAAGCTTCTGACAAAGAATTCGGTGACTTAAAAGAAGTTTTAAAAGGGAATACTTCCCTAATGTTTTCTGAAGCTGGAAATGCTCCTGCAAAAGTAATCAAAGATTTTCGTAAGAAATCAGACAAACCCGTATTGAAAGGCGCTTACATTGAAGAGTCTGTATATATTGGCGATGATCAAATTGATGCTTTAGTAGCGATCAAATCCAAAGAAGAACTTATTGGAGAAATTATCACCCTATTACAATCACCTGCTAAGAACGTTATCTCTGGACTTAAGTCTAGCGGTGGCCAACTAGCTGGTATTTTGAAAACCCTATCAGAACGTTAGTCTGATAAAAATTTGTGTACGCACTCAACTAAATAATTATTTAAATTAAATTTCTAAACTATACAAAATGGCAGATTTAAAAGAATTCGCAGAACAACTAGTTAATTTAACAGTAAAAGAAGTTAATGAATTAGCTACTATTTTAAAAGATGAGTATGGTATCGAGCCAGCAGCAGCAGCAGTTGCTTCGGCAGGTCCAGCAGCAGGTGGAGGAGAATCAGCTGAAGAGCAAACAGAATTTACTGTAGTTCTTAAAGCAGCAGGAGCTTCTAAATTAGCAGTTGTAAAACTTGTTAAAGAACTTACTGGTCTTGGTCTTAAAGAGGCTAAAGGTTTAGTGGATAGCGCACCAGCTAATGTAAAAGAAGCGGTGTCTAAAGACGAAGCTGAAGGTTTAAAAACTTCTTTAGAAGAAGCAGGAGCTGAGGTTGAAGTTAAGTAATTCGCCCACCCTAAATAAATAAGGTTATTGCCTCTGGATTTTGTCTAGAGGCTTTAACCCTTTTATAGTTTATAGACACCCCTAGTCTTGAATCGCTGTTGAAATTAATATAAAACCACTCCTGATGCCGAGTATATTAAAGAATAGAGTAAATTTCGCTTCTGCCAAGAAGACCCCTCAATATCCAGATTTTCTAGATATTCAAATTAAATCTTTTCAAGATTTCTTTCAACTCGAGACCAAATCTGCCGAACGTGCAGAAGAAGGTCTTTTCAATACATTCAAAGAAAACTTTCCAATTACCGATACACGTAATCAGTTTGTTTTAGAATTTATTGATTATTTCGTTGATCCACCACGTTACTCTATACAAGAGTGTATCGAAAGAGGATTGACCCACTCTGTACCCTTAAAGGCACGTTTGAAACTGTATTGTACAGATCCTGAACATGAAGATTTCGAAACCATTGTACAGGATGTATTCCTAGGTACAATTCCTTACATGACTCCAAGTGGTACTTTTGTAATCAATGGAGCTGAGCGAATTGTTGTTTCTCAGTTACACCGTTCACCGGGTGTATTCTTTGGTCAGTCATTCCACGCAAATGGTACTAAATTGTACTCTGCACGTGTAATTCCTTTCAAAGGTTCTTGGATCGAATTTGCAACAGACATCAACAATGTGATGTACGCTTACATCGATCGTAAGAAAAAATTACCAGTAACTACACTTTTCCGTGCAATCGGATATGAAAGTGATAAAGACATTCTTGAAATCTTTGACCTTGCTGAAGAGATCAAAGTTTCAAAAACCGCTCTAAAGAAAATTCTTGGGCGTAAATTAGCGGCTCGTGTTTTGAACACTTGGCACGAAGATTTTGTTGATGAAGATACAGGAGAAGTTATCTCCATTGAACGTAACGAAATCATCATCGATCGCGATACCGTTATTGAAAAAGACCACATTGAAGAAATTCTTGAAGCTAGTGTGAAAACTATTTTATTGCATAAAGAAGACGCTCATATGTCTGATTATGCAATTATTCACAATACCCTTCAAAAAGATCCAACCAACTCCGAAAAAGAAGCGGTTGAACACATATACCGTCAATTAAGAAACGCTGAGCCGCCAGATGAAGAGACTGCTCGTGGTATTATTGACAAGTTATTCTTCTCGGACCAACGGTATAACCTCGGAGAGGTAGGTCGTTACCGAATGAATAAAAAGTTAGGGAATAACGAAGGAATGGATAAGCTTGTTTTAACTAAACAAGACATCATTACTATTGTAAAGTATCTCATTGAATTGATCAACTCGAAAGCAGAGATCGATGATATTGATCACTTATCCAACCGTCGTGTTCGAACTGTAGGAGAACAACTTTCTTCTCAGTTTGGTGTTGGTCTAGCGCGTATGGCGCGTACAATTCGTGAACGAATGAATGTTCGTGATAACGAAGTGTTTACACCCATCGACTTGATTAATGCAAAAACATTATCCTCTGTAATCAATACATTCTTTGGAACGAACCAGTTGTCTCAGTTTATGGATCAAACGAATCCTCTAGCTGAAATTACACACAAGAGACGTCTTTCGGCTCTTGGACCAGGTGGACTTTCAAGAGAACGTGCTGGTTTTGAGGTGCGGGATGTACATTATACACATTACGGACGTTTATGTCCTATTGAAACACCTGAGGGACCAAACATTGGTTTGATTTCTTCACTTGGTGTTTTTGCTAAAGTGAATAACCTTGGGTTTATCGAAACTCCTTACCGTAAAGTAACGGATGGAAAAATAAACCTTGAAGAGACCATTTACTTAAGTGCAGAAGAAGAAGAAGAGTAAATTAATTGCTCAGGCGAATATTCCTTTCGATGAAGAAGGAAACATTACGGCGACTAAAATTATTGCACGTCAGGAAGCAGATTATCCTGTTATCGATCCTACAAATGTTGATTATACAGATGTAGCTCCGAATCAAATTGCTTCGATATCAGCATCTTTAATTCCTTTCTTGGAACATGATGATGCTAACCGGGCTTTGATGGGATCGAATATGATGCGTCAAGCAGTACCCTTATTGCGACCCGAATCTCCGATTGTTGGTACTGGTCTAGAGCGCCAAGTAGCTTCAGATTCTAGAGTATTAATGAATGCCGAAGGTAATGGAGTTGTAGAGTATGTTGATGCTGATAAAATCACCATCAAATACGACCTTACCGAAGAAGAACAATTGGTGCGATTCGAAAGTGATACGAAAACGTATAACCTTATTAAGTTTAGAAAAACGAACCAAGGAACTTGTATCAACCTAAAACCAATTGTTAAAAAAGGAGACAAGGTTAAATTAGGTCAAGTACTATCACAAGGATATGCTACTCAAGACGGGGAGCTAGCTTTAGGAAGAAACATGAAAGTAGCCTTTATGCCTTGGAAAGGGTATAACTTTGAGGATGCGATTGTGATTTCGGAACGTGTGGTTCGTGAAGATGTATTCACATCAATTCATATCGATGAGTATTCTTTAGATGTACGTGATACAAAATTAGGCTCAGAAGAACTTACAAATGATATTCCGAACGTAAGCGAAGAAGCTACCAAAGATCTTGATGAATTCGGAATGATTCGTATTGGAGCTGAAGTTAATCCTGGCGATATATTGATCGGAAAAATTACTCCTAAAGGGGAATCAGATCCAACACCAGAAGAAAAACTTTTACGTGCCATATTTGGAGATAAAGCTGGAGATGTAAAAGATGCTTCCTTAAAAGCACCACCATCATTGCATGGAGTTGTTATTGAAAAAAATTATTTACACGTTCTGTAAAAGATAAACGTAAGCGAAATCAAGACAAACAAGAATTGGAAGAATTAGAAGACCAATTTGATGTGAAGTTTGATGATCTTCGTTCTATAATGGTAGAAAAACTATTCACCATTGTAAATGGAAAAACTTGTCAAGGAGTACAAAATGACTTGGGAGAAGAGATTTTGCCAAAAGGTAAAAAGTATACCTTAAAGATGCTAACAGCTGTAGAAGATTACACCCACTTAACTAAAGGTGTATGGACAACTACTGCTGCTATCAATACACTTATTGCAGATTTAATTCACAATTATAAGATTAAAGAAAACGATCTTCAAGGAGCACTTCGTCGTGAGAAGTTTACGATCAGTGTAGGAGATGAACTTCCAGCTGGAATCAAGCGTTTAGCAAAAGTTTATATCGCTAAAAAACGTAAGCTGAAAGTAGGAGATAAGATGGCGGGACGTCACGGAAATAAAGGTATCGTTGCACGTATTGTACGTCACGAAGAAATGCCTTTCCTCGAAGACGGAACCCCTGTTGATATTGTTCTAAACCCACTTGGAGTACCTTCTCGTATGAACATTGGTCAGATTTATGAAACTGTTCTTGGATGGGCAGGTCAAAAGTTAGACCAGAAATACGCTACACCAATTTTTGATGGGGCAAGCGCAGCTCAGATTGATACGCTTACCGATGAAGCTGGAATTCCAAGATACGGACATACCTATCTGTATGATGGTGGAACTGGTGAACGTTTTGATCAACCCGCTACAGTAGGTGTTATTTACATGCTGAAGCTAGGACATATGGTTGACGACAAAATGCACTCCCGTTCTATTGGACCTTACTCACTTATTACGCAACAGCCTCTTGGAGGAAAAGCACAATTTGGAGGTCAACGTTTTGGAGAGATGGAAGTATGGGCATTAGAGGCATATGGAGCTTCTAGTACGCTGCAGGAAATCTTAACCGTTAAATCGGATGACGTTGTTGGTAGAGCAAAAACATACGAAGCGATTGTAAAAGGAGACACCCTCCCCGAACCAGGATTACCTGAATCGTTCAACGTATTGATGCATGAATTGAAAGGTCTAGGTCTTGACATTCGTTTGGAAGAATAAGTAGAGAAGTTCACTTCTTTTATAATCATTATAAAAAAAAATAATAACAGGTAGTTATGGCAAGAAATAACGAAATTGTTACTCAAAAAAAATTCAATAAAATTTCTATTGGATTATCTTCTCCTGAAGTAATTTTAGGAAGCTCTCGTGGAGAAGTTTTAAAACCTGAAACCATCAATTATCGTACGCACAAGCCGGAACGTGATGGTCTTTTCTGTGAGCGTATTTTTGGTCCAGTAAAAGATTTTGAATGTGCTTGTGGTAAGTACAAAAGAATCCGATACAAAGGAATCGTTTGTGACCGATGTGGTGTTGAAGTTACTGAAAAGAAAGTACGAAGAGACCGTGTTGGACACATCAACTTGGTGGTACCTGTTGCACATATTTGGTACTTCCGTTCTTTACCAAACAAAATAGGATATCTTCTTGGATTGCCTTCTAAGAAACTTGACATGATCATCTATTATGAGCGTTATGTTGTAATTCAAGCAGGTGATGCTAAGAATGAAGAAGGAGAATCCCTTCAGAAAATGGATTTCCTTACGGAAGAAGAGTATTTAAACGCTCTTGAAAAACTACCAGTTGAAAACCAGTATCTCGATGCTTCAGATCCGACCAAATTCATTGCGAAAATGGGAGCTGAATGTTTGATCGACTTACTTTCTAGAATCAATTTAGAAGAACTGTCGTACGAATTGCGTCACAAAGCAAATAACGAAACCTCGAAGCAACGTAAGACAGAGGCTCTTAAGAGACTTCAAGTTGTTGAGGCATTTCGTGATGCGAATTTACGTAATGAAAATCTTCCTGAATGGATGATTATCAAAGCGGTACCTGTTATTCCACCAGAATTACGTCCTTTAGTTCCATTGGATGGAGGTCGTTTTGCGACATCGGATTTAAATGATCTTTACCGTCGTGTGATTATCCGTAACAATCGTTTGAAGCGTTTGGTAGAAATTAAAGCACCTGAAGTAATCCTAAGAAACGAGAAGCGAATGCTTCAAGAGTCTGTAGATTCTTTATTTGATAATACACGAAAATCTTCGGCTGTAAAAACAGATTCGAATCGCCCATTAAAATCACTTTCAGATTCATTGAAAGGAAAGCAAGGTCGTTTCCGTCAAAACTTATTGGGAAAACGTGTCGATTATTCAGCTCGTTCGGTAATTGTTGTTGGACCTGAATTAAAATTATTTGAATGTGGTCTTCCAAAAGATATGGCTGCAGAATTATACAAGCCTTTTATTACACGTAAATTAATTGAGCGTGGGATTGTAAAGACAGTAAAATCAGCTAAGAAAATTATAGACCGTAAAGAGCCTGTAGTTTGGGATATTTTAGAAAGCGTATTGAAAGGCCATCCGGTACTATTGAACCGTGCCCCTACATTACACCGTCTGGGTATTCAAGCATTTCAACCGAAATTAATCGAAGGAAAAGCAATTCAATTGCACCCCTTGGTTTGTACAGCATTTAATGCCGATTTCGATGGAGATCAAATGGCTGTTCACCTTCCATTAGGACCTGAGGCTATATTAGAGTCACAATTATTGATGCTTGCTTCTCACAACATTCTAAACCCTGCGAACGGATCACCAGTAACGGTACCTTCTCAGGATATGGTTTTGGGATTATACTACATGACTAAAGCGCGTGTTTCTACACCAGATCATAAAGTAGTCGGAGAAGGACTTACTTTTTATTCTGTAGAGGAGGTACACATAGCATACAACGAAAAGCGAGTAGACCTTAATGCTACGATTAAGATTAGAGCAAAAGATTTCAATGAGGAAGGTGTTATCGAATACCAAATCATAGAGACTACCGTTGGACGTGTATTGTTTAATGAAGTAGTTCCTGAAAATGCAGGTTTCTTTAATGAAGTTCTTACCAAGAAAAACCTTCGGGAGATTATTGGAAAGATTCTTAAAGTTACTGGTGTTCCAGAAACGGCTGCATTCTTAGATAAAATCAAAAGCATGGGATATGGTTTTGCCTTCAAAGGTGGACTATCCTTTAGTTTAGGTGATATTATCATTCCACCAGAAAAGCAACCTTTGATTGATGAAGCGAATACGCTTGTCGATAGTATCAAAGGAAACTATAATATGGGTTTGATTACCAACAACGAACGTTACAATCAGATCATTGATATTTGGACCAACACCAATTCGCGCCTAACGAACTTAGCGATGAAGAGAATTAGTGAAGACCAGCAAGGATTTAACTCCGTATTCATGATGTTAGATTCTGGAGCTCGTGGATCTAAAGAACAGATTCGCCAGTTAACTGGAATGCGTGGTTTGATGGCTAAGCCGAAAAAATCGACTTCTGGAGGTGGAGAAATTATTGAAAATCCAATTCTTTCTAACTTTAAAGAAGGTCTATCGATCTTAGAATACTTTATTTCTACACACGGTGCACGTAAAGGATTAGCGGATACCGCTCTTAAAACTGCAGATGCAGGATACCTAACACGTCGTTTAGTTGACGTTTCTCAGGATGTGATCATCAACATAGTTGACTGCGGTACATTAAGAGGAATTGATGTGAAGCCGTTACGTAAAAATGAAGAAATTGTTGAACCTATTTCGGATCGTATCCGCGGTAGAGTTGCTTTATTCGATGTAATTAATCCATTGGATGGAGAAGTTATTGTTCCAGAAGGACAAGAAATTACAGACCTAGTAGCTGATCGTATTGATCAACTACCAATCGAATCTGTTGAAGTTCGTTCTCCGCTTACTTGTGAAGCGAAGAAGGGTGTATGTGTATCCTGTTACGGGCGTAACCTTGCAACCGGTAAAATGGTTCAAAAAGGAGAAGCAGTTGGGGTAGTTGCTGCGCAATCTATTGGTGAGCCAGGAACTCAGTTAACACTGAGAACATTCCACGTAGGTGGGGTAGCAGGTGGTAGTTCTCAAGAGAACGAACTGCGTGTGAAATTCAACGGTGTTGCCGAAATAGAAGATCTTAAAACAGTTAAAGGAAAAGATGCAGAAGGAAATGAAATCAATATTGTAATTTCTAGAACCTCTGAAATCAAATTGGTTGACAAGAAAACAAAAGTTGTTTTGAGTACCAACAACATTCCTTACGGTTCAACTTTGATGATCAAAAACGGAAGTACGGTTAAGAAAAACGATCTGATTTGTCAGTGGGATCCTTTCAACGGTGTAATCGTTTCTGAATTTACAGGTAAAATTGTTTATGAAAATGTAGAACAAGGGGTAACCTATCAGGTTGAAATTGATGAGCAAACCGGATTCCAAGAAAAAGTAATTTCTGAATCTAGAAACAAAAAAGTAATTCCTACTTTGTTGATTCAAGATAATAAAGGAACCGTACTTCGTTCGTATAACCTACCCGTAGGTGCTCACATCATGGTTGATGATAATGAGAAAATAGAAGAAGGTAAGATCTTGGTAAAAATCCCAAGAAAATCTGCTCGTTCTGGGGATATTACAGGAGGTTTACCTCGTGTAACCGAACTTTTCGAAGCACGTAACCCCTCCAACCCAGCTGTAGTTTCTGAGGTTGATGGCGTTGTTTCTTTTGGTAAAATAAAAAGAGGTAACCGAGAAATCATTGTAGAGTCTAAATTTGGAGACATAAGAAAATATCTTGTTAAATTATCTAGTCAGATCTTAGTTCAAGAAAATGACTTTGTAAAAGCAGGAATGCCTTTATCGGACGGTTCTATTACACCGATTGATATTTTGAAAATTAAAGGCCCATCGGCTGTTCAGCAATACCTAGTAAACGAAGTACAAGAAGTATATCGATTACAAGGGGTGAAGATCAACGATAAGCATTTTGAGGTAGTTGTACGTCAGATGATGCGTAAGGTAAAAATCAACGATCCGGGAGATACCATTTTCTTAGAAAATCAATTGATTCATAAATATGACTTTATTACTGAAAACGATGAGTTGTTCGGAAAGAAAGTTGTTGAAGAAGCAGGAGATTCTGAAAACTTGAAAGAGGGACAATTGATTACCTCTAGAGACCTCCGTGATGAGAACTCAATTCTTAAGAGAGAAGGAAAAGCACTCGTTGTTGCACGTGATGCAAATTCTGCAACGGCTACTCCCGAACTTCAAGGAATTACACGAGCTTCGCTACAAACGAAATCGTTTATCTCAGCTGCATCCTTCCAGGAGACTACTAAAGTCTTGAACGAAGCTGCTGTTAATGGTAAAGTGGATACGTTAGAAGGCTTGAAAGAAAATGTAATTGTTGGACACAAAATCCCAGCAGGTACAGGTCTTAGAGAATACAATGATATTATTGTAGGCTCTAAAGAAGAATATTCTAGCTTGTTGATTAACAAAGAAGAAACCGAAGTAGAAGCATAAGTTATGAGTGATTCAAAGACAGAAGAACAGAAGATCAATATCGAATTAGATGAAGCTACGGCAGAGGGAACCTATTCCAACCTAGCCATCATCAACCATTCGGTATCTGAGTTTATCGTTGACTTTATTTCAATGATGCCCGGCGCTCCAAAAGCTAAGGTTAAGTCTAGAATCATTTTGACACCACAGCACGCCAAAAGACTACAAAAGGCGTTGAGTGAAAACATTCAGCGTTTTGAAAATGCAAACGGAGAAATTCAATTCCAAGAACAACCTCCGATTCCATTAAGTTTTGGCCCTACTGGGGAAGCATAAAAATCAATCCTCGACAGCAATGTCGAGGATTTTTTATTTCCAGTCCGATCCACACATTTTATCACCCTATTGCTTTAATGCCAAAAATTGGTACATTAGTGAAAAACTAATTTTATGGCTGATTCAACTTTTAAAAGCTTCAAGGAATTTTACCCGTTCTATCTATCGGAACACAAGAATAAAACCAGCCGCATCCTACACTTTACAGGTACTTTTTTGGTCTTGGGTCTTTTGGTTTTCCTGCTCCTTGCACAAAAAGAAGCCCGCTTTTGGATTGCACTCCCACTAACCGGTTATGGATTTGCTTGGGTTGGACATGCTTTTTTTGAGAAAAACAAACCCGCTACCTTCAAACACCCCTTGTGGAGCTTACGGGGCGACTTCACCTT
>JGI20156J14371_10003809_pt1 | contig 11111 bp, 10 predicted proteins | sample COG_06_FD_14371 | JGI IMG/M metagenome (IMG submission 14371) | reverse complement strand
TACTTCATAAATTATTTTCCGTATTATATTGATTACGAGCAAATTGGTTTTATATGCTTGATATCACTTATTTTTAGTTTATTAGCATCTTTATTTCCTGCACTGCGAGTAACAAAGCTAAACCCAATAGAAATTCTTAGACATGAATAAGATAAGCTGCATAAACGTTTCAAAAACTTTTTTTATTGAAAATAATAGTATTAAGGTTTTAGATAATATCAGTCTGTCTATACAAAAAGGAGAACTTGTCGCTATTTCAGGGCAGTCAGGTGCNGGAAAGTCTACACTTCTTCACATAATGGCTTCATTAGATTCAGCTTCTTCTGGCAAGATTATTTACGATNATAATCCTATTGAAAATAATACAAATGCAACACTAAGTAATATCCGCCTTAATAATTTTGGTTTTGTTTATCAATTTCATCACTTANTGGAAGATCTTACAGTCCTTGAAAATATTATGATTCCTGCTCAACTAGCAAACAACGATAATCACATGAATGCATACGATATTATCGAAGAAGTTGGTCTTTCATCTAGAATAAATCATTTACCTTGGAAACTGTCTGGCGGTGAAAAACAAAGAGTCGCTATAGCAAGAGCTTTGATAAACAATCCTGATTTCATTTTCTTGGATGAGCCAACAGGCAACTTAGATGATGAGAATGCTTTAATTATTCAAAATTTATTATTAGATGTTTCTAAAAGAAATAATATTGCTTTAGTGACAGCTACTCATGATAATACCTTTATAAAAAGTTTTGATAAGATTTATTATTTAAAAGACTTTAAATTAATAGAGGCCTAAATGACTGAATTTATAATAGCTGGTGGACCATTTATGTGGCCATTATTAGCTTGCAGTATTCTAATTATCACTATTTCTATAGAGAGGGTGTGGTTTCTTCAAAATAGGCTTGTATCCCCTAAAGGTTTAACCAATCAAATTGTAAATCTTTATAACAAAGGATTAATAAATAACAAACAAGCTGATGAGATATCTGAATTATCTTCTCTTGGTTTTTTATTAATTTCATGCCTTCAATATAAAGACCTACCTAGAGAAAATTTAGAATCTAAGATTGAGGAAAAAGCTATAGAAGTTAAGTTTTTTCTTGAACGTAATCTAAATATGCTGGGAACAATTGCAACAATAAGTCCACTTCTTGGATTGCTTGGAACAGTAATAGGAATGATTACAGCATTTACAGGACTTAGTGAAGTTACAGGAGCTAATCCTGACGCCCTCGCTGCAGGTATTTCTCAAGCTTTAATTACAACAGCTTTTGGATTATTTATAGCGGTACCTGGCTTAGTTTTGCATAAATATTTTGAGCAAAAAGTCTCATTTTTATTAATTACACTTCAGATTGAAGTATCTCGATTTATTGATGTAATAAATAAATGAAGTTTATAAATAATCAAAAATCTTCTTTTTCAATAGAAATAACTCCTTTGATAGATATCGTTTTTTTATTAGTTATTTTTTTTGTGGTTACTTCGAAGGTGGGAGATTCTCAATTTCTTTCATTAGATCTTCCTAAAACTGAATCTTTTGAGTATAGCGTTGTCGAATCTATGAATGAAATATCTGTAATAGCTGATGGAAGTGTCTATATAAATGACGTTATCTACAACATAAATGATGTTAAGGAGATAGAACAAGCAATTTTTGAGTTAAATAATTCTGATAATTCAATTATTTTAAGTGCTGAAGCTGCCTCTCTTCATATCTGGATTGTAGGTATAATGGATATTCTTAATAAAAATGGGTTTAATGAGGTTCAGATAAGAACTATAGAAAAATGAAATCAGGTAGTTTAAGAAGAATATTAGGCTACACCTATAGATATAGGTGGTCATTTTTAATCAGTGTTTTTGGTTTTATTGCATTTGCAGCTGCTGATATTGCAGCAGTTGAGTGGATAAGAAGAATAATAAGCTACATAGATTCAAATGACGAAAGCCTGAATACTCTACTAGCAATGTCTTTAATATTTATTGCTATAGGAAGGGGTTTTGGTTTTTTTATTGGTAACTATTTTATGTCGCGTGTTGGTTTTGGAATAGTTCATGATTTAAGAGCTGAATTATTCCAAAAACTTCACGATCTTCCTAAATCCTATTTTGACGCCAATCAATCTGGTCAACTGATAAATAGAATTACATTTACCACAACACAGGTTTCTGGAGCAGCTTCTAATGCTGTAAAAACATTTGTTAGAGAGGGTTTTTTATTAGTTGGTTTATTTGTATACCTGTCTATATTAAATTTTAAATTAACACTGCTTTTAGTAGGAACGGCACCGCTAATAGCACTTATAGTGTATGTAGCTGGCAAGAGACTTAAAAAACTAGCTACTAAAATCCAAACAGCCATGGGTGATGTTACTCATATTGCATCTGAGGCTGTTGACGGTCACGTAGAAATAAAAAGTTTTAATGCAGAAGATTATGAAAATAACAGATTTTTTAAAGCCAATACGTCTAATAAAAATCAGAATTTAAAATTAGAAGCTACAGGAAATCTTGCAACCCCAATAATACAAATTCTTGTTTCAATTTCATTATCACTAGTGGCATATTTTGCATTAGGTTCTCAGCTTGGTATAACACTTGATGCTCAAACTTTTGTTGCATTTTTTACTGCAGCAGGTCTGATGGCAAAACCAATTAGGCAGCTATCTAATATAAATATCATTGTTCAAAAAGGTTTGGCTGCAGCTAATGAAATATTTGATCAGCTAGATCAACAGAATGAAAATAATTCTGGAGATATAGATGCACCAATTTCTGGTGATATTGATTTTAATAATGTTTCATTTTCATATAATACTGGCGGTTTAATTATTGATAATATTTCCTTTTCAATAGCTAAAAATGAAACTATCGCAATAGTTGGTAAATCAGGTTCTGGTAAATCAACTATTGCTAATTTAATACCACGCTTCTACAACCACACATCTGGTGATATTTTGATAGATGGTATTTCTGTTAATGACTATTCATTGAAACATCTTAGATCTTCTATTTCTATAGTTAACCAATCTCCTTCACTATTTAACGATACAATTGCAAAAAATATTGCTTATGGTGATGATGAAATAGATGTTGAAAAGCTTAAAGAATCTGCAAATCAAGCAGGCTGCACGGAATTTATTGAAAGTCTTCCTGAGGGCTTTGAGTCTGAAATTGGTGATGATGGGGTTCTTCTATCAGGAGGTCAAAGGCAAAGGCTGGCTATTGCGAGAGCATTTTATAAAGACTCACCAATCATAATACTAGATGAAGCCACATCTTCTTTAGATACTGAATCGGAACTCATTGTTCAAGAGGCTCTTGAGAAATTAATCACAAATAGAACAACTATTGTTATAGCTCATAGACTATCAACTATTGAGAATGCATCAAGGATAATTGTTCTTGATAACGGTGTTATTTCTGAGACGGGTACTCATGCTGAATTATTAAATAACGATGGCATTTATCAATCCCTCTATAAAAATAAATTTGAGGATTCACCAAAAGAAAAATTAAAAACCTCTAAATCAACACAACTTTATATACCAGAGTTTGAAGATGAATATAATTCAAGTCTTGTTGTAGATAGCTGGTATAAAAAAAGTTTATGGTTATATTTACTTTTGCCTTTCTCTTTAATATTTTCTTACATAACGAACAGAAGAAGAAGAAAGTTTGTTAAATCAAAAAAACTCAGTCATAAAACCTCAATACCCCTTATCGTTGTTGGCAACTTAACGATTGGTGGCACAGGTAAGACACCATTAGTTGCATATATTGCTTCTGAGCTCGCTAAGAAGGGCTATAAGCCTGGGTTAGTTAGCAGAGGCTATGGTGGTAAGTTTAGAGAAACTCTTCATGTAACATCTGACACGCCTGTTAGGCAAACTGGTGATGAGGCTCAAATATTATCTAAATTGAACCTACCATTTTACATAGACAAAAATAGAGTAAGAGCAGTGAAAACATTAGAAGAAAATCACGATTGTGATGTGATCATATCAGATGATGGTTTACAACATTATAATATGAATAGAGACATTGAAATTGTTGTTATAGATGGTAAGAGACGCTTTGGAAATAACTTAACATTTCCAGCAGGCCCATTAAGGGAAACGAAAACAAGACTAAATAGTGTTGATTTTATTGTTAATAATTCAGGTCCAACCCAAGAAAATGAATATTTAATGAATGTTAGCCCTGCTAAGTTTGTTCATTTAAAATCTGGTAAATCATACCCTATAAAAAAATGGCCTATGCACAAACAGGTTCATGCAGTAGCTGGTCTTGGTAATCCTGGTAGATTTTTTGATCTTCTAGCCAGACTTGGATTTGAGATTATTAGACATCCTTTTCCAGATCACCATAATTTTGATGAATCAGATATATTTTATCTAGATCATTTACCTATAATAATGACTGAGAAGGATGCATCTAAATGTAGACAATTCGACAATAATAAAATTTGGTATTTAACTATTGAAGCTGATGTATCTGATAGGTTTATTGAAGAGCTGGATACAAAATTAAAATCTTTAAATTAAATGAATAGTAATTTTGCAATTCTTATTCCAGCAAGAATTGGTTCAACAAGATTAAAGAATAAACCACTAATAGATATTAAGGGCATGTCCCTAATTGAAAGAGTTTTTAAAAATTCAATAACAATCACAGAGAATACTTACATCGCAACTGATTCTCAGGAAGTTTTAGAACATGTCCAATCCTTTTCAACAAATATTGTTATGACCAGTGATGCACATATATCAGGAACTGATAGGGTATTTGAAGCTGCTGAAAATCTTAAAATAAACGATGATACTCTTATAATAAATTTACAAGGTGATGAGCCTTTCATGCCTAAGGATTTAGTGATTCAGCTTGTAGAAGATTTTAACAATAACTCATGTGATGTTATAAGTGCCTGTCATCCAATAAATAACTCAGATGACTTAAAAAACCCTAATTGCGTTAAAGTTCATTGTGACTCAAACAATTATGCAAAATCTTTTCAAAGAACATTAAATAGCAATGAATTATCTATGAGACACATAGGAATTTATGGATATAGAATGAAAACTTTAAGAAAATTGGTAAATCTAAAACCAACAAAAAACGAATTATTTCATAAACTAGAACAGTTAAGATTTATGGACAATAATTATTCAATTTATATGACCCATTATAAAAATGAAATTCCCTCTGGCATCGATACCCAAGAAGATGTTGATCAAGCTATTAATTATTTGCTGACTAATGAAAATTGAAGAAAATGCATTGATTGATAACTCTCTTGGTATTCAATCAAGGTGTAAGCTTTTAGTTAAGTTACATAATATCGAAGACCTAAATAAAATTCACGATTTAATTAAATCTAATAAAAAATATTTTATTCACGGAGAGGGAACCAACATAGTTCCTCCATCCTTATTATGATGGTCTGGTTTTAAAAGCAGATTTTAACCATATTAATCTTAATAAAAACATCTTAAATGTAGGCTCAGCATACAATTGGACAGAGCTAGTTAAATTCTGTATCAAAAATGATATCAATGGTTTTGAAAACCTAATTGATATCCCAGGGAGCGTTGGTGCAAGTCCTGTTCAAAATATTGGTGCTTATGGTGCTGATGTTTCAAGTTTGATAGAAAGCATAGATTGTTTTTGCTTGAAAACATTTAAGCAAATCAATCTTAATAACAAAGATTGTAAATTTTCATACAGAGACTCTATTCTAAAAAACTCACATTATCTTATTTATAACCTCAACTTTAAATCTAATCTTAAAGAAAATATCAATCTGACTATGCATCCATACAAAAATACATGCATGACAATTCTTTCAATACAGATAATTTAAATAAACAAGATATTTCAAGGATAATATCTAAAGTCAGAGCAAAAGCTTTACCTAATCCAGATCATATTTTTAATGCTGGAAGTTTTTTTAAAAATCCTATTATTCATAAAAACCAAATTAATTTTGAGTATTTTAGTGAAGATAAATTAATAATTTGGGACTACTCTGATACTTTAGTTAAAGTTGGTGCTGCAAGGTTGATTGAGCTAATACAACATCAATTATCGTTGCCTAAAAATGTTTCAATTTATAAAAATCATTCATTAGTTTTGATAACTAACGGAAAGGCAACTCAACAAGAGGTCTTAAATTTTGCATCTCATATAAATGAGATAGTTTACAAAACCTTCAACATATCCCTCGAAATAGAACCAAATATTATTAATTAATCATGTTTATCTGGTCATCTATTGCACATCTTATTGCTCTTACTAGTCCCGGCCCAGATACAGCTATTATTATCAGGCAGGTTAATCTTCATGGAAGAAGGGCAGGTATATATGCAGCATTTGGAATAGGTTTTGGAATTTATGCACATTGCCTTTTGGCAATCAATGGAATTTCACTTTTTATTATTACAAATGATTTATATAAACTAATTGTAAGCTTAATAGGCAGTATTTATATTTTCTACTTAGGTTTTATGATGGCTTTCCCTCTAATAACCTCAAAGAAAATGATCAAGCTGCTTCTTCATCATTTTACGGAAGTTTTACGTCTGGATTAATAACAAATATATTTAATATTAAAGCTTTTATTTTTTTTGTTTCTCTTTTTTCTATACTTATTGATTCAATAGATGGATTATTTTTTTATATTTATCCTATATATTTTTCAATAACCTCCGCTTTGTGGTTTATGTTTTTGAGTTATTTGTTAACAAGCTCTAGTNCATTTAATATTGAAAGAAATAATCTAATAAATAAACTAATGGCATTAATATTATGCTCTATTGGACTTTTTATTTTTATAAAATCAATGTATGAGTATTTCTAAAATAGCTAATAATATAAAAATTAATAACTCTGGCTTTCCACCTGTTCATCTTTGGAATCCTGAATTATGCGTCGGCCAAGAAATATCAATCAATAGGGAGGGTGATTGGTTTTACAATAACTCTCCTATAAAAAATATAAAATTAATAAAACTTTTCAGCTCAGTCTTAAGAAATGATGATGGATTATATTTCTTAATTACTCCTCATGAAAAAGTACCAGTTTCTGTTGAACTGGCTCCATATATTATTACTGACTTTGATCTTAGTGATAATATTATTACCCTTCATACAAATCTTGATTACTCATTTACATTAGACAATCAGAACTCGACAAGATTAATAAACTATGAAAATACTATCATTCCATTAGTTCATGTTAGAAACACTATAGAAGGATTCTTTAATAGAGCTACCTACTATAAATTAGTTGATATAGCACTTAAGGAAAATATAATTATTGATAATGTTCTTCATATTAGAAGTGGAGCCAATCATCACCCTCTAGGAACAATTGCATAAAAAAATTACATTACCATCTAAAGTTTGCTTAGCTTGCCAAAAAGAATTTAAATGGAGAAAAAAATGGGAGAGGGACTGGGATAATGTTAAATATTGCAGTGAGAGATGTAAAAAATCTAAGAACTCAAAGATTTATCAATCCACTCATTAATATAAAATTCTAGAATATCTAAGGGAAGAGAGCCTCTTTTTAAAACTTCATGATGAAAATCTTTAATATCGTATTTATCACCCAATTCTTTTTCAGCCTTATTTCGTAATTCAAGAATTTTTAGCTGGCCAATTTTATATGCCAAAGCTTGGCCAGGCCAAGCAATATATCTATCTACTTCATTTTCTATATCAAGTTTAGATTTAGCAGTATTTTCTATAAAAAGATCTATAGCATCCTGTCTAGACCAATTTTTATAATGCATCCCAGTATCAACAACTAGCCTGATAGCTCTCCACATGTCATAGGTTAATTGTCCAAATTTATCATATGGATCGTCATATAAATTCATAAACTCACCAAGTTCTTCACTATACAATCCCCAGCCCTCAACAAAAGCTGTAAAGCTTTGATATTTTCTAAATGTAGGTACATTTTCTAGTTCTTGAGCAATTGATATTTGAAAATGATGACCTGGCACAGCCTCATGNACTGTTAAAACAGGTATTTCATACTTGGGTCTTGATTCAGGTTTATATAAATTTGCATAAAAATATCCAGGCCTGCCTTTNGCTGGAGAGTTATAGTATGCGGTTGTTGTAAAAGGAGCTGATTCCGCTGGTATTGGAATTACACCGTATGGCGATCTTGGAAACACCTTAAAAATTTTTGGCAATAAAGGATCTATTGATTTAGCCATTATTAGATATGCATTTAATAAATCGTCAGGATTATCGTAATAAAACCTTGGACTTGTCCTTAAATAATTAAGGAATGATTTAAAGTCCCCATCCCATTCCAAATCTTTAATAATTTGTTCCATTTCATTTCTGATTCTCTTAACTTCTTTTAAACCAATATTATGTATCTCATCAGGCGTTAGATTTGTTGTAGTGTGATATCTTGCTGCATATTCATACCACAAAGCTCCATCAGGAACAGCGCTAAGCCCTATGGATTGTCTTGAATTAGGTAAATAAACAGTTTTTAAAAAATTATTTAAATCAATGTAAGCAGGAATAATATTAATTTTAATTAATTCTTTAGCACGATTAATTAAATCCTCTTTTTCACCTTTTTTAAAAAAAGAATTATCTGCCTTTAAAAAAATTTTAAGATAAGGATTATTTTCAATATTTGAATTTAGTATATTATCAATTTGAGAAATAACTTGTTTAGTAACTAGTTGTGGCTGCGTGTATCCTTTTTCTAAGCCTTCTTTAAGATTATTTTTCGTATTAGTTATGTTATCAACGTATTTAGATAATCTTATTAACCAATCCTCATAATCTTGCCTTGATTCATAAACAAGCCTATCACCAGTTTCATAATAACTTTGAACTCCACCTCTTTGATTAAGACTCATATAATAAGATGGATAATTTGATGCTTCTATGGAGTTTTTAAGACTTATTTCTTTTAGCTGATAATTTAATTTGTTATCACTATCTAGTTGCTCAAAATTAAACGAATTTAGATTTTTTAAATTCTCCTTAAATTTAAGTTTATTAGTTTGAAATGATTTAATACTGTTTGATGTAATATTTTGTTTAAATTTTTTATTTCCTAGAAGTGAAGCAAAAATAGGACTATCTTCTAAGTCTTGCTCCCATTGATTTGAAAGATATTTCTCAAACTTTATATTTTCATCGATGGTAGAATCTGGAATCTCATCAATAAATTCATAATTGCTCTGACATGATGAGATTAAAATTATAGATAAAATTAAAAAATTTATTTTTTTACGATTATTAAACATTACATATTTGGATAATTAGGTCCGCCTGGTCCTTCAGGGCTTACCCAATTGATATTCTGAGATGGATCCTTGATATCACAAGTTTTACAATGAACACAATTTTGTGCATTAATTACAAATTTTTTCTCATTATCCTTTTCAACAACCTCATAAACGCCCGCCGGACAATATCGTTGAGCCGGTTCATCATACAAAGGTAAATTAACATTAATCGGTATTGACGGGTCTTTCAGTTGAAGATGACATGGTTGATCTTCTTCATGATTGGTGTTTGATAAATATACAGAAGACAGTTTATCAAATGAGTAAACTCCATCTGGTTTTGGATAATCTATCCTAGGCATTTCATCAGCTTTTTTAAGACATGCATAATCTGGAGTAGGGTGGTTTAATGTAAATGGCATATTTCCTCTAAATATAAATTGATCAATAACATTAAAAGCAGCTCCAATTAGAGCTCCGAATTTATGAAAAATGGGACCAAAATTTCTGGATTTATATAATTCTTTAAAGAGCCATGAATCTTTTATTTTTTCATCATAAGAAACTCCAGTTGATATCTCATTATTGAGATTTTGATAAGCATGCTCTCCTGCAATAAGACCTGATTTCATTGCTGTATGGGATCCTTTTATTTTTGAAAAATTAAGTGTTCCTGCATTATCGCCAATCAATAGGCCTCCCGGGAATTCCATTTTTGGTAAAGATTGAAGCCCACCTTTAATTAATGCACGAGCTCCATAGGATGTTCTTTCAGCTCCTTGAAGATATTTTTTTATTGATGGATGAGTTTTCCATTTTTGAAATTCATCAAAAGGGCTTAGGTGCGGATTTTTATAGTCTAAAGGAACTACAAAGCCTATGTAAGCTTCTTTATTTTCTCCATGATAGAAATATGATCCAGCAGGAGTATCTATTGAGGTTGGCCAGCCGTTAGTATGAATAACAAGACCTTCTTCATGTTTATCATCTTGAAGTTTCCAAACTTCTTTAAAACCTATTCCATAATGTTGTGGATCTTTATCTTTAGATAGATCAAATTTTTCAATAACCTCTTTACCTAAATGACCTCTACATCCTTCGCCTAAAATTGTATATTTTGCTCTAATTTCAATTCCTGGTTCATTACCTGGTTTAAGCTCCCCATTTGCATCAATACCCATATCTCCAGTCTGAACACCTACAACATTATCCCCTTCATATATTAATTTACTTGCAGGAAAGCCTGGAAAAATCTCCACACCAAGATTTTCAGCTTGTTCAGCCAACCATCTACATAAATTACCAAGACTTATTACATAATTTCCATGATTGTTCATGGTTGGCATAATGAAGGCAGGAACTGGAAAGCTTATTTTTTTTAAAAGAAATAAAAGTTTATCTTTTTTAACTGGAATATTTAAAGGAGCATTTAAATCCTTCCAATTTGGAATTAATTCATCAAGTGCAGTAGTTTGAAACACATTACCCGATAATATATGGGCTCCTATTTCAGAACCTTTTTCAAGTAAGCATATAGAATAGTCGGTACCATTTTCTTTATTCATTTGAGCAAATTTAATTGCTGTAGATAACCCTGATGGACCACCGCCAACAACAACTACATCATATTCCATAGTTTCTCTTTCCATACTTAACCTCAAATATTGTTGTAAAATGCACAAAAGGAATTACAATTGTGCAGTATTACAGATTATAACTATCATTTATAATCTAAGACACAAAATTTACTACAAATATATATATAAATTATGAAAATATTAGTTCCAATCAAAAGAGTTGTTGATTACAACGTTAAAGTCAG
>JGI20156J14371_10003797_pt1 | contig 11132 bp, 9 predicted proteins | sample COG_06_FD_14371 | JGI IMG/M metagenome (IMG submission 14371) | reverse complement strand
GTTCATTGCTGCAACCGAGAGTCTCGCCTCACCCGAATACGTCTCGATGATGGCCAGTGCCACCAGCGCTGATATTGTTGAGAGCAAAGCGGTGAGCGGTGTCAGCGCAAACTGGATGACGGCTAGTCTCACTGCGGCCGGCATTGACCCACACGGAATTCGCCCACCCGGCGCAATCAATCTATCGGATAACCGCGCTGATAAGGCATGGAAAAACCTCTGGTCTGCAGGACAAGGCGTGGGCGTGGTAAAAGGCCCTCAAAGCTGTGCCGATATTGCTGGCGATATGGCCTTAGAATTCGCTGGCGCGTTAAAGAAAGGATTGACTATGCATGACCAGTGGAGCTGATCTACCGCCAACTATTTTGGCGCCACTGTGTCTGATAATTCATGTCTGAGCACTTTCCCCAACGGATTTCTCGGCAACGCATCAACACACTGCAAGCGCTCGGGTAGTTTAAACTTAGCGATACCACAGGCCGTGAGGTAAGCGCAGATGTCGTCAAGGCTTGGCGGATCATCGAGACTTCTTGGCACTATACAGACGCAGATTTTTTCACCCAAAGTTTCGTCCGGGTAGGCACAGACCGCAGCCTCTGAAAGGGCGTCGTGGCCCTCAAGCAAGGTGTCAAGCTCTGAGGGGGAAATCTTCATTCCTCCTCGATTTATGATGTCTTTCAAACGCCCGGCAATACGGTAAAACTCACCGTTATCGCCACAAATATCAACCAAGTCCCCGGTTCGAAAAAATCCATCGTCGGTGAATACATCGCTGCGGTCCGAGTGCAAATAGCCATCAAAGACGGTGGCACCTGAAAAACACAACTCCCCTCGGGACTCTGGGGCGAGCAGTTCCTGACCGGTGTCAACATCGATTACTTTTGACTGAACCCTATCGTGGAGCTCGCCTCGCCACGGCGAGTGTGTTCCGCCGCTTCGAGGAAACAAACCCGCGCGTAACTTGGGGTCCGCAATGGTATCTCGCGATGAAATCAGGGCGATGCCCTCGTTGGAGCCGTAAATGTTAATAATATCCACCCCATAATCTTGCTCGAAGGTAGCGATCATCTCGGGAGACAGGGGGGCCGATCCCGAGCCGATACTGCGAAGCTCGGGAAAATCAAATGCCCCCCACAGCGCCGGCTCTTTGGAGAGCTTGTTTAATAACGCCGGCGGCGCGATGGTGAATGTCACCTGTTCCGTCTGTATTTGTTCGAGGAATATGGGAACGTCTATTGGGTGATGAAGCACCACAGCGCAGCCCAATGTCGCTGCGGGAAAAAGGAATCCACCGAGCGCCGACATATTCACCATGGGGAAGGGATTGAGCAGAATATCGCCGCTAACATAGCCGCTGCCCAAGGCCGTCATTTGACCTGAGGCGAGCCACATATTGTGCGTTCGAGGAACCCCTTTAGGGGTGCCAGTAGTGCCCGATGTCCAACAAACGGTAAACGTATCGTTGGCACTGATGGGGTGCTTTTCTCGATAGGCAATGAGTTGGTCCGTCTCGACGTTATTTAGTCGATCAATCCTCCGAATGCCTAGGTCCGCGCCCATGGCAAAGACCTTGTTCATTGAGACCGCGAACTGACCATTATCAGCAAGGCACTGTCCTTTAAAATGATCGGTTCCAATAAACCAGTCAGGTGATAGCTCGCCGGCCAGCATGGAGATTTCATGGCGCCCATACTGCACGGGCAAGGGCGATGCAATGGCGCCCAGCTTGCTAATGGCGTAATAACAGACCATGAGATCCACCACGTTGGGCATCTGAATCATAATGCGATCTTGGTAACCCACACCGCGGGACAGCAAATCAACGGCGAGGGCATCGCTTGCCATATTCAACTGGCTAAAGGTCAGCCGAATAGGATCTGTTTCTGTGAGTTGCTGGCGCGTAGGTTGATCGGCCGCGGCGAGATTGTCTGGGGTTTGCTGGGCCTGAATGCGCAAATAACCACACAAGGTTTTGTCACTCCAGTGACCCTTGGAGGTGAGTGCTGCAATTCTTCTTTGATCAGGTTTTTGCATCTTGGTTATTGCTCTCACTGTCCACTGCGCTTGACCGCCGACTACCGTGCCGGGCTCTTAGTAGCCACCTTATAAAGCCCCGCTTTACTGGCAGCCAATTCGCTCTTTTGTCATCCAGCAGCCATGAAAACCCGGAGGAATCCGGGTCGGCATATGTACTCGGCCAATAGGACCTTGATCGAGATCTCGTGCATTAAATACTTGGAGTTCTTGGGTTTGGGTTGAATCGTTCCAGACAAATACCACCAGGTATCCGTGATCCTCGGTGACTTGATTATCCGCGGGTGCAAACCACGGTTCGCTGTACCAGCAATGGTCATGGTCATCGGACCAAGCGCCCAAGCGCTCACCGGAGTCTATGTTGTACTTACACACCCCGGTCCAACGTAAAATGGCAGGATCATGATCGACCAAGTAAGCAAATTGGTTTTTTCGACCGGTACGCTGGGTATCAATGCTTGGAAATTCGACGTTGTGATGGGGGTCTAAACATTCCTCACTGCACTCCCCTGTCTTCACGTTCATGCGATAACGCCAAAGCCGCGCATCCATGACTAGCCGTGCAATCATTTTGGCGGTGCGCTCGTCATCAAAACTACCATCATCGTGAATCGCGGGCTGATACCGACAAGCCACCATAACAATCTCATCACCCTCTTCCCACGCGTTAATGACGTGGTAGATAAACGCGCCCGAAAACTCAAACCAGCGAAGTGAAGCGGCTTCACCCATTCTAGGAATAACGCCCAATCGGGTCGGTAAGTTGGAGTCAAATACCACCTTGTGTCGGCCGGCCGTTCGGGCTTGTTCGTCATGAAACACAGGATGGTCATGTAAAATGGAGTAATGCTCGGTGATCGCCATATCGTGGGGTAGTCGGTTGCCGGGTAATTCGATGGGCACTCGATGCACCAGCTGACCGTCTTTATTGACGACGCCGTACCACATGAAAGGCCAGTGATCGCCATAATCAAAATACATCAGCTCACCCGTTACCTCGTCGACCTTGCAGTGGCTGGACATGCCAGAGCTCGGATCATCTAAGTAGTTATGTTGCGGACCGAGAGTCTCCAGAGTGATGGGATCCAGTGCATAGGGCACACCTGCGAGGTACCAGGTACAAATAGCCATCCCGGAATGGCCGATCACATCAGTATTTGCTGAATCTTTTACGGGTTTATCGTCACGGCCTTTCAAGGTTTGCCGAATACCCCAGTACTCCGCGCTTGCGCTGGCGTCCTCTTTCATCCAGGCATCAGTTCTGACCCACTTATTTCGAATCACTAAGCGTCCATTATCAAAGTGAGCACTATGAATCATGCCGTCGCCGTCAAACGGATGGTAGTCTCCCTTGGGCTCAAATCGCGGGTTGGGTCCATTGCGTAGATACACCCCATTGAGGTCACTGGGTAGGCTGCCTGTCACGGGCAAATCAGATAACACCTGCTCTTCAAATACAGGGGCAAAGACGTCCGTCACATAAGGGCCATAGGCGTCTCCAAAGGGCGCATTAGGATCTTTTATGGGCTGGTTCATGTCGCTACTCCTCAACGATCAACACGGTGGCGGCGGGATACTGATGCGGTGGCAACATGGAAGGCTGGTTAGTCTCGGCCCACAACAAAGCTGCATACCGTTGCACAGGACCCACCAATATTTAATGTCGCTATTTGTTCAGCTCCCGCTATCTGCATGGCATCAGCTCGCTGGGTCACTTGGCGGCTGGCATCTAGCAACATACGCGCACCTGTGGCGCCTACCGGGTGACCACAGCCAATCAGGCCACCGCTCGCATTAATGGGCAAACGGCCACCGAAAGCGACAGACCCGTCTGCAATCGCTCGCCATGACTCGCCGGGAGCGGTAATACCAAAATGATCAATAGCCATATATTCGGTCATTGCAAAGCAGTCGTGGGTTTCAATGCCATCAAGCTGTTTGACATCAGCAATCCCAGCGCGATTAAAAGCCTCTTGAATCGCCCTGCCTGACATGCGGAAAAACATAGGGTGAGTCCTTGCTGCGCTCGACTTTATCGTGATAGCGAATGCCCGCATTGCGATGTCCCCATCCCCGAATACGCGCGATCGGATCCCGCTTATCGCGTGACTGTCGATACGACGCCATAAATTTCCCCGACGCTAAAATAACCGCGCAAGCACCGTCGGTGATTTGACCACAGTGCAACCGGCGAACCCCGGGCTCAATGACTGGATTGAGCACGTCATCCTCAGCAAAGCTATTCTCGGCGAAGTGCCAGCCCCGGGTTTGTGCCAGAGGATTACGCTTTGCGTTAGCGTAATTCATCTCAGAAATGTCATTGAGAACCTGTCGATCGAGGCCGTATCGTTGATCGTACTCATTAGCCAGCAAACCAAACACCGCGGGCCACATGAATTTACAATCGATATTCTCTCGATCACGCCACGCCGCTGAGTTTTGATTTTGTGAGGCTACGTCGCCGGGCAAGTTTTTGAATTCTTCAGCGCCCAACACAAGCACGCAGTCATATCGCCCTGCCTCGATCTCAGCCATGGCGGCGAGCGCTGCCAGTGATGACGATGCACAGGCGCCTTCATGGCGCGATGCTGGTACCCCCCAAAGTTCGGGTACTACCTGAGAGACCACGGCACCTAGGTGGCCCTGTTGGCGCTGGGCCTCAGCAAATGCGTTACCCACGTGGACGGACTCAATAGCTGAAGCGGGAAGGCCGCAGGCTTCGAGCGCGCCTAAACTGGACTCCCTGATCATGTCGGAGATATCTAAACCTTCACGGGACCAGGCACGTGCAAAATCTGTTTGACATCCGCCGAGGATATATACCGGCTCACTCATGGACTGAGCTCTCCTATCTGCACGCTTACTTGCATAAAAAAACTATATAAACACTAAGGGAATTCTCATTAGGACGCAATGGTCAGGGAGTCTGGCCTTGGCGGCTGTTGCGTGACGTCTTTGGGGGCTACCGCTTGATCGCAGACACTGCACCGGGTTGACACTTGCAACGGCTCAGGTGAGCAACGGTGTCTGAGTATCACGTTGCCGCCCTCTGAAGGCAGCCACCAACGCTCTGACCATTTATGCAGCGACATCGCAATCGGTAGGTAATCCTGGCCTTTCTGGGTGAGACGATATTGATACCGCTGTGGCGCGCTCTGATAGGCAATGCGCTCCATTAACTCAGCGCTGACAAGCCACTTCAGGCGATCTGCGAGGATGTTGGTTGAAATACCCAGCCCTCGTTGAAAGTCGTCGTAGCGCCGCAGGCCATAAAGGGCTCCGCCTAAAATCAGGTTATTCCAACGATCACCCAAGGCATCAATGGTATGAAATAAAGACGCGTCTTTGCCTGGGCTAGAGACCTGACTGGCTTTTGAGCGTCGCTTGGAGGCAGGGGTCCGCCGAGGTAGCGCGTTGTGGGCGCGGGTTCGCACATAGGACAGGCTTTGCACAGTAATGGCTTGGTGACAGCGAGCGCAAGCGCAGACCGGGTAAAATGCGCTAGCGCAGGTCCGGTGAACCAAGCGGGGTGGCAATGTGATCGTCGACGCGTTAACCCATTTTTGCTCCCAGGCCCATATCGACAAGGCAAAGTCATATAACCCAAGACCCTTAGGCGTTAATCGATACTCGTGGCGTAGCGGTTTCGTTTGATAGGGGTGGCGATAAACAATACCCTGCGCCACCAACACCTTGAGGCGATTTGCAAGGGTTGATCGCACCGCGCCCGTGTGCTGTAAGAAATCTTCAAATCGATGGCGTCCTAAAAACAAGTCTCTGATGACCAATAACGTCAAACGATCTCCCAGCAGAGCAAGACACTGAGCGACCAGGCTGTCTAACACCAATCGACCGGTCTCCACCGCCTCCTCATGTGTGAGATTCATCTGTCCACCTGTTCAATTTGAAGAGGTCAGCCTCTCGCTGCCAGTCATAGAACGTTTCGCGGCAAGGGTATCATGCGCAATACCTTTGGCGTTTTATAATGCCAGTTCGGTTATCTGTGCGGGGCTGGACACCAAACACATGCTGCTTCGTGTAAAAGCCGCGCACGTCTAGGAGGCAGTTCTCGCTGACAGTAGGCGTGACGACTGTTTTCCTTATCGTCATGACAGGGTGAGTGACTCAGTAGCGCAGGATTGGGGATTCAGTGCCCTAAAAAAGGAGCCCTTGGGCTCCCTGCACGGTTCTTATCAGCACTGCCTCAGGCAGCGGAGGAAATGGCTTTCATGCCCGTCATATGGTCTCGCAATTCTTCGCCAACAATCTCGACCATATGGTTGCGAATGGCAGCGTTGACTTCGATAAGGGTGCGGTTATCTGTGCTATGGCTGCCACCTATGCCCTCGCCAATGGCGTCGGTACCGAGCGTGGCGACGAAATCTTTGAGCAACGGTCGAGCTGCCTGATCGAATAAATAACAGCCGTACTCAGCCGTGTCAGAAATAACAACATTCATCTCATAGAGTTTTTTGCGGGCAATGGTATTGGCGATGAGCGGCGTTTCGTGTAGCGATTCATAATAGGCGGACTCTTCAACGATACCCGCCGACACCATAGTCTCGAAGGCTAGCTCTACCCCTGCTTTCACCATGGCAATCATGAGAATACCCTGATCATAATAGGTCTGCTCATCAATAGGCCCATCGGTGAGTGCTTGCTTTTCGAAGGCTGTTTCGTTGGTTTCTGCGCGCCATTTGAGCAGGTTGGCGTCGTCATTTGCCCAGTCCGCCATCATCGTGCGTGAAAATTCACCTGACATAATGTCATCTTGATGCTTTTCAAACAGCGGACGCAACAGCCGTTTCATGGCTTCCGACAGCTCAAATGCGCGACATTTCGCCGGGTTAGACAGGCGATCCATCATGTTGGTAATGCCACCTTGTTTGAGTCCCTCGGTGACCGTCTCCCAGCCATACTGNACCAGCTTGGCTGCGTAGCTGGCGTCAATGCCAAGCTCTACCATACGGTCAAAGCACAGCAACGACCCTGTTTGCAGCATGCCACAGAGGATGGTTTGTTCTCCCATAAGGTCCGATTTCACTTCGGCAATGGGCGATGACTCCAAAACACCCGCGCGATCACCGCCGGTACCCGATGCCAAGGCTTTGGCAATGGCCATGCCTTCCCCCTTCGGGTCGTTCTCGCGATGAACGGCGATCAACGTTGGTACGCCAAAGCCGCGCAGGTATTCTTCGCGTACTTCTGTACCCGGGCACTTAGGGCAGCACATCACCACGGTAATATCCGCACGTACCTTCATGCCTTCTTCCACCAAGTTAAAGCCATGGGCATAGTCTAAGCAGGCACCTTCCTTCATGAGGGGCATGACTGTGGTGACCACCGGCGTATGCTGCTTATCAGGCGTTAGGTTCATTACCACATCGGCGCTAGGAATGAGCTCTTCATAGGTGCCGACGACAAAGCCATTGTCAGTCGCTCGCTGCCACGAGGCACGCTTCTCGTCAATGGCCGCTTGCCGCAAGGTGTAACTGACATCTAGGCCTGAGTCGCGTAGATTTAGGCCCTGATTAAGTCCCTGTGCGCCGCAGCCAATGATGACAATTTTTTTGCCCTTTAATGGCTCAACGCCATCGGCAAATTCTGAGGAATCCATAAATCGGCATTTACCGAGTTCCTGCAGTTGGACGCGCAAGGGTAGGGTATTGAAATAGTTGCTCACCGTAGTCTCCTGAAGTGCTGGCGTAGTAAGAACAAGGCGATCGACGATACTGGCAGCCGGGCGCGGGGGTTTGAATTCAGCCGCCAGCGCGCTGCAAACCATCGACCAATGAAAAAAACGTCGAGCAGTATACCCTTAACCTCAGGGAAAAGCTGCGAACCAACGGTATTGATTTATTGGGGCTGTTAACCGTGGTGAGCATGCTAACCGGAGAGCTGCTAGAGTATGCTATACACTTTCGTTTAGCCCACAGCGAGATAGTCTGATGACCGAGAGCACAGTTCCGCCCAACACAGACGATGATGATTTAGAGCGCGCTGCCGAGCACATCGAGCGGCCTATTGCGTCATTAGTTGGCGACTATGAAGAAGACGTTAGGGCAAAGCGCAGCTCCATTGACGACGTCGCTTCAGGGTCAAAAGGTGTTTATTGGCTCCCCAATTTGTTAACCACGGGCGCACTGTTTGCTGGGTTTTATGCTGTGATCGCTGGCATGCAAGGCGATTTTTACGCCGGTGCAGTCGCTATTTTTGTGGCCGGCATGCTCGATGGACTAGACGGGCGGGTTGCACGGTTAACTAAGACGACAAGTGCTTTTGGCGCTGAATACGATAGTCTCGCTGATATGGTGTCCTTCGGTGTAGCGCCGGCACTGTTGATGTTCAATTGGGCACTTGCTGACGCAGGCAAGCTTGGTTGGGTAGCCGCTTTTCTCTATACGGCTTGTGCAGCATTACGATTGGCGCGCTTTAACACCCAGCGCGGTAATGCTGATTCAACTGTGTTCACCGGTCTTGCCAGTCCGGCGGCTGCAGGCGTTGTCGCCAGCAGCGTCTGGCTAGGTCACGAGTATGCATTACCCGCCGGCGGCGCACCTTTATCCTGGGTGCACGCGGCGCTATTGATTACCGTGGGCTTCTTAATGATTGCTCGGTTCCCCTACTACAGCTTCAAAACGGTTCGCTTAGAGGCGCGGGTTCCCTTTGCCCGAATTCTGTTATTGGTCACCGTGTTGGGGCTGGTGGCGTTGGATCCTCCCTTGGTGCTGTGGTGTTTGTCTTGTATTTACGCATTTTCTGGACCGGCGCAGCTTTTACAGCGTAACCTAAGGAAGAAAACACCCACTGAGGAGACTGAAGAAGATGTCCCAACGAATCCGTAACTGGCCAATTATACCCTCCTCAGAGATTACCCCCGAACCCGTTTGGTTGCAGCGTCGAGCGTTCATGAAGGCGGCAGCCTTGAGTGCCGCGGGCGCAGTGGGAGCGGGTGTGGCGCCCTCAGGCGCTAGTACTTCTATGCCTTTAACCTATAGCAAAACAGACTGTAGTGGCTGTCAGACCGATGAGCCGATGACGCCCCTCGATGACGTTACCAGTTACAATAACTTTTATGAGTTTGGTACTGATAAAAGCGATCCCGCCAAGTACGCCCATGCGCTGACCACAGACCCTTGGTCAATAGAGGTCGGTGGCTTAGTGAAGAAGCCCGGCACACTCCATCTTGAAGATATTATGAGCGGCTTTGATCTAGAGGAACGCATCTATCGTTTCAGGTGTGTCGAAGCATGGTCAATGGTGGTGCCCTGGATAGGCTTCCCCCTCTCTGAATTACTGGCGCGCTTCGAGCCCACATCGGACGCACGATTCGTTTCCTTCAAAACGCTGTATCGTCCAGCGGAAATGCGCGGCACTCGCTCATTCACCTCGGTTATTGATTGGCCGTATCGTGAAGGACTGCGGCTTGATGAAGCACTGCACCCACTTACGCTGATGACGGTAGGCCTTTATGGCCGGACATTACCCAATCAGAGCGGCGCACCACTTCGGTTAATCGTGCCTTGGAAGTACGGATTTAAAAGTATTAAATCCATTGTCTCTATCGAGCTGACCAGTCGTCAGCCGCAGACCTCTTGGCAGAGCCTTGCTGCCAATGAGTATGGCTTCTACAGCAATGTAAATCCCCACGTAGATCATCCGCGTTGGAGTCAGCGTTACGAACGACGATTGCCCTCATCGCTATTTAGTCCCAATCGAATAGCGACGCAGATGTTCAATGGCTATGAAGCGCAGGTGGCGCCTCTGTATGAGGGGTTGGACCTCAAGAAGTTTTATTAGCGAGAGCACCATTAATGACTTTTCGTGCGATTGTGCGAGCGAATCTCTCGGGTCCCGCCCCCAAGACGGTATTCGTCTGCGCGCTGCTACCGCTTATGGTGATGATCTGGCAGATCGCCACCAATGCATTAGGCCCCGATCCCGCTGAGCCGCTTATGCAAGGCACCGGTGAATGGGCGTTGCGTCTACTGGTATTGGTATTGCTGGCTCGGCCTGCTAGCCGCTTGGGCTGGTCGTTGTTATTCCGACATCGCCGCATGTTGGGCCTGTTCACTTTTTTCTACGCCACGGTCCACCTGCTGTTATTCGCTCAAGTGTACATTGCCTGGAGCGCTCCGATTCTGGTCGAGGAATTGGCGGAAAGACCCTATGTCATTGTAGGCGCTTCGGCTTGGCTGTTGCTGCTGCCTTTAGCGATTACCTCTACCGACGCCATGCGCCGGACACTTAAACAGCGCTGGCGCCAGCTTCACCGGCTTGCCTATGGCGTGGCGGTGCTGGGGGTTTTACATCTGCTGTGGTTGTCGCGATCTGATATTGGCACACCCTTAGTTTATGGCGGCATCTTTGCTGTGTTACTGCTGTGGCGGCTGGTGGTATTCCTACAGCGCCGACGGTCAGTATTGACCTAACAGGTGGGCCATTGCGCGCTGAGTTGGCGACAAATTCTCGAGGATAATTGGCTGACAAGGGTGCCTGATAGCTAGCGGGTATTTTGCCCCACAAGTAGGCCATGAGTAATTTGTGAGTATTTTAAACAAAGTGCTTGCAAGGCGTTAAGAACTGCGTAGAATGCGGCGTCCGCGTCGAGCAACCTCAACGGGTGACAGGTTCGTCGCGGTGTAAAATTGATTGCGAGTATGTGAAAGAAAAGACTTGCATGATGTAAGAAACTGCGTAAGATACGCGCCTCGGTTGAGCAATAGCTCGCCGCAAAAGCCAGCCCTAGCGGCGGCTTGCACCTTAACAATTCGATGAAGACAGATGTGTGGGCACTTGTTAGAAGTAGTTGTCACAACTATTTCAGAAACAACAAGTGACCTATTAATTCAATAGTTCTAGATTGATGTTTCTGAGCTGAGATTTGGATAGTCAAGCGGGTTACTGCGTAACTATCCCCTCTTACTGCGAAGTAGAGGTTAAAGATTCTTCAACTGAAGAGTTTGATCATGGCTCAGATTGAACGCTGGCGGCAGGCCTAACACATGCAAGTCGAGCGCGAAATCACTTCGGTGAGAGTAGAGCGGCGGACGGGTGAGTAACGCGTAAGAATCTACCTAGTAGTGGGGGACAACTCG
>JGI20156J14371_10003783_pt1 | contig 11147 bp, 6 predicted proteins | sample COG_06_FD_14371 | JGI IMG/M metagenome (IMG submission 14371) | reverse complement strand
GGTAAATCGATCTAGCCAAACATGACTATTTTCTTCTATACGAGAAATTTTTGTTATGTGGGAAACCCTATTATGTTGCGTATCAGACAGGTAGTGTAATGCTGCGCCTGCCGCAATTATCCCAGTAGTTAAATTTTCAATACCAAAACCCTTTAAAGAGGTTGTGCCAAAGTGTTTTAATAACTTCTCTTCCCCAAAATCTCGCGTAAACACCCAGTCTTCCAATTTGAATGTATGAAAACTACCCCCAAAATTATTTTGAAAAATTTTGTCTTTGTTTTTTTGAAAGAGAACTTCGCTAGGGGCAAATCCTTGGAGTAATTTATCGATGTATTCAAAGGAGCCTTGAGCAACCATAAATTCGCCAGTACTCACATCTAAAAAAGAAACTCCTGCTTCTTTTTTGTCGAAATGAACCGTAGCTAAAAAGTTGTTTTTTTTATGCTCTAAAACCTGGTCATTAAACGCCACACCAGGAGTTACTAATTCCGTCACGCCTCTTTTGACAATTTTTTTTGTTTTTTTAGGATCTTCTAATTGATCACATATGGCAACACGCTTTCCTGCTCTTACCAATTTTGGTAAATAGGTATCTAAAGAATGGTGAGGGAAACCAGCCAGCTCTAATTTTGAACCCCCGTTATTTCTCGCAGTCAAAACAATACCTAATATTTTTGAAGCTACAATTGCGTCTTTCCCAAAAGTTTCATAAAAATCTCCAACACGAAACAATAACAAAGCATCGGGATACCTTCCTTTAATCTGATTGTATTGCTTCATCAAAGGAGTTATCTTTGTTTCTTTTTCAACTGCTTTTGCCAATTTTATTTATTTTAGTGATTGTTAGCGCAAAATAAAAATTGAAGCGTAGATTTGCCAATCAATCCTTAGTGTTCTTATTAATAGTTATGAACAGAAAGTTAAAATTAGATGAACTGAACCGAGTCTCGGTTCAAGAATTTAAAAACCAAAAAAAGCTTCCAATTATTGTTGTTTTAGACAATATAAGGAGCTTAAACAATATTGGCTCTTTTTTTAGAACGTCAGACGCCTTTAATATTGAGGCAATTTACTTATGCGGAATTTCAGCTCAACCTCCTCACCGAGAGATTCAAAAAACGGCATTAGGCGCTGCAGAATCCGTGGAATGGAGGTACTTTGAAACTACTGAGCAAGCATTGGGTAAATTGAAAGAGCAGGAATTTTTAATTTATGCCATTGAACAAACTGAAAACTCCATCTATCTGCAAGAATTTACTTACAATCTAGAAAAAATAGCGCTTGTATTTGGCAATGAAGTTGATGGTGTAGGTCAAAATGTTATCAATCTATCAAAAAGCAGTATCGAAATACCTCAATTTGGGACTAAACACTCTTTAAATGTTTCAATTAGCTTTGGAGTCGTTCTTTGGCATTTGGTAAGCCAAAGCCTCAAGGGTTTATAAAACAGAGAGTTCCGTGATTTTTCAAGCTGGCGGCTTTTTTTCTACGTTAAAAAAAAAAGCAACTTTTTTCAAAAAGTTTCGTTTTTACAATGATTACACTATATTTGTCGGTACTTATAACATGAAAATGTCAAAACACATAGCAGTTTTTATTAGCCTATTTTTCATCGTAGATGCTTCTGGTCAAGGGTTTTATAACCGCGGCGTTTGGAAAAAGCATCGTGTTGAATGGAGCGGAGGTCTTGGAGCTTCTAATTTTCTTGGAGATTTGGGAGGAAGAGATAGGGTAGGTTCAGATTTCATTTACGATCTAGAGCCAACTAAAACGAATTTTGCAGCTCAGTTCAATCACCTTTTTTATTTAAGTAGAAAGATTGGGCTTAGGTCAAATATTACTTACGCCAAACTTTCTGCGGATGATAAACTGACCCAAGAGCCCTCTAGGAACAATAGAAATTTGAATTTTCAGTCGCATATTTGGGAGGCGTCTGTGGTTTTGGAGTTTCAAGTTAAAAAGGAACGACGCGGAAATATTTACAACCTAAGAAGTTCTGCAGGAAGGAGATTAGGGCTAAAGTCGTCTGGAGTAGGAATTTATGGCGTGGCTGGAATCGGAGTTGTTCGCTTCAACCCCAAGTCACGAGATGAAAACGGAGAGATGACTGCGTTAAGACCTCTGCATACCGAGGGTCAAGGGTTAACCTATAACCACCCTTTGTTGGGGGTTGTGGAGGGCCCCAAACAATATTCAGGGGTAAGTGTTGTCTTGCCAATTGGGGGTGGAGTAAAAATACCAATCAATAGGGACTTTGGCCTGAAGGTTGAGTTAAAGTACCGATTTACATTCACTGATTATATTGACGATGTTAGTGGGGTTTACTTTCAGAACAATGTTATAGCACAAAATTACGGTACTACAGCTTCTTATTTTGCCGACCCTGCAATTATCGGGCACGCGACGCATGGTCCCGAAGATGGAGATGTGCAGGGAACAGAATCATTTTTAGCGCAAACATTTGCTGGCCAGATAAGAGGAGACGCTACAGATAAAGATGGATACATGATTGCCATGCTTTCTGTTTACAAAAAAATCTATACTGCAAAAAGGAATAGAAGACGGAAGACCATAAGAAGAGTTAAGGCATCATTCTAAGTTAACTCAAGTTCATCTCACTTCTTGTTTTATTAACTCTCTTAGGAAATGAAGAGTCTTCTGCTAGTTATAAACTTAGTGCTTGTAGGCACCCCTGTTGATGCCCAAAATCCAGAGGGTTTTGATGGGGAGTGTAAAAAGAACATTTCCGGAACAGTTCCATTAGCTTATGCAAATGAATTGTACAAGGCAATGAATAGGTCCAATATAATTATATTAGATGCGCGTGAGGAAAATGAATATGAAATTAGTCATCTTCCAAAAGCTCAACACATTGGTTTCGCTATTTTTGACAGTAAGTTGTTGAGCTCATATCAAAAAACAGATACGATATACGTCTACTGCTCTATTGGATATAGGAGTGAAAAAACTGGAGAAAGGATTCAAAAAATGGGATTTAACAATGTTTTTAACCTCTATGGAGGTATTTTCAACTGGGCGAATTTTGGTTATAGGATGGTTGACAAAAATAACGAGCAAACCAAATCGGTGCATGGATATGATAAAAAATGGAGTAAATTGTTAAATGAAAAACGATGCTATATTAATATGGACGATTAATAAACTTCGGTGCAACCTTAGTTTTCATTTGTCCTTAGTGGTATAGTCCCTATTTTGATTTTCGATAATTATTTATAGTGTTTAATGCTCCTTTACATAATCATTTATAAAGAGTTGAAAAATAGTATTAGTTAGATAAATAAATAAAGCTTATCCTTTAGTTCACAATGAGTTTAACAGAAAACAATAACATCAAGTATCTTAATGAGTTTAACAGAAAACAATAACATCAAGTATCTTTATGATCATTCGTAATATATGTTGCCTTTTAAAAACATATCGAAAAGCTCCATTCTGTCTATAATTACAATTGTACTAAGCCCCTATTTTTATGCACAAAATATCCTTCAAAATGGAGGTTTTGAAGATGGACAGGGTGATTGGTCTACCTATTTTGACTCTGGTTTGGGTTATAACGGAAATCTTTCCATGTCATCTTCTAATGCACATAGCGGAGATAAAGCTGCCAAGATTTCAGTAACACAGGTTCCTACTAATCCCCAAGTGTTGAAAGCACAGTTAAAAAACAATCTTTTTCATATTGAATTTGGACATTCCTATCATGTTTCATTATGGTTGAAAGCATCGCAAAATATTGATGTTCAGCTAATCTTAACGCAAAATAATACTCCCTGGACCTGGTTGGGAGCCAAAACAGTTACTTTATCAAGTTCCTATCAGCTGTTCGACCTTTATGTCAATTCTGCTCCTTTTACAACCGATGATGATGTGAGGTTTGCCATAAGATGTGGCAATGCAATAGCGGATATTTATGTAGATGATGTTGTAATTACAGATTGCACATCACCCATAAATTATTATAGTTTGCATACCTCTGTTACGGGAAAAGGAACGGTGAATATCAGCCACGCTTTAGGGGTTCAAAGTTGTATTGAAGCTTGTAGTGACCAATTTGAAAACGGAGAGGTAATCAATCTGGCAGCAACGCCAGAGGAAGGTTATACCTTTGAAGGTTGGTCAGGAGCATGTTCAGGAAACGGAAGCTGTTCCGTTACTATGGATCAAGTTAAATATGTTGGCGCTCACTTTACGGAAACAGGAGCTGATAATTCCTGCATTAATTATAGGAATAGAACAGATTGGACAAATGCTGGCTATGAAGGGGTTATTCCTTATGATGGAAATATCATTGATATGACTCAGCCACCCTATAATTGTATCGGTAACGGCAGCCATAACAATTACCAAGCATTATTAGATGTATTAGATGATGTTAAAACTATCTCTGGTTTTAATATAATTTATTTCCCTTCAGGTACTTATTATATTGAAGGTCAGGAGAGCTTTTTTATACCAGACAACACTGTAATAAGGGGTAATTGTTCCAGTAATACTACATTAGAGGTCAACTCTATTGTAGGAGTTGACCCCTTAGACAATAATAAAATTTTTAGAATAGAAAAAATAGGCGGCCAATCTACAAAATTTGGTCCTGAGACTCCATTGTTAGCCGGATACCACATTGGCAGCAATTCTCTTGTGATTGAAGATTCAGCTGTAATAGATATTGGTGATTTCGTTGAAATCCGCCAGCACAACGATACAGTTAAAATGCACAGTGAAAGAGTACCTTCAGAAATACCTAGTTCTACTTGGAACAATGCCTATACGGGATCTGCCTGGGATGCTGTTGGAGAAATCTCAAAAGTTATTGGCAAAAATGGAAATAAACTAATACTTGATAGGGGACTGCATTACACATATGATCCTAAATTATTTCCCATGATCAAAAGAATTGGCTTAGTTGAAAATGCTGGAATAGAAAATATTAAGATCTATAGACCCAATGGAAATAAGGACAATATGAACATAGCTATAGAAAGAGCCTATAATTGCTGGGTAAGGAATGTTGAAAGCTCATGGGCCATGAAATGTCATGTTTCATTAGTTAGGTCTTATCATTGTGAAATAAGAGACAATTACATACACCATGCTTATGACTATGGCGGTGGTGGTCATGGATATGGGGTGTCTATTAATCATAGGGCGACTAGCTGCTTGTTAGAGCACAATACTTTCAATACACTTAGGCACGCCATGGTTCTGAGTTATGGGCCCATTGGGAATGTATGTGGCTATAATTACAGTAGGGTAAGCTATGACCCATGTGGAACTACAGTTCCCATCACCGGAACTTGTATTGGTGATGTAAAAGCAGATATTTCATTACATGGATTTTACCCATTAATGAATTTATTTGAAGGAAATATAATTGAATACATTCACTCTTCAGATTGGTGGGGCCCTAGTGGTCCGGGAAATACTTTTTTTAGAAACAGGGCAACTGAACAGGAGTTGTACATCAGCGATAATTCTCATTATCAAAATGTTATTGGTAACGAATTAACTTATAACTCTATTGGATGGTCGGATAATTTTGAGATAGACGGAAGTATAGAGCATACCACCAAGCATAGCAACAATGACCTTGGCGTTATCGATGTGGATAAAATAAACACGCTGCCACCTAGTCTTTACAAAACAAACCCCAATTTCAACTATGGTTTTCCTGTTCCTAATATTGGGCCGGTTTCTGGTATTAATCCGTCGGGCGACTATCCTTATGCAATGCACGATAATAAAGCAAAATATAGATATGACAACAATACCTATAAAGCACCCTGTATTTCCACATGTTCCACAGATATCATTGATGAGCATAGTGCTTGCGCTTCTAGTTTGGATTTGCTAGCTCCTGCAGAAAACACCACAAAGATTCTATATGGAATTATTATAGAAGATATTCCCAATACTTATGGAGGCGGAACTGAAGGAGATCCTGAGGTTTATATTAAAATCTATAACAATGCAGGCACCTTAGTTTTTTCCAGTGAAAATAGCTTTATAAGCGCTATTCCTGATATTTACATTTCATGTGGTTCTCTACCTATTGATGATAATGAGACATATCATGTTGATGTGTATGAAGATGATGGAGCAATTAACCCTGATGATTTCTTAGGAACAATATCTTTTCAAGGCTCAAGTAATTCAAACTTTTTCTTTGATTATATTTCGGGAGAACTACTTCAAATACAGCTTAATAAAGAGTCTTATAATACGCAATATCAATGGAACAATGGAAGTAATTCTAACCCATTAACAGCCAGCCAAAGTGGTACTTATTCTGTAATTGCGACTAATAATATTGGGTGTGAAAGCATTGCTAGTTCTACTGTTACTCTTGCTCCTGCTCCTCAGATTACATCCCAAAATCTAAATTTACAAGAGGTTTGCTTAGGAAATAGCATTAACCCTTTATCGATTAATACATCTGGTGGAATTAACCTTTCTTATCAATGGTTCACCAACAACATCAATGACACTTCTGGTGGCGACTCTGTCAATGGAGCAATCAATTCTTCCTATTTGCCTAATGTTACAGCGGCAGGTTCCTATTATTATTATTGTGTGGTAAGTGACACTAATACTGGTTGCAATGATCTTTTTTCAAGTGTTGCCACCCTTCAGGTCAATGAACCTTTGTCAATATTTACTCATCCTTCATTAAGTCAGACAACCTGCGAAAATGGGGTAATTGATTCCATCAGCATTAGTACAAATGGTGGTGGAATGATTTCTTATCAATGGTATATAAATTCAACTAACAGTAATTCTGGGGGGTCAGCAATTCCCGGTGCCAATTCTTCTAGTTTTATTCCTTCTGTGCAATCTGTTGGAAATCAATATTATTATTGTGAAGTTAATTCAACGGGATCAGGGTGTAATTCAATTACTTCAAACACCGCAGAGGTCATTATTATTGACCCCATTAATATAAATTCTCAACCAATTGCAAGTCAGCTCATTTGCTTAGGTGATTCTCTGAATAATCTGATGGTTAGTGCCAATAGTAACTCTAACCTCAGCTATCAATGGTATTTGAACAATATTAACTTAAATAATGGTGGTTCAATAATTGTTGGAGCTAATACAGCTAATTATTTACCACCTTCCAATAATGCAGGTGCCGATTATTATTATTGCCAAATAAACTCATCAGTAGCTGGTTGTAATCCAATAATCTCAGACATTGCAGAAATTTCTATACAATCCCCTATTTCAATTACCCAGCAGCCTTCTTTATTTGATGAGGTTTGTATCTACGACACCAATTCTTATGTCCAAATTTTATCTTCAGGAAACAGTCTCTATCAGTGGCACCAAAGTTCAATAAATTCTTATTTTAATTCAAGTGCAATTAATGGAGCAATAAGTAATAGCTACTCTCTCTTCTCTAACAGTCCAGATACCTCATATTATTTCTGCATTATCTCAGATTCAAATGCCACCTGCCCTGAAGATACATCAAACATAAGTGCAATTTATTATTTAGGCTATCCTACTGCAGCATTTATTTATTCTGATTCTGATTTATTGGTTTCATTTACAAATAATAGCATGAATGGCAATCTATATGAATGGAATTTTGGAGACGGGACCTCAAGTAGTTCCATCGATCCGATTCATCAATATGTAAATTCTGGAACATATACGATTTACTTGATTGCTGAAAACAACTGTAATACTGATACTACATATCAAACTATCACATTAAATATGACAAGTACAGAAGAAATAGAAAATGCAGGACTTTTTATATATCCTAACCCTACGGATGGACAATGTATAATTGATATAAAAACGAATGAACCTCCTGACGGCTCAATACAACTGCTTGACTTGAATGGAAAATTAATTATGGAACGATTAGTTAATAAAAATAGAACAGAACTTAATTTGAGAAAATTAGAAAGGGGAGAGTATATGATTCTTTATAAATCAAAAGAACAATCAGTCATCAAGAAAATTATCTTACATTAATTCAATGTTTTGAGGAGAAAGCTCGCATTGACTAGCGGTGTTTAAATAACTATCATTTTCCCTTTGTAATTTGTCTCGAATCCATGTAGCTAGTTATTTAATAAAAATGATTATTCACTGCTTATTTTTGATAATAGCAATCTCGAATTTCTATTTTTGATCATAAGACTAAATACTTTAATGGAGAATTTTTATTGTTCAATATTACTTTCATCATGAAAATGTTGCAACTATTTTGTATCTTTATGTTTCCTTAGGAAAAGACATAGGAATTATGTGCATAATAACGGGATATATATTTAAAAAAAAATCAGAGCTGAAAAGAAATCCTGAATGATTCTTTTGTGTCTATACCCCTCTATTTTTTACTTTTCTACTACAGTAGAAAACCATCAATTTATACTAAATACATCATATGTCAAGATATCATTCTTTGGGGTCAATACCCCCTAAAAGACACACTACTTTTGAAAAACCTGAGGGAGGCCTTTATCAAGAGGAACTTTTTGGAACAGCAGGTTTTGTTGGTATGTCCTCTTTAATTTATCATATCCACCCGCCAACCGTGGTTAGTGAAGTGCGCAAAGTTAAAGACCTAACCGCAAAAATTGGGATTGAAAAAAACATGAAAGCACTCAGCTTTAAGGGGTTTTCACTACCGCAAATTGACGATTATATTGAAAGCCGGAAAATACTTTTTGTTAATAATGATTTGAAAATTGGGTTAGCCGCACCAAAATCATTTTCAAAGGATTATTTCTACAGAAATAGCGATTCAGACGAAATGCTATTTATTCATATTGGGTCAGGTAAACTGCGTACAATGTATGGGAACATTGATTTTAAATACGGAGACTATTTGATTATTCCAAAAGGAACTACTTATCAAATTGATTTTGACACGAAGGATAACAGAATCCTCTTTATCGAATCCGCAAGCGCCATTACAACACCGAAAAGGTATAGAAATAACTACGGTCAATTATTAGAGCATTCTCCTTTTTGTGAAAGAGATATTAGGCTCCCAAAAGAGTTGAAAACACACGACGAAAAAGGACAGTTTAAGGTACTTTCTAAAAAACAAGATGTTCTTTGGGAGTATACCCATGAAAACCATCCATTTGATGTTGTTGGGTGGGATGGGTTTAATTATCCATATGCATTTTCTATACATGATTTTGAACCAATTACAGGTCGTATTCATATGCCTCCTCCGATCCATCAGACATGGGAAGCTGCGGGTTTTGTAGTTTGTTCTTTTGTGCCACGAATGTATGATTACCATCCTAAATCGGTGCCGTCTCCCTATCATCATAGTAATATAGATTCTGAGGAGTTGTTGTATTATGTAGATGGAGATTTTATGAGTCGAAATAATATTGAAAAAGGACAATTGACCTTGCACCCAGGTGGTATACCGCATGGCCCTCACCCTGGAGCAATTGAAAGAAGTGTTGGGAAAAAAGAAACAGGAGAACTGGCTGTAATGATAGACCCATTTTCTCCATTAATGATAACAGAAGAGGCAATGAACTTGCAAGTTGATGATTATTACAAATCATGGATGATTGATTAAAAAATAAAAATTATGTCAGATATAAAGAATGTAAATTACGGGTTAGAAAAAATATTTAAGGATGCAAAGGATTTTCTTCCTTTGTTAGGAACAGATTATATTGAGTTCTATGTTGGAAACGCTAAGCAAGCTGCGCATTATTACAAAACAGCTTTTGGCTATCAGTCTGCAGCCTACAAGGGTTTAGAAACAGGATGTAAGGAATATGCTTCATATGTTTTAAAACAGGATAAAATCAGAATTGTATTGACTACGCCATTAAGTTCAAGCTCACCGATTAATCAGCATCTCGCTAAGCATGGTGATGGAGTAAAAATTGTAGCATTATGGGTAGAAGATGCAAAGAAATCATGGGAAGAAACAACCAAACGTGGAGCAAAATCTTTTATGGAGCCAACGGTTGAAAAAGATGAGCATGGCGAAGTCGTTAGGGCTGGAATTTATACATATGGAGAAACGGTTCATATGTTTGTTGAGCGAAAAAACTACAATGGGGTCTTTTTACCGGGCTATGAAAAATGGGAATCGGATTATAATCCAAGTCCAGTGGGACTAAAGTTTGTGGATCATATGGTAGGAAACGTTGGTTGGAATGAGATGAATACATGGGTGAAATGGTATGAGGATGTTATGGGATTTGTGAATTTTCTTTCTTTTGATGATAAACAAATACACACGGAATATTCAGCCTTAATGAGTAAGGTAATGAGTAATGGTAATGGACGGATAAAATTCCCTATAAATGAACCTGCAGAAGGGAAAAAACGCTCGCAGATTGAAGAATATTTAGATTATTATGAAGGCCCTGGAGTGCAGCATATTGCTGTGGCTACCGATGACATAATTAAGACAGTAACGGAGTTAAGAGCAAGAGGAATAGAATTTTTATCTACTCCTCCCGAAGAATATTATAAAGCTGCTCCTGGAAGGCTAGAAGAATACAACCATGAATTACAGGAAGATTTAAAAGTTTTAAGGAGTCTTGGAATTATGATAGATGCCGATGAAGAAGGTTATTTGTTGCAAATTTTCACCAAACCGGTAGAAGATAGACCGACTTTGTTTTTTGAAGTAATTCAAAGAATGGGGGCTAAAGGATTCGGTGCAGGTAATTTCAAGGCACTTTTTGAATCGATTGAAAGAGAGCAAGCAAAAAGAGGAACTCTTTAAATTCAAGTTTCATGGAAAGGGAAGAGATATTGCAAAAAATAGAGTTAAAATATCAGGATTTGGGTATCCCGGTAGATACAATGCTGGAAGGACTTTTATATAGTAAACCGATGGTTTATTGGGATTATATTCAGACAGATGCCTTGTTGGGATTACAAACACAAAGAACAACTCTTCCTGACGAAATGATCTTTATTATGTACCATCAGGTAAATGAATTATTGTTTAAAATGATTCTCCTAGAAATTGAGCAAATAGCGAAGTATGAATCTCTAAATGCGGAGTTATTTACTAAACACCTAATGCGAATTAGTAGATATTTTGATATGTTATCCTCTTCATTTGATATTATGGGAGATGGAATGGATAAGGATCAATATATGAAGTTCCGAAATAC
>JGI20156J14371_10003770_pt1 | contig 11180 bp, 12 predicted proteins | sample COG_06_FD_14371 | JGI IMG/M metagenome (IMG submission 14371) | reverse complement strand
TTTCGTCCTCATCGTTCCACGTGCGAATATAGGTATAGATGGCAGTAAGTAGACTGCGATTGTGACATAACACCATGATTTGTTTATCCGGGTCTTCCGACAATAAATCTTGTAACACTTTGATGATAAATCTTGTACGCGGGTCATACGCACATAGTTTGGTAATCATCGTGCTGTATTTTGTATTTCCTCTGTAATCCACTTCAACCTCATTGAATTCGTCGTCATTTGTGTGAAAATGAAGAGCACGCACACATACAGGGTCGTCGTCATTGCGTTCTTCGCTGTATATTTTGGTTCCAATGAACATATACAATACTTTGGTCAATCCATCCTTGCGGTCAACTGTTGCCGAAATACCCAGCATATTTGGAGTGGTCACTTTCAATAGTGTTTTGGAAAATTGCTCACTTCCTATGCGATGCACCTCATCCACAATGGTTAAACCGAAGCTCTGAAATCCAGTGGGACCATAATCTTTGTCGTAGAGCGATTGTAACATACCGATCACGATGTCTTTGTCTTCAATATCAAATTTTTGACCCTGTATTTTTCCAACTCTTGCTCCAGGCAAGAACTCTTCAATGCGGTCTATCCACTGGTTCATCAAGAATTCCTTGTGAACAATAATTAACGTCTTTTTCTGGAGATTGGAGATNATTTTGAGCGCCATTACGGTTTTACCTCTACCACAAGGAACCTCCAGTATGCCTCCGTTACCATTTTGCGTGTTGTTTTTTTTTGCGTGTTGTTTTTTGATATGGGTTCTCCAATGTGGTTCATATAGACACCAATAATGTGTTCTTGATAATCGCGGACCTGTTTATCAAAGGTTACGTCAATGTCGTCTCCTTCCTGGAGTTCGCTTTTATCAGGCAACCCATAACGTTCAACCCCATAAAAGCGAGGAATGTATATTTTTTTGTCGTTTTCTTTGTACACCGGGAACGAATTGGCTCCAGCTGCCCCAGGCGCACCGTAATTCATTTTCATTTCAACNGGTTTCACCANCAATTCTTCTTTTAAACANGCAATGTCTTTTTCAGACAAGGTGTCTTTGGGAATTGTATACCCTTTTCTACCCAAACGCGCAGCAGTGCGCACATTTTCTTTGTATTCAGGGGTCAACAGAATACTGTCTTTAATTGTTGGTTGCTTGAGATTCTTCTTTCGGTTCATTGTTATGCGTGTATACTATAGATACATACGAATATTTGTATTTAGGACAAATCAATTTTTAAATTTCCGTTGATTATAGGTAAAAATAAAATACTAATCTATAATATATAAAGAATGATGAAACTTCAGAAAATGTTCGGCTCCTTAACACAAGTAGAGATGATTGCTCTTGTTGTTTTTATATTGTATATTGTGTTACCTATTGAGAACCCTCAATTTGTTTCTAACATGGTAGACACTCCTATGGGTATGGTGGCTGTTTTAGCCGTAACCCTGTATCTGTTCTTCAATGCTAGTCCTCTGGTTGCGATTCTGTATATTTTCGTTGCCTACGAATTATTACGTCGCAGTTCCAAGCAGACCGGAAAGGCTGCTATTCAGGAGCATACCCCTTCTCAAGAAAAGAAGGATACGAAAATGCAAAAGATGAATCCTGTGAAGAAATCCACCCTGGAAGAGGAGGTTATTGAGATGATGGCTCCTATTGGACACAGTGACCCCGTGGTATTCACCGAGACTGCATTCAAGCCCGTATCCGAGGATGTCGGAACTGCTTCTATGTATTAAGTGACCATTGGTCAGCCCGCACTATCTAAATAAATAAAAAATGCTCTATTTATTTAGTTGAAATCACAGTTTATATCACCTCGCCATTGCGTATTTTTTCAATATGTTCGTTTAATTTTGAAATGGCGAGTATTGTTATGGTGAGCATTGATATACCCACACCCAGTGGATAACCAAGATTATCTGATATTATACCACTCATAGTTAAACCCATCACTGTAAAACCGACGGCAATTACGATAGCTGCGATAGCAGCCAATAAGTTATCTTTTATAAATGTTAACGCGTTACCAAATAATGCGAAAACCTTGCTGAGATCTGTCGGGATTTCGATCGGTTCTTGGGTTTTTTTCCCTGTTATACTATCGGTCACTTCCCTTGTAGGGAACTCTAATTGGATTATCCTGCCACTCTTGTCAATTGTTCTTATAAAATCCGTATTTAATTTTTTGATATTAATGAGCGATGCCGACAATATAGTGATAAGAGAAAGAACTAACGCGATGGATGTATATGTAGGGTTATTAGACCCTGCTCCAGCAGTATATAATGTAGTGATACTCATTACCAACAAGAGAATTATAAACATATCTGCTGCCTTAATCGCCTTTAGTCTTTCTTTGTTTATCTCGTCTCCCTTGCCAGGGTTCAGATACAATATCATCTCAATCACGGTTTTTTTGTAAAACGTCGGAATCAGGAAATAGCCGACTACAGATAGAATAGTAAAAAACGCAAAATTTATAGACATTGTGCTCAAATCGGTTTGTTGCTTTTCACTCATCATTTTGGAATTAATGGGCACGTTGTATGTATTGAGTTCTTCTTCGCTAGCTCCGGTAGGCGTACAGTCAATATAAATATCATCATCTTGTCGCTTGCTAATATTTTTCGCAGGAATCACGATGTAATTTTTGTTATAATTTGTTGAGAATAAATTACTAACATCACTATCTATTTTTGTTAGGTTAGATGAAACGTAAATAGGTGTGGTAAAGATAAAAATGGTGTTTCGTCCGTCTTTTAATTGTATACAACTGTCTTGTTTGGGGATAATATTATTTAATTCAATCTCGTAGTTTGCTGAGTCCTTGGATAAAACTGCTTCTAAAATGTTTCTTTGTGCGGTTGTTGATTTTTCAATAAAAAAACATACATAGCAATTGGAACTGTGTTGTAGAACCAGTTCTCCAATCATATTAGGATTGTCTTTGCTGACATTTTCTATATTGGTATGATACGCCTTTCCGATGTGCATTTTGGTAAAGTTAAATTCACTGGTTGTTCCATCAGTAGTATAATAAAAATTATTATCAATGCTGTAGGTAACCGGGACTTGAAAGATACCCCCATCGTTTTTGATTTCATTTGTAAATATGGTAGTTAGAGGATAATCATAGATGATTTCTTTGTCTAATTTAATATTTTCAGTTAGATCAAATGTTGTTTGTTCGCTCATATTACTTTATATATATAAAGTAATAGAGTTTTTTACCAGTTTATAATTCGTCTAAAGGTAAGGGATGTAGTTCAATGTGCTATTTTCGTAGATAGTTGCGACGAAGGTATCATTATATCCTTCTACAAACACGGTGTCGCCGTTGTTCAGATTATCACACCCGTATTCTCCAGAACAGCTTTTCCCATTTACACTGATAGGTAGTTTGGTATTGACGAACCCCGTATTGGACATTGTATAATATTGCCATTTGTCACGACCAGTCATTGTTCGGCGACCCATTAAAGGTAGAATCAAGTTTTCGTTGCTTCCTCCTTGTTTGGTCAATATACCAGTCTGTTGGTAATCATGTCCAGTTGCACGCGTTTTGATATTCACAGGGACACCTCTAACATCGCCTCCCATAGACGGCTGTAAATATTGGTTTCTCTTCAAAGGAGGAGCATACGGGTCATGAATGGTGTCACGACTCTCCTCCATAATCGGCATCTGTAAGTCTTGTATTAATTTGGCAGGCTTGACTAGAATCATGTCAGACGATTTGTTTACATGAGAAGATTGGTAGTATAGCTGATACATTAAAAAACCAATAATAGCAATGATAATGAATATGAAAAATAAAGTGACATTTTCAATACATATCACTCCAGGACTAGTACATTTCTTAGGCATATTATACTATAACAATCTATAATATTCCATTCTGTATTCTAAACTTCCCGTTCATTCGTTTATATTTTGATACCAATCGGTCCTAATAACGCATTTACCACACGACGAGCACCGTTGAACATATCTACAATACCTCCGGTCATAAAAGGAATAATTGGGTCCTTGAGGTCACCGAACGCATCATTCGCACGGTCAATAAGAGCACTTGTTCTCAATCTCTTACAGTTGAAACATTTATCGCGCACGTCTTTGGGGAAATGGATGATATGGAATCCCGTAGCGTCAATCACTATTCTGTCAATCTTTTCTAAAAACATCCATACTTGCGTTTCCATTTTTTTTGCGGGCACTCCCAACATTTCTAAGAAAAAGATGATAATTTGGGGCAACAAATACAAAATTTTTCCGAAAATATCCAACGCATACCAGAAGAAACACGAAGAAAAATTTTGAATCATTTGCATAGCGCAAAATAAGTTAGTAAATGCGAAAACACCTAAGTATTGAACAAATATAGCCGCGTGCATACCTAAATAGTAAGCGCCTTGTGGGAATTCCTTGAATTCTCTGGCTAACCCCATAAAAATATCTTTTATACCCATAATGATTCCTGTAATTATTTGAAATATCTTGGGTATCATCGCTAGAAAGGCAAATAACGCTGCGAATGGACTCTTTTTCTTTCCTCCTTTCTTTTTCTTTCCACCACCACCTCCTCCACCACTTTTTTTCTTTCCTCCTCCACTTTTCTTCTTTCCTCCTCCACTTTTCTTCTTTGTATTATTTTTTTTTGTATTATTTTTCTTTGCAAAGATATTCTTCCTTCTTCTCTTCGCCATTTGTATTAATATCCTGTTATAATATGACAGGATATTATCAATTCACAATTTATACAAATTAGCCGCGATTGCTGTCTCTGTATTCTGAATACTTGTTAATGAAGCTTTCGGCCTTTTCTAGGAGCGGGTCCATCTTTTCCAAGTTTTCTAAAATTTCCGTTTGAATTTGCTGAAATTCGGGTAAGTCTTTTTGTAAATTTGCGAATTCTTCTTCCACATCTTTCTTAGTCAATTCATGTTGAGAATCCTCTTCTTCCAATTCATCATCAGTCTTCTTGTTTTTCTTCACTCTCTTTATCTCTTCTTCTTTCTTATCAAAGCCTTCTCTGTACCTTAGTTGAGAACCATAGACAATCATATTAGTAAAAACAATAGAAGCAAATAATATGACAATCATATTCTTGCTAAAAAAGGATGTTAAAAAACCGATTAGAAACATCAACAATACGCCGTTTACATTCTGGTTTGTGCCGAAATGGACAATTTCAAACAAAGCAATACATAAGAACATATACAGCACCAACTGACTTTTTAATAATGGTTGAAACTGGAGAACATTTTTCAGGGAGAATTTCATTTCTATAATAAAAGAATACATTTTATTATACACACATTAGTGCCTAAAATTATATAAGTAATTTTAAAGTTCGTTCATGACTTCTTCGTCGTCGTTTTTCTCGTCTTCGCTTATATCGGTATAACCCATAGGAATATCTCCCGCGTAAATATCTAATACTTCTTTGACAACCTCTTCTCTTTGTATATCCTCTGTTTGAAATTCCACACTGGTAATACTAGATGAACGCTTTCCTCTGAATTTATGTAAAAAATCATCAAGTCCGTTTGTCTCACACTCGCGGTCATATTGGTCTAAATCTCCTGTTACTACTAATTTACTATTTTCACCTAAACGCGTCAATAACATTTTCATTTGCGATACGGTGGAGTTTTGCATTTCATCTGCTACCACCCAACAGTTTTTGAATGTGCGTCCTCGCATATATCCGAGCGGCGAGATTTCAATCACCTTCTCCTCTATTAAAATGCTTACCTCCTTTGGGCTAATAAAATTATACAATACGTCGTATATTGGACGAATCCAAGGAGCCATTTTATCCTCTAATGTTCCCGGTAAAAATCCCAACTCTTCATCAACAGACACACAAGGTCGGGTGAATATCAGTTTGTCATAACCACCAGAAAGAAACATCCGGATTCCTTGTTCCGTCGCCAGTAGGGTTTTTCCAGTTCCAGCCGGTCCCGTGGCAACGACAATCTTCTTGCTTTTCTGTTTTAATAGCCGAGCGTAGTATTTCTGACCGTCGTTGCGAGGTATGGTAAATTTTGATTCAAATTCTTTTCGCTCTTTTTCAGACAAATATTGCAGATTCTCATATAATTGGCGCTGTTTTTGAACAATCGTATCTTTTTCACTTGTTTCTATCATATGTTCACGTAGAATTTCCTTTTCATTTTGTTTGCGCCCCCGACGACCTTGACGACGGGTTGGTTCTTCCCCGAGCTCGTAGTCACCGGAATTTTTGTGCTGTCCTTTCATTCCTTATATTAAGAACCTAAATAATCTGTGAGTATAAAATTTGTTTCACGTGAGATGACTAATTATTTATTTACAAAACGCTCGTATTGAGGTTAGATTGTAACACACAAAATAGATACTTCGCTTTGTAAATGTATTTTCTAAAGGAAATAAAAATCTAACAACTATATTATTTAGGAACAATAATGTCTGAACCTATACATAATGCAGCCATCACAGCCGAACCTTTACTCACTCCTGACGACAGTCGCTATGTAATGTTTCCCATCAAGTATAATGATATTTGGGAAATGTACAAGAAGTCCATTGATTCTTTCTGGCATACCGGCGAGGTTTCGCTTGCACAAGATATGAACGACTGGGCCAAACTGAGCGATGATGAGCGCAATTTTATTAAAATGATCTTAGCTTTTTTTTCTAGTAGCGATGCCGTAGTTACGGATAACCTGGGGACACGTTTCATGAACGAGGTTCAAGTATCAGAAGCCCGCGCGTTCTATGCATTCCAAATAGCGATTGAAACCATTCATTCAGAGATGTATAGCCTATTGATAGACACATATATTAAAGACTCTGAGGAAAAGGATAAACTGTTCGCGGCCACTCAAAATTATCCTTGTATTGCGAAGAAGTTCAACTGGGCACAAAAATGGGTGAACGACGATAACAGTGATTTTGCTACTCGCTTGGTGGGGTTTGCGTTAGTGGAGGGTCTGTTTTTCTCTTCATCGTTCGCCGCGATTTATTGGATTAAGAAACGCGGATTGATGCCTGGACTGACCTTCTCCAATGAACTCATTTCCCGCGACGAGGCTCTTCATACTGAGTTTGCTATTTTGATGTATTCTAAGTTACATACCAAATTATCTCAGGACAAAATTCACGAAATTGTAAAAGAGGCAGTGGAAATTGAAAAGGAATTTATTTTGGAGGCCATTCCTTGTCGCATGATTGGTATGAATTCCAAGTTGATGTCGCAGTATATTGAGTTCGTTGCGGACAGATTGTGCGTCCAATTGGGATACGACAAGATTTACAATTCGTCCAATCCGTTTGATTTCATGGAACTCATCAGTATTGAGTCCAAGGTGAATTTTTTTGAGCGCACCAATGCCGAATACGCTTTGGCAGATAAGAGTGGAAAAGACAATGAAGCAGAAGTATTTGACTTTAGCACGGAGTTTTAGATACCGTGGTCAACGAAAGTAAAAATTGAATTATATATTGTTGAATTTGACAATATATCATTAAAAAATCCAATCAACATGTTGAATAGGTTCAACGATCATTTAACTTTGTTTATAGAAATACTTGGCCAAGTAGATGTCTATAAACAAATCAATAAAGATGTCCACGTATTTGACATTGAACAGTCAAAATCGTGCATTCCTTGGACGGATGAACGCGTAAACGGGTTGGACTTGGACTTATTTATTTACTATACCTATAATGCGAAAAAACCCGACGACGATGAAACCCATTTTCGAGTAGCATGTAGAACAAAAATTGTAACCAGAGGACGAATACATAGGAAATGGGAATTGATCGATCCGTATCATTTGTATCAAAAAATGGGTTCTCATGGTTTCTGTCAGATGTTCGCTCATTTTATAGCCCATAACGATGTAGATGACTTTTCAGATATATCCAAAGCGCACGACCTATCAAACTTAAAAGAAATATTCACCATAAACACATTCGTATGTTTGCAGAAAACGCTACATTTGATTCAAACGGACAACATGGTATCCACTCTTATGTCTGGCGTGTTTGAAGAAATCAAACAAAATGAGAGTGAAAGGAAAGACTTCGGTATACATAAAAGAACGAGTTTTGGCGATTTTATAAACAGACTGTCTTTGTTTGCACTAGATGATATTCAATCGTACATAGATGGATTGTATATGTGAAAATAGTAAATATACTCCTTGTATATAAGCATATTTACTGTGATGTTGTATTTTTTATGCGATTTCATCAGGTGCGTTCGGTAGAATCGCATAGTTGGTTTCTTGGTCGTCGTTGTAAATGTCCAATGTTCGGGCACTGGAATCTTGTGCGTTGACATACTTAGGCATCCAGAAGTAAGGAATCACCTTCCCGCAGTGTTTATAATGTAGTTCAAATACATATCGGTAATAAAATTGTTCTAGTGTTTCCGGTAACAATTGGGTGATATGTTTTGTTTCTGGAAACATCTTGACCAATTTTAAAATGTGTTCTTTGTTGTCGATATTATGGTCTTCAAATATAGATGCGAATTGTTGGTCACCATCCAAATTGTGAATATGTTTATAGATAATGTCCTTGGTCGTTGTTTTCTCATTGGATACACCATCGCTGAAGGCTTCTTTACGTCGCCATAGAATATCAGATGGCAGTAGTTCTCTACCCTCTTTGTTTTTATAATGTTCGGTATCAAATGCTTTACGAATTAAGTATTTTTCTTGACGTTCTTTTGAATAACGCAACTTCATAGGAAGAGACAAATAGTAATTCACCCACGTGCGATCCAAAAATGGTGTTCTTGGTTCCAATCCGTGTGACGATATACATCTGTCTGAGCGCAGCACGTCAAATTGGTGGATATTACTTAACAGCCGTTTACATTCCTTATCAAATTCTATACAATTTCCGGCCTCTTTCATGTACAAATATCCTCCCATTAACTCATCCGCTCCGTCTCCGTTGAAAATAACTTTTGCCTCGCTGTGTTCTGAAATATACTTTGCGATTAACCAATTGCCAACGCTTGCCCTGACTGTAGTCGTATCATAACTTTCAATGTCGTATATCACTTTGGGAATCGCATTCACAAACTCTTCTTCGCTAACAACCACTTGTGTATGTTTTGTCCCAATATAATCGGCTACTTTCTGTGCGTATTTCAAATCTTCAGATCCCTCCATTCCAATACTGTATGTTTCAAGTTGAGGCAAATTGTGTGTTTTGTGATATTCATTCACAAGGGCCGTGACCAAACTACTATCTAATCCCCCAGATAGAAGACACGCAATGGGACGTTCGGTCGCAACGCATCGTTTATACACTGCCTCCGTAAAATAAGTTTGAATTTTCCCAAGAACACTTGGAATGTCGTATGTGCTCGCAAAAATAGTAGAGTTGAATGAGAAGGTGTTGTATCTGACTTGCTTCTCTATTTTCCAGTGTGGAGACATATGGAAGGGAAGTTTGTATCCCTGGTATGAACCGGGCTTAAACTGTTGGATCTGATACTGTTTGTAATGTTTTTTTATGTTTGCATGTGGGTCCTGTAGTAGCATTTCATCACGAATGTCGTTGTAATGTTCGTTCAACTCGTCTTGTATTGGTTTCAGCGATTTCATCTCACTCGCAAATGCTACTATACTATCGCTGTCAGATGAGTTAACGTTGTTCATGATAAAAAGTGGGCGAATTCCATATGGGTCACGGGCAATGTACATTTTTGATGCGTTCTTGCCNAGTAGTTGGTCAATCAACACAAACGAAAATACACCATCTAGCAACTGCAATGTCGTATCAATTCCAAACGCTTGGTATAAATGCGCAATCACTTCACAGTCAGAGTTTGTTTGGGGTTTTACATCGTGAGGTAACAACTCGTATAACTGTTTGTAGTTGTAAATTTCACCATTACATATCAGCGTGATGTTGCCAATGTGAATTGGTTGATGAGATATTTCGTCTAATCCATTAATCGCTAGACGGTGGAAACCCATGACTGCCTTTATGGAAACTGAATTCAGTGTAGAAAATTCGGGTCCTCGCCGCATTCCTTTATCAAAGGCATTCTTCATAACCTCACTTGTAACGACCAAGTCATTATTGTTTAAAATTGTAAATATACCACACATGATAGCTACGTATATAGCCATTCAAACATTTATATTGATTTGAAAAAATACTTAGTAAGAAAATATGTAAGTTGTATATATAAAAAATGAATTATTTATTCTTGGATAGTTCTCCCAATAAGGATAAACAAACCGAATTTTCATCCGTTCCTTTACGAACGAACAAACTAGGTAACCAGAAACAGTTACTGTCTGCGGACCATGATAGATTGCCCGGCTCTGTATTCGCTTTACCTAGTTTAGAAAAAGAGCAAGTGGATATACAACGTTCTGAAAATGAATTATTGATTTTAGTAAATAAAATGAAGAAGAGGTTCTCTTTGTCAACCGATGAAGATGATGATGAGGAAGATTCGGAAGATGATGATGAGGAAGATTCGGAGGATGAGGATGAAGAAGAGGATGAAGAAGAGGATGCTGTTCAGTTCTCCGACCTTAATCTTGGAACACAGTTCTATGTAAGCTCCTTGTCCGTAGTCGGATTGTATATTCTTTACAAACTTATGCTGAAAACCAGGTAATATGAGAACACATATACGTATTCATATTACATTATAACAACCTTATTCAGGACTTCTCTTGTATATTTCTAGCGCAACCAATCCACCGAGAACCTGCGCAACACAGTAAGGAAGCAACTCATTAATAGGTAATTTACCAGCCGACGCCATGACCACAGATACCGCCGGATTCAGGTGACCACCAGAGATATCTGAAGTGATGAAAATCGCTAATGCTAATGCGGCTCCAATCGCCAGAGGATTGCCAGTAGATAAAATTACATACACAAAGAAGGTAGTAGCGAGAAATTCAACTAAATAGTTATACATCGGCTATATTATAATCAACGAAAACAATTTGAAACATCTAAAATATTTTTGTGGATCCAGTCCTTTTCGCAGGGACCGTAGAACCGCCCGCGCGAGTTCTCCTTAACGCGCTGTTCACACTGTTAATTTCGTTGTGCGCAGTGAAAGACAACGCCTGGTTGTTTGCGTTAATACTTCCCTTGCCAATTGCGTTGTTCTTCTTTCGTTCAATCACACTGG
>JGI20156J14371_10003768_pt1 | contig 11184 bp, 10 predicted proteins | sample COG_06_FD_14371 | JGI IMG/M metagenome (IMG submission 14371) | reverse complement strand
TAATAAATAATTTCATCAAGATTTCTTTAATTGTCCAAAGGACGCATAATAAATCCGGATAGTTGCTTGATATAAATAAACAATGCTCGGTTATTCTTGCAGTCCTATATTCTCTTATCTTTGTAATGTACAATTTTAAGACATAACCAATGGACCAATTGAATAAGCACATCTCTAAAAACAAAGAACAATACTTATCAGAATTATTTGACTTATTAAGGATTCCTTCTGTAAGTGCAGATCCTGCTTATAAAAAGGATGTTGAGAAAACGGCAGCGTTTATTAGAGATAAATTTATTTCTGCTGGTGCGGAAAATGTAAAAGTTTGCGAAACTGCCGGACACCCAATTGTTTATGCGGATAAGATATTTGATGCGTCTTTGCCTACGGTATTGGTTTATGGGCATTACGATGTGCAGCCAGCAGAACCCTTCGATTTATGGGAAACAGCCCCTTTTGAGCCAGAGATTCGTATAACAAAGAAACACCCAGAAGGAGCAATATTTGCGCGTGGTGCTTGCGATGATAAAGGGCAAATGTATATGCATTTGAAAGCTTTTGAAGCAATGATGGCCACTGATACTTTGCCATGTAATGTTAAGTTTCTTATAGAAGGAGAAGAGGAGGTTGGCTCAAAAAATTTAGAACATTTTGTTCAAGGAAATAAAAAATTGCTAAAATCAGATATTGTTTTAGTTTCAGACACGGGAATGATAGCGAATGACATCCCTTCCATTACAGTGGGACTCAGAGGGATGAGCTATGTTGAGGTTAAAGTGACTGGTCCAAATAGAGATTTGCATTCTGGAATATATGGTGGTGCGGTAGCGAATCCTATAAACGTACTTTGTGATATGATCGCTTCTTTACATGATAAAGAACACCATATTACAATCGATGGATTTTACGATGATGTAGCAGATGTGAGCGAAGAGGATAGAATGGAAATGGCAAAGGCTCCATTTAACGAGGAGATTTACAAATCAGATTTAAAGATAAGCGCCACTCATGGAGAAAATGGTTATTCAACAAGGGAAAGAGCGACTATCCGTCCAACTCTAGATGTGAATGGAATGTGGGGAGGATACATAGGAGAAGGTGCAAAGACAGTACTTCCCTCTCAAGCTTTTGCTAAAATCTCAATGCGTTTAGTTCCTAATCAAAGCTCTGAAAAGATTGCGAAACTTTTTCAAAAACATTTTGAATCAATTGCGCCTGAATCTGTTGTGGTTGAGGTTACGCCGCATCATGGTGGAGAAGCTGCGATTGTTCCTACAAATTTTACAGGATATCAGGCAGCAAGCATGGCAATGGAAAAAAGTTTTGGAAAGAAACCAATCCCTGTTCGATCAGGAGGTAGTATTCCAATTGTTGCATTGTTTGAAAAGGAACTTGGGTTGAAAACAATTCTGTTAGGTTTTGGTTTGGATTCAGATTTGATACACTCACCAAATGAACACTACGGAGTATTTAATTTCTTTAAAGGCATTGAAACTATTCCGTTGTTTTATAAATACTATACTGAATTAAATACATAAACGTTATGGCTCTTTTAAGAATAGGGTTAATCACATTATTTTCAATCGTTTTTTTAACCTCTTGTTTGGATTATGAGGATGTTGAATTTAAAGGAGTTCAAAATGTTGGTCTAGAAGGTCGTGAAGGAGGAAAGGTTACCTTGAGAATTGACATGAAGGTGAACAATCCCAATAATTATAATATTAAAATTAAGAAGTCTTTATTAGATATTTTTATTAATGGTTCAAAAGTTGGTAAAACTAAAATCAAAAACGACATTCTACTTAAGAAAAACCGCCAGGATGTATACTCAATGTATTTAACGTTAGGCGAAAAAGAGTTGAAAGGCTCTGCATTATCTTCTATAGGAAGTCTTCTGACCGGCTCGATGAAAGTCCGTATTAAAGGAGATATAAAAGCGAAAGTTTATGGTATCGGGAAAAAGTTTCCAATCGATGTAGAAGAACCGGTTAGTTTACGTTCGTTATTTTAATACCTATTTATCCCTTTCAATAGAGTAGTTAACCAATAATTCTAAAGATGCTTTTGCCTCACTTTTAGGAAATTGGTTAAGAATAGTTAATGCCTTGTCTTTGTAAAAATGCATTTGCTCTTCCGCATATTTGATTCCTCCGGTAGAAATAACTAATTCAATTACTTCTTGAACCCGTACTTCATCTGTATTATGATTCTTAACAGTATTTATTATTCTCTTTTTAGCCTTCTTATCTACATTGTTTAATGTATAAATAAGAGGCAGTGTCAGTTTCTTTTCCTTGATATCAATTCCTGTGGGCTTCCCAATTTTTTCGCTAGTTCCATAATCGAAAATATCGTCTTTTATTTGAAAAGCGATACCAACGTTATCCCCAAATTTCCGCATTTGCTCTACATTCTCTTCATTTGGATTAACAGAATGACAACCACTTGCGCAGCAAGCAGCAATCAGTGATGCTGTTTTTTTACGAATAACATCGAAGTAAACTTCTTCCGTTATGTCGAGTCTTCTTGCTTTTTCCATTTGAAGTAATTCCCCTTCGCTCATGTCTCGGACTGCTTGAGAGACAATTTTCAGCATTTGAAATTGGTTGTTTTCCACAGATAAAAGGAGCCCCTGCGAGAGTAAATAATCTCCAACAAGAACAGCTATTTTATTTTTCCATAAAGCATTAATAGAGAAATACCCCCTTCTTTCATTTGCATCATCAACTACGTCGTCGTGTACTAAGGTTGCTGTGTGTAACAACTCAATTAATGAAGCGGCAGTATATGTGCTCTCACTTACTTCACCAAATGTTTTGGCACTCAGAAAAACAAACATAGGGCGCATTTGCTTCCCTTTTCGCTTAATAATGTAGTACATGATTTTATCAAGCAGAGCAACTTCTGTTTTCACAGAAGCCTTGAACTTCTCTTCAAAAAGTTTAAGTTCTGTTTCAATTGGAGCCTTGATTTTATTTATTATTGCCGACATGTATGCGTAAATATAATGACTTAAAACTCTTTAATGCTAAATGAGAAGTGTCTATCCATTACAATTAGCTATTCGGCTATTAATTCATCGTAGAATTCTTTCATTTCCTTAATCGAACGATCAGTGTTTAAAAAGGAGTCGATTCTTGCTTTTGCATTTTTAGCTAATTTTTCACAAAGAGCCCTATCCTTATAAAGGCGCAAAATAGCATCACTTAATTCTTTAGGGTTTTTCATTTTCACCACTAGTCCACTGTCTTCATGGTCGCAAAGTTCTACGTTGCCAGGAATGTCAGTAATTATTGGTGCAACTTCTAAAGACATTGCTTCAATAATTGATTTAGTAATTGATTCTCCTTTAATCGAAGCAGATGCGAAAACATCACTCGCAGCGACAATGTTTAGCACATCATCTCGAAAGCCGACAAAATGAACGTTGTCTTTATAACCACCGGATTTAATTAACGCTAAGTTTGCTTTGGTGTCCATGTTTCCGCCAATTAACAACAAATGAATTGGAAGTCCAGGAGGGAGTATATTCATGGCCTTCATAAGGTATGGAATACCTTTCATACGGCGATTATTCGCTACGTTAATTATTACAAAAGCATCTTCAGGTAAGTTAAACTCTTTCTTTATATCCAGAGGCAAAATGTCTTCATACCACTCTATGCGATGTCCTTTATTAACGACTCTTGTCTTGCTCTTGTCAACAAAAGGTTGATTATTTATTACATCCGCTACTCCTTGAGAATTACATAGAATTTTATCAACGCGCCGATGTAAAAACTTGGTATATGCTGTAGGATCATACCAATGAATATTGCCCGCATAGCCTCTATATAAAACAACTTTAACCGGCAATCCTTTAGCAGCTTGAATTCCATTTACCGCTGCAGGGTTATTGTAAAGTTTTATAATATCATGTTTCCCTTCAATCAAGTGTTTTCTGATAAAGGCTATTTCTCCTTTATCCATTTTTTTTTCAGGATGAAAATCGATTACATTAATTCCAGCTTCTTTGAATTTATTGAAATACGCAGCATCGCCATAAGTCATGATATCTATTTCAATACCAAGCTTTGATAAGCCAATAAATATTTCAGCTTCTGGCCTTGCTGTATGATAAGGCCTATAATTACTAATTACTAGTATTTTCATTTCCACTTATTGTGGCAAATTTAAATTATCTTTTTACAACAATCATCTTTTTTGTTAATGATCTTTGGTCGTTGTATTCGATATTGTAATAGTAGACACCTTGTGGTAATTGCGAGGTGGAAACTTCAATGTTTTGAGCGGTGTTATTCAATACAATTTTATCGATTATTTGCCCCATACCATTGGTAATATTCAAATACGCATTACCTTTTGTTTGGGGTAAAATATAATTAATAGATGTTGTTTCACTTGATGGGTTTGGAATGTTTTGAGAGATGTATAATCCATTTTCTGTAAATTCCTCTAGCCCTTGCGGTCCATAAACAACATTTATTTCAAAATCATCAAAATAGAACCCATCTTCTCTAACACCTCCGTCTGCAATAATAGTAAATCGAGCCATAATGTTTTGCCCAAGATAATCACTCAAGTTAATTTCTTCTTTTACCCACGTAGATTGAAAGCCATCATACAATGGCTCTCCAGTTGCTTGATTAGAAGATCCAGTTTTGGTATAGTTCCCGCATTGTGGAGTCCAAGAAGACCCTCCGTTAGTCGATATTTCAAGTTGAACATAATCATAGCCTGCTTCAATTTCCCACTTTCCATAGAAAGAAAGTGTTGCAGCTACGGCATTAGTTAAATTAACACCAGAAGACATTGTGATTGACTTATCAATATTATTGCTATAATTACCACCTGGAGAATCTGTTATAGAGCTCGAAGGTGAATAGTAAGCGCTACTAGTAGTATTCCAAGTTTGAGAAACTGTCCAGTTAGTTAAACTATTTGCAGCGTCTGAAAATAAAACCTGTGATTGACCATATGTCTTCGTAACCGTGTCGTTTGACAGAAACTGACCATTATCGACAGAAATCACATAAGTTAATAAATCACCAGCGGCGATGGCTGGATCTAGGTTGTAACTGATAGAATCATAGTCTTGTTGCAACATTGACATCGCATTGTGCGCGTTTGAGTTTCCAACGGTTAAAATATTTGAACTAATGGGAATGATAGAAACTGTAAAATTTGCGGGGTCCTCTAAACCTAATCGTTGAATATCATAATAAAAATGACCGGAAATATTTGGAACTATTGCTGCTGTTAAGTCATTTGTTTCCGCATAATTAGTAACCAGGTGTGCTGCTGTTAGGTTTAAATAAACCATGCCTTCTGCAATAGGATCAATTTCATTTACAGCTGGCCAAAATCCAGTCCCTCCAATCTCTGGCGTAAAAGCAAATATTTTGTCATGCGTACTTGTTTCTCCGTACATGAAGTCATCAGAATCTCCTGCCGCTGGATATAGACCTGAGCTTAAGATGTTCGAAAACCCGTTTTCAGCAACCATCATCCCTGAAATAGCTACATAGGTGCTATTGTCAGGTGTTAAAATGTTATTGGCATAGCCATAAGGATAGAGAAGTAGGTCTCCTGAGGTATGGTTGTTTAGAGCTAATTTGATATCATGATTTTCTACAAACCATTTGATTGCTTGGTTTTCTGGTTCAGAAAAAGGCCCTGTTCCTGGGTAAGTGTCGTTATTTGTGTTAGAAGACACTCCTGAGGTTCCCCAAATACTATTTCCAGATCCATCAATATAATCATAGTTTCTATTATTGTCAACTCCAGGATTAGAGCCTCCAACATTTCTCTTGTTTTTTCTGTGCATACCACCACCGTTCGGATCATTATCTACATTATGTTGGTATCCATCAGGATTAATCATCGGAATAAAGTATAACTCAGTATTATCTAAAATTCCTTGCACTTCTGCGTTTGTTGCGTAGTTTTCTAACATGTACCACATATAATATACTAACTGCTGCATTGCTTCAGGCTCTCTAGCATGGTGTATCGCCGTATATAATACTTCAGGTTCCGTTTCATCTGAATTTGGATTATCCGACATTCTCAACCAATATAGAGGTCTATTCTCATGCGTTAAAAAGGTGCTTACGGGAGCTTTTGCTGAGATTAAATTAGGGTATAAAGAAGCCATGTCATCTAGTTCTTGATACAATTCAGCAAGGGTTAAAAAACCTCCCATTGAGCCATGATTGTAATTTGCTGGAACAGGATAGCCAGTAGAAGCAGATCCCGAACAACTTGAATTTTTTTCAGAAGGAGTAGATTTATCTATCCCTTTATTTTGGTCTACATAAAACTTTTTAACATCCTGAATTTGGATTTCAACTTTCATCCCAAGCATTCTCGCCTTCTGGATATCATTTTCAGAAAAGTCAGATTCAATATAGACACCGAATTTATGCTTCCCATGATCGACAGCGAGACCTTGATTTGCTAATAATAAAATCCCTTTAGGACCATCATAGTAAATTCTTGCACGATGATACAAAATTGGTGCTTCTTTTACAGAAGTTGTTGTTTCAGTCGAAGTGCCAGTTTGCGGAGTCTGACAAAAAAAGTTGCAGCTAAATAAAATCGCAAATGATAAAATAGTAAGTTGCTTCATAGGTTAAGTAGGTTTGTAGGCGATGAAGGTAGTGAAATAAAATGTTCAAATTACGAAACCAACAGTTTGTCATCGTTTATTGGTTGTTAAACAATAACTCATGAATAATAAATAAGGTTGTCTATAAAAAGGATGAAAGAAATAAATTATGACTTATTCGTAATAAATATCGTCAAAATCTAAAGCATCGTCACCAAATGATTCAATATTATCTTGCGCAACTAGATAGGTACTTTGGTTGCCAGCTATTTTTGAAAAATATAAATCGTATTCGACGTTGTCTTCTATTCCAACCATCCAAATCATAGCATGGTCTTTTCGGTTGGAAGATGTTAAGTCCGTTTGGCAAATCGGGCATGCAAATTCAACCATTTCGCGTTCTTCCAGATTGAACTTGTCATGGTGTTTGTATTTGTACTCACCAACAGTTGGGTCTAACATTAATAATCCTTTGTGGTTTCTTCTTGTTTTTGTTGCAAACAGAACGTATCCGCCTACATTTAGATACCCTTTACATTTAGGACATAAATAATTATTGTCTTTCATGCTCATAATTCAACGGTTTTAAATCAATACGATTAATAGCTCTTCGTGAAAACAAGATTCTTACTAAAAGTAAATAATTTTAATGAAGAACGCAAAAATAAAATTGATTTTAACACAACGAATGTGGCCATGAGTTCCGTTAAATAAGGTTAAATAATATTACAGAGGCAATAAACGGGTCAAAACATAGTATATTAAAGAGGCACGCAGTAAATTTGTGTTAATGAACGATGAAAAAGAAAATATCGACTGGAGAGAGAATTTCAAAAATGAGCTCGTTCTTTATTTAATTCGAAATGGAGAAAGGCCAGTTACCGTTTTCAAGTTTTGTGAAGACTTGGGGGTTGACGAATCTATATTTTATAAATATTATAATTCATTTCGCTCAGTTGAAAAAGAGGTTTGGTTAACTTTTTATAAAGAGGTAAAACAAGCATTAGAGGGGGATTCAGAATATTCTTCTTACTCTACTCACGAGAAGTACCTTTCTTTCTTATATACATTAATAGAGGTTTACAAGCAGAACAGGAGTTATGTGGTTTTGCGATATGCGGAAGTTAATAGAAAGTCATTTAGGCCATGGTTTATTGACTTGTTTAGAGAGGAATTTGCAATTTGGACAAAAGAAATTCTTGACGAAGGTTTTGATTCGGATGAAATTGTTTCAAGACCTCTTATTTCAGCTAAATATCACGAAGCATTGTGGGTTCAGTTATTATACATTACAAGAGTTTGGACGAATGATGAAAGTGAAGATTTTCAGGTAACAGATGCTGCAATAGAGAAGTCGAGTGTTCTTCTTTTTGAATTGATGAAAAGCGGACCTGTAGATTTGCTGATAGATTTTTTAAAATTTGCGTATCAAAACAAAGCTTATTAACCTTTAATGAAAGAGCAAAGCAAAATACCAACAAGTAAAGTTAAACGAGCAGCCAAGCTAATAGGAACAGGTGCTAAAGTTGGGGGCAATTATGTAAAATACTTTACTAATAAAGCAATCGGAAATAAGAAGGCAAAAGAAACATTAGATAAAGACAATGCCGAAGATATTTATCAATCTTTAAGTGAGTTAAAGGGAAGTGCTCTTAAAATGGCGCAAGTAATGAGCATGGATAAAAATATTTTGCCTAAAGCTATGACCGATAAGTTTGCTCAGGCGCAATATAATGCTCCTCCATTGTCTTATCCTCTTGTTGTAAAAACATTTAGGCAAATGTTTGGGAAAACTCCAACAGAATTGTTTGATTCTTTTGAAAAAGAAGCAAAACACGCGGCATCCATAGGGCAAGTTCATTTTGCTACACAAGGAGATTTAAAATTAGCTGTTAAAGTTCAGTATCCAGGAGTTGCAGATAGCGTTAAATCAGATTTGAATTTGGTTAAGCCAATTGCTATGCGAATGCTTCGCATGAAGGAAAAAGAGATTAAGCAGTACATGCAGGAGATTGAAGGTAAATTGTTAGAAGAAACGGATTACGTTTTAGAGTTGAAGCAATCTATGGAGGTTGCGAGCGCTTGTTCTGGATTAAACGGGGTGTATTTTCCAAAATATTATCCAGAGCTTTCTAATAAGCGAATTATTACAATGGATTGGATTGAAGGGATGCACTTAAAAGATTTTTTGGCAACAAATCCTTCCCAGGAAATTCGAAATAGGGCTGGACAGCGGATGTGGGATTTTTATGATTATCAAGTTAATGAGCTTAATCTTATTCACGCGGACCCACATCCAGGAAATTTTCTTTTTCAGAAAGACGGTACTTTAGGAGTAATAGATTTTGGATGTGTAAAAAGAATTCCGAAGGAGTTTTACACTGTTTATTTTCAATTGCTTAATCCATCATATCATATGGAAGATGATAAATTAAAGGATCTTTATCGTAAATTAGAATTTCTATTAGAATCAGACGATCAGGAAACTGAGGAGATGTTTTTCAACCTTTTTAAAGAATCTATGGAACTTTTAGTGCACCCTTTTACCAATGAGACTTTTGATTTTTCAGATGAAGCGTATTTTGATCGTATCTATAAAAAAGGAGAAGAACTCACTAAAAATAAAGAAATTAGAAAAGGAGGCAAGGCAAGGGGTTCTCGTCATATACTTTTTATAAACAGAACGTATTTTGGCCTTTTTTCTATTTTACATGAATTAAAAGCCGAAATTACAACAACGACGTCTTTCGAGTTTGATTAATTACGCCAGGCGGTTCAATTACCGTTGTCAAATGATTTCATTTAACTTCCAAGTTATTACTTTCAGTTAATTATAGTTATTTCTTTCGCCCTTGGCAACCTAGTTTAAACAGATTATCATAAAAGTGAAGTTTTCAATGTAAGACGATCACTTAGGTATTGTAGCTACTATTCTTTTTTACTTCGAATCAAACAATGCCTAGTAACCAAAAAAATAATAAAGAACATTCTTGTTGCAATAATTCTAGTTGTTGCGAAACATCTGTGCCACATGTTCGAATAAACCCAAAAGTTGGGAGGAACAATCCGTGTCCTTGTGGAAGTGGGCATAAATTCAAAAAATGCTGTGGTAAATAACTTGACTCTGTGATAGCTCAACTGAAACAAAAATCTGACTTAATTGGCGCAATAGCAAGCTTTACTTGTATGGTTCACTGTATAGCCACTCCGTTTTTGTTTATTGCTTCAGCTTGCTCAAAAAGTTGCTGCGCTGCGGCTCCGACCTGGTGGATTTGGCTTGACTTTGTTTTTTTATTCATTTCTTTCTTCGCTGTTTATAGATCAACGAAAACGACTTCCAAGTCATGGATGAAAACTGCACTTTGGGTTTCTTGGACAGCTCTATTTTTAGCAATAATAATCGAACAAGCGCCCTGGGTTTCGTTTTCAGAGTACTTTAAATACACTGCTGCATTTTCTCTAATAGGGTTTCATTTATATAATCTGAAATATTGCCAATGTAAATCTGATAAATGCTGTACAAAAAAATGAATAAGGAACAATCAGAACTCCTAGGAGATAATCATATTTCAACAAATATTGACACCCCTCTTCGTAATGATGCCTTTGACAAGTCTGATGAAGAGAAGATTCACAATATTCAATATCATTTTACACAAATCATGGAAGAGCTTGGTTTGGATTTAGCTGATGATAGCTTATCTGGCACACCGTATCGAGTGGCAAAAATGTATGTGAATGAAATCTTTAATGGCTTAAATCCAAAAAATAAACCAAAGGCTTCAACATTTGATAATAAATACAAATACGGTGAAATATTGGTTGAGAAAAATATTACGCTCTATTCAACTTGCGAGCATCATTTTCTGCCCATCGTAGGTAAAGCGTATATCGCCTATATTTCAAATGGAAATGTGGTAGGCTTATCAAAAATGAATCGAATTGTTCAATACTATGCACAACGCCCTCAAGTTCAAGAGCGTTTAACTCTTCAAATTGTCAAAGAGTTGCAGAAGGTCCTCAATACTGATGATGTGGCATGTATCATTGATGCTAAACATCTCTGTGTTAATCAACGGGGTATTAAAGATGTGTCGAGCAGCACAGTTACTTCAGAATTCGGTGGGATTTTTAAAAACAAGGACAAAAAGCAAGAGTTTCTTGATTACATAAAACTACCAACTGAGTATTAAAGTTAATTCTTATGATTCATAATCCGGAGGTCCCGAATTAAACTCCTAGTCTAGCCCCAACAAAGGATCTCAATTCCAGTGATTTTCAGTCAATATAAGTCTTGTTTTTATTACTTAATGTAAAGTTTATTTGTCAATTTGGCTTATTTGTTTTACATTTGTAAAAAAATTAAACTTAATATTATGAAAGTAAAGCATCTATTTCCTAATAAATACAAGAAAGTCGGCTTATTTATTCTTGTCCCTTCGGCAATCATTGGTTTATTAACCTTTATTTTAGATTACGAACCTGATTTTTTAACTTTAAATGTTCCTGCTATTTTTATTAACGAGTTTTTTGGTGATAATTATTTATTTGGTTTCATCAAGAATAATATTTTT
>JGI20156J14371_10003762_pt1 | contig 11204 bp, 10 predicted proteins | sample COG_06_FD_14371 | JGI IMG/M metagenome (IMG submission 14371) | reverse complement strand
GATAGTTCTCCATTTGAAAGAAATTTTGCTATTCTTACATCACGCCTAAAATCTTCAAGCATACGGTCTTCAAGGAGTTGTTTTGTAATTCGTTTAATGTTTTCAAGGAGTGGATCAGTGACGAATGGTACAGTTTTTAGGTAACCTGATTTTAATGTTGGAGGGTATTGGTTTTCTTTCGTATCAAATTTATGCTTATCGACATCTGAAGATGGTAATTTCTTTTTAATCAAAGCTTTTTTTAATAAATCCGTCCTTTGCCTAATCACGCTAGCAGACTTAACTGAGTTTAAAAGGGTGATGGCTTCATCCTGTCTTTTTAAATCAATTAAAACTCTAGCTTTTCCTAATTTTAAGTAATCAATTTCAATCTCACTTCTCTTGCCAAATTCTTTTATTAGAATGTTCCAGGCGATCAACGCGTCGTCCTTATTAGAAGAGTTAAAGTCAAAAAAGCTTTGTGCATATCTTAATTGATAATCGAAGTTGGCCGGTTGCAATCGTGCAGCTTCTTTAAAACTTTCATGCATTAGTAGACCCATCTTTTCACCTTTATTTAACTTGGTTAAATGTTCTTCAAAAAGAAAAACAAAATTACCTAGGTTGTAGTGATAAAAAGGTTCATTGGGGTCTAGTCGCGTTGCCATTAAGAAAAATGGGAATGCTTCCATAGGTTGATTATTTTCAACCAAGTAATTTCCTAACTCTTGCTTAACCACGGCGATGTTAGGGTTCGCTTGATCGGCTCTTAAAAAAAGAGCCAGGGCATCTTCGTTCTGCCCTGTCTTTCTGAGGAACTTACCAAACAAAATAAGGGCATTGGTGTTATTTGAATTTTCCAAAAGATAGGATTCATAAAGGTTTACAATCTCTTGAGCTTGCCTGGTTAGTTCTTTTTCGGTCCAACTACTGCCCTCTTTGAACAATCGATTCTGATGGTCAACGATTTTAGAAAGCTCCAAATCAGATAGACTCGTGGGATTTGCTAATATTTTCTGTTCTAAATGATGAATGAAAAAAATAAGCAAAATTAGTAGTCTGTAAGAACAAGCAGGCATTTTTACCTTATCTTTCCCATTGTGGGAAGTCTTTCAAGCTTGGAACATATGTTCCTAAGACTTAATCATGTATAAAGATGGATCCTAAAAGCACCTTTATATTCCTATTTTCCTTATTCTTGTATCTGAGCTCTGCCAGCTGGGCAAAAGATATCTGGGATTCATCCCTTTCATATGGACAAGTAGTGGCCAAAGCAAAAGATGGATCTCCTTATCATATGGGACTTCTGGGGATTTATTTGAGGTCCGGTGAAGCGGGTTGCTCGGTAAATGTGGATGCGTCTAGACAATGGTCCGAAGCAGCTTTAAAAAAAGGGCATCCTTTCGGGTCTTATAACTTAGCTAACCTTGCTATGTTAAAAGGAGATTTTTCTGAGGCAACCAGGCTTTATCAAGATGCAGCCCTGCTTCTTCAAAGAAGAGCATCAGATGGAGACGCCGTTGCTATGTACTGTATGGGGGAGATTGATTTTCAAGTTCTTCCCACTAATGTACCCCGAGCTTTAGACCTCTTTCAAAAGTCCGCTGATGCAGGTTACCCTCAGGCACAGGCTACCATAGGAGCTCTTTATTTGAAGGGTTTGCCTGGTCTGTTGGATAGAAATCCAGAAAAAGGGGTTGATCTTCTCTCAAGAGCTGTTCGAGCCAAATCTTTGACTGCAAGATTTAATCTTGGTATGGCTTATTATAACGGAGATGGAGTACCTCAAGATCCTAGCAAGGCAGCCCAGTGGTTGCAGGTTGCAGAGAAGCAAAACTTTGTCGAAGCCCAGTATGTCTTAGGGATGCTGTTGGCTGAAGGTGAAGAAGGCTTGCCTAAAAATCTTAGTCAAGGCGTTCGTTTGCTAAACAAGGCTGATAAGCAGGGTCATAAACTTGCTCGGGCTTATTTAGAAAAAATGGACCTTAAGCCAGGGACGATTTCTAATAAAGTTCTTCAAACTACCACTTCAAATTTTTCTAATATGACGAGTAGTGAAGATGAGAAAATTTTGCATGAAGCTAGAAAGTATTACACTGGAATTGGAAGGCCTAAGAATTATGAAAAGGCCTATTCTATGCTATTGCCCCTGGCCAAGGGAGGTTATCCAGAAGCAGCTCGTTTAGTTGGTTTGATGAAATTATCGGGAAAAGGAACAGAAAAAAATCCAAAGGATGCTAAGCAGTGGCTATCCGTAGCCGCACAAAAAGGAGATGGGGTGGCTCGAAGAATGTTAGAACAATACAAGAGACTTTTTTGACCCTTTTCTTTGGGGTTGAAAAAATTCAAAACTCGTAGAGCGTTTTTCTGTGGATGCGTTCAGTGAATTACCTGTTTTTCAAGAATTTGAAAAATTTAAGCAAAAATGGGAAACTAATTCCCATGTTATTCTGAAATCACCAACTGGGTCGGGTAAATCCATTGCACTTCCTTATTTACTGTCCAAATCTGGCTTGGCTACTGGCAAAATTCTGGTTGTTCAGCCACGAAGAATAGCTGCACGGGTACTTGCAGGTCAAGTTGCCCGTATGGTGGGCTGGTCAATAGGTAAAGAAGTTGGTTATCAAGTTCGCTTTGATAAAAAATACTGTTCAACAACTCAAATCGTTTATGTAACCGATGGCATTGCTTTGGCCAAGCTGTTAGGCGAAGAAAAATTAAATGAATTTGAAGTTCTCATTCTTGACGAATTTCATGAGAGAAGCGCTCAGATTGATCTGTGCTTGGGATTAGCCTTACAATTATGGAAATCATCAAAGCCAGACCTTCGTATTATAGTAACCTCCGCTACTTTAAACCTTTCCGCATTAAACGAATTTATACCTCAATCTGGGTGCTTGGAGTTAAAAGATCGCTCCTATCCGGTCGAAGTCGAATACCAAGTGGTGAAGAAGGAATTGCCCCCTTGGAAGTCGTTGGTTGACCTTTTGCCTAGGCTATTGAGCAAAATGGATGGCGACATTTTGATTTTCATGGATGGAGCTTATGAAATTTCTAAAACGGTAAGTGCAATCATAACAAGTTCTTGGTCGAGTGGGCTCGAAATAAGGTCCCTATTTGGTGACCTGTCTAGCGAGAAGCAAGATATGGCATTGGCTCCCAGTAAAAAAAGGAAGATTATCGTCAGTACAAATATTGCAGAGACATCCTTAACGATTGAGGGGGTACGGATTGTTATTGATACAGGAAAAGCTAAAAAAATGCGTTACGATCAGAATCGTGGAATAAACGCTTTATTATCCGAGCCAATTAGCAAAAGCTCTGCCGATCAACGAGCTGGTCGAGCTGGAAGGCTGGGTCCCGGTTATTGTCTTAGATTATGGAGTCATACAGAGCATGAAAAGCGTGTCGAATTTGATCTTCCAGAAATTAATAGAATAGATTTAAGTCAAATTTATTTAAATCTTTTAAGGTTTGATCTCGATCTCGAGCAACTAGATTTGTTTGATTCAATTGCTCAGTCCGCCCTAAACGATGCGAAGACTAAGTTAAAAGACCTTGGTGCACTTACCGATCAGAATAATTTGACTGAGCACGGAACTCGAATGAGTCGATTACCAGTTCACCCCAATTGGTCGCATGCTTTACTTAAAGCAAAAGAAAAGAATTTGGCCCCAGTGATTGCCTTACTTTTGGCAATGCTTGAGGAACGACCTCCTGTACAATCCGAAGTGCTAAGTGATTTTTATCCTATGCCTAATCCAAGATCCGATGCATATTGTTTACTTCTGGCTTTTGAAGAGGCATCTAGAAGAAAGTTTTCAGTTGAAGATTGTAGAAAACTGGGAATTCATGCCGGAAGGTGTAAAGATTCTGAACTTCTGGCACATTCGCTTTGTAATATGCTTGGGCTTGAATACAAATTGGAAATTCCAAGCTTTGATGAGTTATCCCAAATTCTAATATCCTGTTTCCCTAGAGCTATCGCTCGTCTTGTAAGTGCAGGCAGGCGAATTTACGAGGATGCTCAGGGGCGTCGACTCCATTTAAGCAAGAGGTCGGTTCTTGGAAGTGAGCATTTCATTTTACCACTACGGGTAGTTGAGAAAAAAATTAGAGGTTCTTTGGTTCTTGAGATGGAGTGGGCAACAGGACTGAATGAGGATTGGATAAGGAAGTTTATTGGGCCGAAAAAAAATGTGACCACAGAAGTTTACTTGGATTTAAACACTCGAAAAGTGGTAAAAAAAGAAGTCGAGTCTTGGCAAAACCTAATTCTTTCAATTCGTGAGTCTGAGGATGTAAGTAAGGAAGAAAAAACCAAAGCCTATGCCAATGCCTTGTTGTTGGGAGATTTAAAATTAAAAAAATGGGATGTAAGAGTGGATAAGTTGTTAGAGCGGCAGAGCTTTCTTGCCCGACATTTTCCTGAACTGGGAATTAAGGAATTTGACGATGGTCTAAAGGTTCTTTTTTTTGAGCAATTGTGTGAATCAGGATCTACCTGGCGTGAGATTCGGAATTTAGATGTATACGATCCTTTACGAAATTGTTTCTCTAAAGAAGAGAACGAACTTTTGGATGAAGCCGTTCCTGAAAAAATTAATTTGGGTACAAAAAATCGTACCTACCCTATTGATTATTCTGATCAAGGAGAAGTTGTGATTCGGGCTATATTGCAAGATTTATATGAAGTAAAAATACACCCTAGGATCGTTTTTGGAAAACATCCACTGGTTATTGAAATTCTTGCTCCTAACCGGCGTCCCGTTCAAAGAACGACAGATCTGCCAAGTTTTTGGGATGGTGCATACCCTATGGTGCGTAAGGAATTAGCCGGACGTTACCCCAAGCATGAATGGCGTTGAAAATAGCTGGACTCTCTAGAACATTGTGTGAGCTTATTTGGTTTTTAGGTGGTTCTTTGCCGCTTAGAAACAATCAAACACGCGGTTGGTATGGGGAGTGGCTGGCTCGAAGATATTTGAAGCGTAAAAAATTGTCCGTTTTGAAAAAAAATTGGCGTAGTCCTCAAGACGCTCGTCGTGAAATTGATCTTGTTTGCCTGGACGGCGAATGCTTGGTGTTTGTGGAAGTGCGGGCACGATCCGCAAGTTCTTTGAATAGCGGATATTATTCAATTAATTATCAAAAAAAAAATACCTTATTACGAGGCTGTTTGGATTTTCTAAATCAAAATAAGGACAGGTATAACACTTATCGATTTGATGTCGTCGAAATTGACTTGGCAGAGTCACATAATAAGTTATTTCACCACGAAAACGTTTCCCTCTTTCCATAATACTCTACTCTTTATATTGTAGAAAGTTTTATGAAAAATTCTGGAAAAAGGAGCATTCCTCCAACTGTTATGGTAATTTTTGGTGCATCGGGCGATCTTACTGCTCGCAAACTTGTTCCAGCACTGTTCAATTTATCNTTAGANCATTTACTGCCTGAGAACTTTTTTTTAATTGGTTATGGGCGCAAACATGTTTCCGATGATGACTTTCGGTCTGGGCTTAAAAAATCCTTGTCTGCTTATTCCCGGAGACCTGTAAATAAAGATATTTGGGATAAGTTGGAGCCTGGTGTTTCTTTTCATACTGGAGCCTATGATGATCCATCAAGCTTTGAGGAATTGAAGCTTAAAATTGAAAAGATTGAGGAGATGGTTGGTGGACCGATTCAGTGTATGTTTTATCTATCAACTCCCCCGTCAGGATTTTTACCAATTCTTGAGAATTTGGGCAACAGTGGCTTGGCTAGATTGCATAAAAATACCCCTTCTGCTTCTAAGGTCATCATAGAAAAGCCATTTGGTAGAGATCTGAATAGTGCTCGCGAACTCAACCAAATGATAAATCGTAGGTTTTCAGAGTCACAGGTCTTTCGAATTGACCACTATTTAGGTAAAGAAACCGTACAAAGTTTATTGGTTCAAAGATTTGCTAATAGCATTTTTGAGCCCGTATGGAATCGAAATTATGTGTCCTCTGTTCAAATTACCGTATCAGAAGACCTTGGGGTTGGTTCTCGTGCTGGTTACTATGATCGTAGCGGAGCAATGCGAGATATGATTCAAAATCATGTCATGCAATTGCTCGCCCTGACCACTATGGAACCACCATCGTCCTTGGATCCTGAAGCTATACGGGACGAAAAAGTCAAGGCATTGCAGGCAATTAAGCCATTGAAATTAAACGACCCCCATGCAGAGGTTGTTCGTGGAGTTTATACAGAGGGACTGGTTGGTGGCGAAAAGGCGATTGGTTACCAAAATGAAAATGGTGTCTCCTCTACTTCTTACACTGAAACTTACGCAGGGCTCTGTTTGCAATTGGATAACTGGCGCTGGAAAGGAGTGCCTTTTTACATAAGATCAGGCAAGCGACTAGCTCGTAAAGTAAGTGAAATCGTGGTTCAGTTCACTCGTCCTCCCGCCATTCTTTTTGGCCATGACTCAAGGCAACCTCTTTCTCCCAACCTTCTGACGATTCGTATTCAACCAAATGAAGGAGTAGGTTTAAGTTTAAATTCGAAGACTCCAGGTCTTGAGACTAAGCTTCAACCAGTCAATCTGTCTTTTGGCTATGAAACGACTTTTGGCTCAAATACACCTGAAGCATATGAACGTCTAATTCTTGATGCTTTGGCTGGAGACGGAACGCTTTTTATCCGGGGCGATGAAGCAGAAAACTCGTGGGGGTTACTAACGCCCGTTCTCGATTACTGGCAATCTATGGGCAACCATGGGTTAGAGGAATATGCTGCTGGATCATGGGGTCCCTTGGCAGCCGATAAATTATTACTTCAACGGGGGCATGAATGGATTACAAATAAATGAAAACTTTTATATACCGAGTATTTATTAAAGTCTGGCTATTCTCTGCTGTTGGCTTGGGTTTATTTGCAAAGGTAGATAAGGTTGAAAATGTGAATGATCTCCATCCAGAAACCGTAGACTCAAAAAACCAGTTTGCTTTAATTGGAGGCGGATGTTTTTGGTGTACCGAGGCGGTATTTGAACAGATTGATGGGATTATATCCGTAATCTCTGGATATGCCGGTGGGCAGACCGAAAACCCTACTTACAAAGAATCTGTACCGGGAAAACTGGACATGCTGAGGTCATAAAAATTCATTTCGACCCATCAAAAATTTCATTTACTCAAATTTTAGAAATTTTCGGAAATGCACATGATCCAACGACTCTTAACAGGCAAGGTGCGGATGTAGGTACTCAATATCGTTCGACAATTATGTTTTACAATGAGAAGCAAAAAAAAGAGGCAGAATTATGGAAAGAAAAACTAACAGCTAAGCTTGTTGATGCGGTTGTTACCGAAATTGTTTCTGCTCCTAAATTCTATCCAGCTGAGGATTATCACCAAGATTATTATGCTAAAAATCCAGATCAAGGTTATTGCTCCTTTGTTATTCGCCCAAAACTTAAAAAACTTGGGCTAGAATAAAGATTTGAAATATTTTTAGGGAGTTCAAAGCTCCGCANTGTTTCTTGCGCATTTTTTCAATCAACAATGATGATTCATTATTTTTATGCTCGATATGCATGTCGTGCAAGGAATCTGAATTTCATTAGATTTAATATCAGGTAAAAGCTTAAAAAATAAAAAAAGTGAAGAATGCATAGATGATGCATAAACACTCAATTCTTGGCATTATAAAATCCTTGCCAAAAATATTGTTTGGTAATTATCTAAATTTATGGGTCATGAGAAATTTAATAATTCATCAAAATCTATTCGTCACATAACCGAATGGTTTGAAAAAAATCAATGTAACTCTCTTTGTGTATCTGGTCTTTTTGATGATTTGCCCGGAGTAAGCTTTTTTATTAAAGACCGGGAACACCGACTAGTGATGGTCAATGAAGGTTTTTTACCTAGATTGGGTTTATCTCAGCAAGAATTGTTTGGAAAAACTGATTTTGATTTATTTCCTGCCCGATTAGCGGAGCATTTTAGGAGGGATGACCGAGACATTTTTGAATCGAGAAAACCGAAGTTAAATATTTTGGAATTGGTTTTCAATAGCCAAGGTTTACCTGACTGGTATCTAACTAATAAGTATCCGATTTTTAATGATCGTGCGGATGTTATTGGATTGATGGGAACTGTTCGTCCATACGGAGATGGGGAGAATAAAGAATTGAAATGGGAAAGAGACGACGAAATTGGCCGTGCAGTTAATCATATTCGAAATAATTTTCGTGGTGAAATTTCAATTAGCGACCTAGTGGAGGTATCTGGGATTCCTCATCGAAAACTGCATCGTGGATTTGTCGAGTTATTCGGCACTGCTCCTATGCAATTCATAACGAGAACACGAATTGAGGCTGCTTGTGATGATTTACTTTCATCCAGTAAGAAATTATCTATTATTGCTGGGGAGAACGGTTTTTACGACCAGAGTTCTTTCACTCAATTATTTAGAAGACAAATGAAAATAACGCCCTTAAAATACAGAAAGCAAAGAGGCTTTATATAAGATTTATATTCCGCTTCCGTAAATTTTTATTCTACGAATGTAAACTTCTGAATGTTTTTCAGCGATTGACCACCAGTTAAGATTATCTGTACTTGGAACGGAACCATTTTCAAAAGCTTCCACCAACCTAGCACCTTCCATGGATAGTACCCTAACCATAACATCTACAACATCTGGGAATAGGTAGAAGGTTTTATTGTTTAGAGTTTGATAAGCTTTGTAGGATGTAGCCATAAATTCTTCTGCAAGTAGATTTCCTGGGGAACTTATATCAATGGGAGGAAAAATCTGAACCAAATTTCCCGTACCGAAACTATTTTTTTCTAAATGGTAGGCCCTGATTCCAAAATCTATAATGTTCGAGGCTAGAGAAAAAGATGTTGGTGAATAATCAGTCCCGTCTGTTACAATAGGATTAGTTATGGAGGAAGGAATTCGCGGAGTGCCTAAATCGCTAGGATCAAGAGAGGTCAAGGATGCTGATGAATCGTAACCGCCATCAGGGTGGAGATTGTAGCCAGCTTCAAAGGTGTTTTTTGCGGATACATCAGATCTAAATAGTTGATATTTAGCTCTAGACGAAGGAGAGCCAGTCAATCCGTATCGAATAATTTGATAACCGATAGCACGTGCAGAGCCATGGTTTTTTGCATTTGGGTCTAATTCTGGAGATTGAGAGAAAAAACGTAACCAACAACCCGCAACACCAAAACGGGATTCTAAAAAAGGACCTTGTCCAAGTGCATCAATCTCTGAATCTGTTAATTCTTCACTTGGCCAGTCTGAACCAACTATTCGAAGAGAATCAATCGGCTTTTAGCATTACTACTAATGGCCGGATTTACCCATGAACCGCTGTTTTCATTATCGTTAAGTAAAGATACAGTCATCCACACATTTCCATCATTCCTGTAGAGGGCGCATTGAAGATCTTCTTGAACCTGATCGAGTACAAATTGCGCAATTTGATTCGTTTCGATTGTGGATGTTGACTTTGACTGAGTCTCGAGAACTTGGGTAGAAATTAAAAGAAGCATACCGGACAGAAGAGCAGTTACCGAGACTGCTACGAGCAATTCGATGACCGTAAAGCCTTTTGTTCGCGTTAATGGAGGAATCGTTTCTTTCATTAAGAGATGAATTTAGTACTAACCTTTAACTAGGGAAGTAAAGAGCCAATTTAATTATCAGCAATTATGCGATATGCCCCATGGCTTCTCCGAACCTAAAGTAAGTTTCATAACCTTTGGCTGATTGTTCTAGAAGTTCCTCACGGAAATCTATTCGATTCTTAGGAAAGATAGTCATGACGCAAGAACCGCCAAAAGAAAAATATCCAAATTCATCTCCTTTTTCGACAAATGAATTTTCATCTGCGGTGATGTGAACAGATCCCACACAAGTTGCTCCGATTAGAAGTTGAACCACTTTTCCTACCTGTTCATTTTCCACAATTGAGAGGTATCTTTTGTTTTCCCAAAAAATTGAGATTCTCTTTCTAAGAGCGATTGGATTTACGGAGAATAGATTACCGTTGATTAATCTGTTATTACTCACTTTGCCAGGAAGTGAAAAGTGAAATCGATGGTAGTCCACAGGGCATAGGCGACTAATAACAATGGATCCTTCTCTAAAGGTATTAACCAAGTTTTCGGAACCGAGTAATCTAGTAAGATCAAACTTTTGTCCTTTGGCATACACTTGGGAAACTTTTGATAAGTCTGGTAGGACTAAATGCCTACCATCTGCAGGGAAGACCACTGAAGTTTGGGACGGGTGAACTGGTCGAGCTGGAGGTTTTAATTTTCGGAAAAAAAATTCATTAAAGCTTTTGTAGCTGTCGGTGTTCTCTAAAAACTCGTCTGTGTTAAGCTCGTATTTTGTGATGAAAGGACAAATTTTGGAACGGCTTTCAGGGGTATCCATTTTCTTTCCATACCACTTGGAGAACCAAGGTCTTTTAACCATTCCCCACAATCCAATCCTTCCCAAAATGTTTTCGTAAGAAAAACGTAACCATTTTTCCCCGTAGATTTTTTCGGATTCATATACCGAAAGATAGGGGTTCCAAAAGCGTATTTCCGGATTCATTTAGATGTAGAAATAAAGCCCGATCCGGACGGGCCAATCAAAAGTGTTAGGCTTTTTGGATTTTTCCAGCCTTAATTGCTTTAACTGATACCCATTGACGCTTAACTTGACCACTGGGAAGTTTAACACGGATACGTTGTAGATTAGGCCTAAAAGTACGTTTGTTGTTTTTGACCAACTGCAAGCCGATACCGCCAGCTTTCTTACTAACACCTTTATGGATTATACGACCGCCTACTTTAGGGCGCTTACCTGTGATTGCACATATCTTAGACATAATGAAAATAAGGGGATAAGAGCCAAANCATGTCAGAAATTAGCGACCTGACAAGATAAAAGGCTTAAAGGGGTGGCAAGTATTGNTGAACTTTGATGGATGAATTGCTCTCNGTAAGATAGTACATCTTGGACACACTCGTTTGTGAAAGGAACATGGTTGCTTTATGAATTCCCAAAACTAAGCAGGTCGATGCTATGGAGTCAGCAATCATGCCAGTTGGAGCCACTACAGTAACTTGAGTACTTCCCTCTAAGCCAACCCCAGTCTTTGGATTAAGTAAGTGAGAATAGCGTGTTCCTCCGATTTCTAAGTTTTGCTCAAGATCGCCCGAGGTGGCCACCGC